>Ga0163210_1000052_pt1 | contig 35308 bp, 37 predicted proteins | sample Kivu_220m_FD_113536 | JGI IMG/M metagenome (GOLD analysis project Ga0163210, IMG submission 113536) | Freshwater microbial communities from Lake Kivu, Western Province, Rwanda to study Microbial Dark Matter (Phase II) - Kivu_220m | ecosystem: Environmental > Aquatic > Freshwater > Lake ...
AAATAATCATCTTATTGTCCAAAAAATATACATTTTATACCCCAATAATCCTACCTTTTTTAAATCAGACTTCTACCCAGTATTATAACGAGTAGATCGACATTAGTCCCTGAATTTCATATTTATCAGAGACTTTACCGGTTGAAACTGAACCTAAAGGCCTTTGAAATTCTATTTCTGGTATGAAAATTGCTTATTTTAAGTTTCAGGAGGTTAAATATGAAGTGCTATCGTTGCGGCGGAGTCATGGTCCTGGAGAAGTTTTATGGGATCTCAGAGGATTTTTTAGGCTGGAGATGTATCTTCTGCGGTGAGATCGTTGACAAGGTGATCCTTGAAAATCGTCTTGAGCAGGGGAAACGATAACCTTCCTTTCAGGAGAACGAGTTCAGTTAAAATCTCTCTGAAAGGGAAGGACCGTGAAAGGCAAAATCTGTCTTGTCGACCATGACTTAATGAGCAGGGAATATTTAAAGGAATGTCTGGAAAAAGAAGGATACCAAGTTTATTTATTGGACAGCGGTTTTCAGGTCAAATCTCTTCTTTCAAGGGAATTCTTTAATGTCTTTATCCTCAATATCGACACGCCTGGGGTCCGGGATAGAAATCTTCTTCTCGAATTAAGAAAAAGAAAACCCTCAAGAATTCTTCTCATCGTCTCAGAGAGAGGAGATCCCTTTCTCAAAGAGTCGATCGATCTGGGTGTTTATGGATTCCTCTATAAGCCCTTCAATCCAGAAGAGATCTGTACCATGGTCAACTACCTAATCCGTTAATTTCATCAATGGAAGGAGCCTATCTGAGATGGAGGATTTATGGAGGGACATTCCCGAATTTCCTCGGATGAAAGACCTCTCACTCGAAGATAAATCTCTCTTCGATCTCATGTTCTCCCGTTTCCCCCCTGTCATTTCTGAATTTACCTTTACCAATCTCTTCATCTGGCGTCATGCCTACCTCATCAAAATATTTCGGATGGAAAATTTTCTCTGCCTCTCAGGAGAAAAAGATGGAAACCCCTTTTTCTTTCCTCCCATCGGGGAAGGAGATATGGTAAAATGCTCCCGCAGGTTACTCGAATCTCTAAGAGAGAGGGGGAACATTCCGAAGATCGGCCGTGTTCCCGAAGAGACAGCCAATCGGGTGGACTGGGAATCTGAGGGGTGGGCGGTTGAATTCGATCGGGATCAAAGCGATTATGTCTATCTCACAGAGGACTTGATCAAACTCGAAGGCAGAAAGTATCATCGGAAGAGAAATCATATCAAACAGTTCAAAGATAGATACCCTTACCAATATGTCCCGCTCACGGGTGATCACATTTCAGAATGTCTGAAACTTCAAACCGATTGGTGTGATCTTCGCCGCTGTGAGGTGGTCCCGGGGCTGCGGAGTGAGTCCATCGCCATTAAGGAGGCCTTTGATCATTTTGAAAGATTGAGGCTAAAGGGTGAGATCATCCTCATCAATGGCAAGGTGGAGGCCTTTACCCTGGGAGAACCTCTCAACCGGGACACGGTGGTCATCCATATCGAAAAGGCGAATCCAGCCTTTGAAGGCCTCTATCCTGTGATCAACCAGGCCTTTCTCGAAAATCACTGGTCAGGATATACTTATGTCAATCGGGAGCAGGATCTGGGGGAAGAGGGTTTGAGAAAGGCAAAGGAATCCTATTTTCCTCACCATATGACCAAGAAATACACCATTACCTTGAGGTGAAAGGAAGAGAAAATGAAAAAGAATACCTTTCCATTTTCTTACCGAAGATGATCTCTGCTCTGAACTGGGTTCATGAGGCATTTGAGGAAGGCCCGATCAAACATCGAATGGGAGATTAAAATTTCAAGGAGGGTCCGGGGGCTCCCCTGCATATGGAGAAGAAGAAGGAAAGCCGGGGAGAGAGATTGAAACAGTTCATTCTCTCCCAGATCGAAGAAAAGGGGCCCGTCCCCTTTTCCCAATTTATGGAATGGTGTCTCTATCATCCTGACGATGGCTATTACCAATCCGATGACATCAGGATCGGGAAGGAAGGCGATTACTATACAGGCCCTTGTGTTCATCCCCTCTTCGGAGGAATGATTGCCAAACAACTCCTCCAGATGGCAGAGATCTTGGAGGAAGAGAGTTTCGAGGTGGTGGAAATGGGGGGAGGTCAAGGCCTTCTCTGCCAGGACATCCTTGGGTGGATGGAACAAAGGGCACCCCATCTTTTTGAGAAGATTCGATACTCCCTTCTTGAGACAGGTCCCCATCTTCTGAAGGAGCAAAAAGAGAGACTTCAGGAATATGAGAAAAAGGGGAAGGTCTCCTGGATGGATCCGATCGTTTTTGAAGAAGGGAAAAAACAGATCACAGGCTGCTTTCTCTCCAATGAACTGGTGGACGCCTTTCCGGTTCATCAGGTCGTCTTCGATCAGGGAAATCTGAAGGAGATTTATGTCACCCAACATCGCGGTCAATTGAAAGAACAGTTAGAGGAGCTCTCGAATCCGGAGATTGCCTCCACCCTCCGATCGATGGCCATCACGCTTCAGGAGGGACAGAGGGCTGAAGTCAATCTCAAGGCCCTGGACTGGATGGAAAGGGTGGGACGGCTTTTAGAGAAGGGATTTGTCCTGACGATCGATTACGGCTATCTTGCTCCAGAACTCTATGCTCCTCACCGCTCCAGGGGAACGCTTCTCTGTTATTACCACCATCAAATCTCTGAAAACCCTTATGAACGGATAGGAGAGCAGGATATCACCTCCCATGTGAACTTTACGGGTCTTATTAAAAAAGGCGAAGAGCTCGGACTTCACCTCGCCGGCCTCGTACCCCAGTACCGTTTTCTCATTGCCCTGGGCATTCTTCAGGAGATGGAACTGTTGAACCAGGAGAGGTCAGAATTGGATAAATTGAGATTGAGGCTCTCCATCCTTCACCTCATCGAGCCGGAATCGGGGATGGGTGAGATGTTCAAGGTATTGGTTCAGTACAAAGGAATCCCGATGCCTCATCTGGACGGCCTGAGAGATCTCAACACCATCCCCTGGCCCGATACAGGGAAGAAGACAGAGGGAAGTCTTTAGGTTCCTTTAGAAGGAGAGTTCAGAAGAAAGCTTTGAAACTCTACCAAATTCAGGGAGGCATTCATGAAGGTCCTGGGAATTCTTGGAAGTCCGAGAAGAGGAGGGAATACAGATATTCTATTGGAAGAGGCTCTCAGGGGTGCGGAAGAGGGAGGGGCAGAGGTCGACCGGATTTACGTGACAGAGTATTCCATTACCCCCTGTAAGGAATGCCATGGTTGCGATCAAACAGGTCAATGTGTCATCCTTGACGATATGGGAAAGATCTACCCGAAACTTCTTGAGGCAGATCTCATCATCCTCGCCTCACCCATCTTCTTTTACGGAGTGACCGCCTGGGCCAAAGCCTTGATTGATCGGTCTCAGGCCTTCTGGGCCAGGAAATATCTCTTAAAGGACCCTTCCTTGGGAAAGGATGGAAAGAAGAGAAAAGGTCTCTTCATCTCGGTGGGTGCGACCAAGGGCCAGAGGGTCTTTGAGGGGGCCATCCTGACGACGAAATATTTTTTCGATGTCCTAAACGCAGAATATGCCGGGGAACTTCTCTTCAAAGGCATTGAGGCCAGAGACGACATACTCAAGCATCCGGAAGCCCTCCGTCAGGCCTTTGAGGCCGGAAAGAGACTTGTTTTGGAAATGCGGAATGCGGATTAAAAATTCTGAAATCTGCAATCCGGATTCTCAACTGGAGAGAGGAGGTGATCCAATGACGCAGTGGAAATGTTCGAATTGCGGTTATACCTTCGGAGCTGAAACCGTACCGGAGCGGTGCCCTTCCTGCAAGCAGTCCTGCACTTTCAGTGATGTGACCTGTTACATCCCGGATTGTGGAGGGCCAGGGAAGATCGATCCAAGACTGGTGGGGAAGAAGGATAAGCCGATCAATGAAAAATAGGGTTGAAAGTGAAACTCAAATGAAAATCAAAACCCGATTCAATGATCTTATGATAAGGAGAGAAAGGAGGGAAACAAATGAAACTCAAAGGGAAAAAGGTTCTTCTCCTTGTGGAGAACCACTATCAAGATCTGGAGTTATGGGTTCCCTATTATCGTCTGAAGGAGGAAGGGGCAGAGGTAACCGTCGTAGGGTCTGGAAGCAGTCGGACCTTCACCGGAAAATATGGGTGTCCAATTGATGTGGATAAAGAGGCCAAAGAGATCGATGTGTCCAAATATGATGGGGTTGTCATTCCGGGAGGCTATGCGCCCGATATGATGAGGCGTTATCCGGAAATGGTGAAGATTGTCAAGGAGGCGCACGAGAAGAGAAAAGTGATTGCAGCCATTTGCCATGCGGGCTGGATGCTCGTTTCCGCCGGAATTCTGAAAGGGAAAAAGGTGACCGGCTTTTTTGCAATTAAAGATGATTTAATCAATGCCGGAGCAAACTATGTCGATGAGGAAGTCGTCAGGGATGGAAACCTCATCACCTCAAGAAAACCCGATGATCTGCCTGCCTTCTGCAGGGAAATCATTGCCGCCTTGGCCAAGTGAATATTGGATGATCACTTGATGGCCCGAGAACCTTGGAAACGAGCTATCGCCCAACGGGATAGGTCTTTTGGGTCGGGATGACGGGGCCTCTTAAGTCTGGGGTCAAATGGACCCTCAACATTTATTTCCTATATGAAGGAGAATGAAATGAGCACAAGAGAGACATTAACCTGTAAGAGTTGTGGTGCAGAGGCGGATCTGACCCTTGAAGGGTTTGAAAGCGTCGAAGATGTCATAAAACGAGAAAAGGAACTTCACTGCAAATCCTGTGGCAAAGAACTTCCATGGACGGAGAGAGAGGATATCAAAGCCATCAGGGTGGCTATGGAGGCAGAAATGGGGGCCCACCGGACCTATTCGAAGGCCGCCAGGATGACGAGAAATCCTAAAGGGAAGGATATGTTTCAACAGCTCTCCGAATTTGAGATGAACCACTATCAAAAATTGAAAGCCCTTCTCCAATCCCTTGAGGAGCGTGGAGAGTGGATCCTCTACGAAGGGACGGGCCTTAAAAAGAGGAAGATCCCCCTGAAGGTTGAAAAACCGAAAGGCCAGGAACAACTGACGGACATGGATGCCCTAAAGATTGCCATCCGGGAGGAAAAGAAGGCACGGGCTTACTACCGGTCCATGGCCGAGCTGGCCAAAGACCCCCGCGGAAAGGATATGTACAAACGACTGGCCAGCGAAGAAGAGCTTCATGAGAAGTTATTGAACGATCAATATTACAGTCTCCATAATTCGGGACTCTGGAGCTGGGGAGACTGATTCCATTTCGGATGTCCGAATTCGGATTGCAGATTGAAAAACGAAAATTCAAATAATTTACCTCCCCCTGGATAGGGGTGAATCGGACACGTGGCACGCCTGCCTGCGGTAGGCAGGGACATGGTCACGTCATTTTATTGACCGATGGAAGAGAAAAAGTTCGAAGGCAAATCCAAGATCATCGTTAATATCGATGGCATCCACTGTGCGGACTGTGCCCTCAACATTGAACGTTCGGTGGAACATCTGCCCGGCGTGCTCTCCGCAGAGGTGAGCTATGTCCTCTCCTCAGCCACAATTTACTACGATCCGCATCGGGTGGAAGAGGAGAAAATCAAAAAGGCCATCACCAAGCCCGGTTATGTGCTCAGGGAAACCTTTGCTGAAAGGACACGGACTCTGTGGAAGGAGACCAGACATTTCATTTTCTTGATCACCTCGGGAATCACCCTTGCCCTTTCCTGGCTCCTTGGCTGGCTGGGCCTCGAATCAACTTCCCTTCCAGTTGGCTTTGCCACTGCTTCTCTGGTCATAGGCGGATATCCAATTGTGAAGAGTGCACTCAAAGCTCTTCTCATCCCCGATCTTAATGTGGATACCCTGGTCTCCGTTGCCGCCATCTCCGCCGCCTCTGTCGGAGCTTATCAGGAAGCCGCAACGGTTATCTTCATCATGCTCCTTGGAGAATTTTTGGAACATCTCACCGTGGGAAAGGCGCGCAAGGCGATCTCCTCCATGATCCAGCTGGCTCCGAAGACCGCCTGGGTGAGGAGGGAGGAAGAAGAAATCCGGGTTCCTATTGAGGAGGTGAAGTCGAAAGAGATCGTGATCGTCAAGCCCGGTGAGAGGATTCCTGTGGATGGGAGGATCGTCTCGGGATGTGGTTCGATCAATCAGTCCATGTTAACGGGAGAGTCCCTTCCAGTCGAGAAGGGAGTTGGGGAACGGGTTTTCTGCGGTACCATTAACGAATCAGGGTCCTGTGAGATTGAGGCTACTCAGATCGCTGAAGATACAAAACTGGCTCAGATCAAGCGCCTGATCCTTGAAGCTCAGGCTGAAAAATCTCCCACCCAGAGGGTGGCGGACCGTTTCGCACGGTATTTCATCCCGGCCATCCTTCTGATTGCACTGGCTACCTTCTTCATCACCGGAAATCCTATCCGCGCCATTACCATTCTCATCGTGGCCTGCCCCTGTGCGCTCGTTCTGGGTACACCCACGGCAGTCGTGGCAGCCATCGGGAATGCGGCCAGACAGGGAATCCTCATCAAGGGGGGGACCTATCTCGAACAGATGGGAAAGTTAAAAATTCTCCTGATGGATAAAACCGGGACGCTCACCGAAGGGAGACCCAAGGTGGTGGAGGTGGAGACGCTGAACGGATGGGGTGAGAAAGAAGTAATCTACTGGTCAGCCATTGCCGAGAAACGGTCAGAACATCCCCTTGCAAAGGCCATCATGGAGAAGACAAGGGAGAACGGAATCGATATCCCCCATCCAGACACTTTTGAGAATATCAAAGGAAAGGGGGTCCGGGCCGGATGGAATGGCCATCGGATTCTCGTAGGCCGTCCAGAATTCTTCGAAGAAGAAGGGATGGAGACTTCCGAATCCATCCAAAAACGGCTCAGGACCAGAGAAGAGGAAGGGATGACCCCTCTTCTTACCGCATTGGATCAGCGTTTCATTGGTTTCATCTCTATTGCGGATACCTTAAGGGAAAAGGCCAAGACCGCCATTGAGAAGATCCGTAAAGAGGGAGTTTCCGAAATCTGGATGCTCACCGGAGATCGTCCCCAGGTGGCTGCCCGAATGGGGAAAGAATTGAAGGTGAGTTACGAGGCAAAACTTCTTCCCGAAGAGAAGGTGATGAAGGTAAAGGAGTGGAAGAGACGAGGCGGGATCGTCGCAATGGTCGGCGATGGGATTAATGATGCGCCCGCGCTGGCCGCTGCGGATGTCGGCATCGCCATGGGAGCGGCAGGAACGGATGCGGCCATCGAAACGGCCGATATCGCCCTCATGACCGACGAACTCGAAAAGATCCCGACCACCATCCGCCTCTCCCGCAAGGCGCTTCGTGTCATAAAGGAGAATATCGCCTTTGCCCTTGTCTTTAATACGGTGCTGGTCCTTCTCTCTGCCCAGGGGTGGGTGAACATGATCCTCGGGGCAATGATGCATCAGGCCAGCTCGCTTCTGGTCATCCTCAACTCCATGAGACTGCTACGCAGGAACACCTGATTTTTTTCTCCCTATCTCCCCAGATTAACGAGGATTGGGGTGATAGGGCGATCGGGTGATGATGGGAGGAGATTTATCTTGACCCTGAAGATGACTTTCTTTAAAATGAGGCCAATTTTAGGAACTGACAGGAGGGACCATGGAAGAGAAGAAATTTAAAGAGACCATCCAGTTCGCAATTGAAAAAGAGATCAAATCTTTTAATTTTTATACGGAGGCCAGCAAGCTTGCAAAATTCTCAGGGGCAAAAGAGCTCTTTTCCGATTTAGCCAGGGAAGAGGTGGGACACCGGAAAATGCTCGAAAAACTCGATAGGGAAAAAGTGATCGGAGTGCGGATTGAGGGGGTTCCTGATCTCCGGATCAGTGACTACCTGGTGGAGATCGAATATAAACCCGATCTTCCCTATGCTGATATTCTTCGGATCGCCATGAAAATGGAGGAGAAGTCCCTCAACCTCTATACGGACATGAAGAAGTCGAATACGAATGCGGATTTAAAAAAACTCTTCGAATTCCTGGCCAATGAGGAGGCCAAACACAAACTGAGACTGGAAAAAATCTATGATGATGAGATCCTAAAGTAAGCACCAATCACCAAACACCAATAACCAAATAAATTCCAATAACCAATGACCAAAAATTTAGGGAATTGGAATTGGGATATTGGGGATTATTTGGAATTTGCCTGCTTGCCGGTAGGCAGGGAGTTTGGGATCTGGAATTTTCTAAGGTGGGAGGTGGAGATGGAAAAATACAAATGTTCTGTCTGCGGGTATATTTACGATCCGGAAAAAGGCGATCCTGACGGAGGAATCCCTCCGGATACCCCTTTTGAGAAACTTCCCGAAGACTGGGTCTGCCCGGCCTGCGGCGCTCCCAAAGATATGTTTGAAAAAGCTTAGCCGAGGGTCACGGCTTAATCATTTCGTCGTATAAGCTTCTTTTATCGATCACCCTCTTCGCTTTAAACTCCGTTCTCTCCAAACGGTCGGGTCCCATCATCTGAACCATTGCCCGGAGCCCGCGGGCCTTCAATTCGGCCTCGAGTTTTTTCTTGAGATGAGGAATGACCCCGGGATCGACTCCCTTAGCCCACTCCGCCTGAACGACCATCTCGTCCATCGTCCTGTCTCTCGTAATAACGATCCGATATTCATCCCCGAATCCTCTGATCCCCCTGATCACATCTTCGATGGCACTGGGGTATACGTTTTCCCCTCTGACCACAAACATGTCATCCGCCCTGCCATAGATGCCTCTGGGCAATCGGGGATAGGTCCGGCCACAGGGGCATGGATCATTAACCCACATCGAGAGATCACCCGCCCAAAAACGGATCATGGGTTGGGAGGTCCGCTCCAGATGGGTATAAACCGTCACCCCTTCTTTGCCATAGGGTATCCTCTTTTTTGTAACCGGATCCACCAATTCCGCATAGACAATATCCTGCCAGAGATGCATTCCTTTCCGATATTCACACTCGCAGTTAGACATCCAGGGTGTCATTTCAGCCGTTGAGCCTGCGTCAATACAAATTCCGCCATAGGTCTCCTCGATTCGTTTTTTAGTTGAAGGAACACCCGCGCCGGGTTCGCCTGAAAAGAACAGGAGGCGGAAATTAAAATCCTTGGCCGGATCCACCCCCTTTTCTTTAGCCTTTTCAGCGATATAAAGGCTATAGGAAGGCGTTCCGTAAAAAACCGTTGGCCTCACCTCTTTCATCCAATCAATCGCCCGTTCGGTCTGTCCTGCAACGCCCGCTCCAAAAGGGAAAGCCACGGATCCCAGGCGTTCGACACCCGCCAGGGCTCCCCAGCTTCCCCAGTAGAGGCTGAAAAAGGACCCGATGAAGACGATATCCTTCTGGCGCATCCCGAACCCCCACATGGTTCTGGCGTGGGCTTCGGCAATACGTTCCATATCTCCCCTGCTGATGCCGAAAGCCGTAGGTTTTCCCGTGGTTCCCGAGGTTCCCTGAACCCTTGCCAGATCCTTTGGAGAAACACACAGATTGTTACCAAAGGGAGGATTTTCCTTCTGATCCTGGCGGATCTCCTCCTTGGTGAGGAAGGGGATCTGCTCAAAATCAGCCAGTGATTGGATATCCTCGGGTCTAACACCGGCACGATCCCATTTCTTCCTATAAAGAGGAGACCTTTCATAGGCATACTTCAGCTGTGCCTGGAGCTTTGGGAGAATAATTTTTTTCTCCCTTTCCTCCGGATCCATTGTTTCCAAGTCTTTAAACCAATAGCCGGAATCGGAAGAAGGAATATAAGAGCGATCATATTGTGGCGGCCAGTGTTTTACCATAAACCATCTTCTCCTTGTCTTCTGTGATGACCCCCCTGAGAGGAACGGCCATTGATATTCGTTCACAGGGGTCTTTTCGTTTTTTCTGACACCAGGTTCCGGATCGATGAGACGATTTCTTCCCGGGAAGCACCGGACACAAAGGCTTGATCAAACCCGATTTCTTCAAGTTTTTTTACATCGGCCGGTGGAAAAACCCCTCCGATAATAAATATCATATGCTCCTTCAGCCCCTCCCGTTTGACCTGCTCCATCAGTTCCCCTCCGAGGGTGAGATGGGCACCGCCTAAGGAACTTACCCCAACCACATCCACTCCCTCTTGCAGAGCGGTGTTAATGATCTCCCGGGGAAGCGCATTACCGATGACAACGACTTCCATCCCTGCATCTCTCAATTCCTTTGCGACGGTGATCAGCCCCCTGCTATGGACATCCAGACCCAGTTTTGACAGCAATACTTTGATCTTACCCGCCATCCTCAATGCAAACCTCCTGAACCCCGGGTCCCGCCTTCTTTTTACCAAAATACCGGCGGTCTCCATAGGCCAAAGGCCTTCTTAAATACTTTAAATATCTCCCCTTCGGAGCAATCCGCTCTTGCACATTGAAGGGTATGGGGCACCACATTCTCTCCTCTCCTGCAAGCATCTTCAAGCCCCCGGAGGGCCTCCCCTGCTTTCTCATTATCCCTTTGCTCTCTTAATTTCGCCAATCTCGCCTTCTGCCTTTCCTCCACTCCCTCCGGATATTGAAACACATTAATGGAGGGCAATTCCACAGGGGTCTTATACGTATTATAGCCAACCAGTTTGATAATGCCCTTCTCGACCATGTCCCTTTCTTTATAGAAATATTCGGCAATCTTTTTATGTAACCAACCCTTCTCGATCGCCGTGACATACCCACCCATCTTCTCGATCTCATCCACCTCATCAAGAATTCTCTTCTCAATCTCATGGGTCAGGGCCTCGACATAGAAAGAGCCACCCAGAGGATCCACCACTTCCGTGATCCCTGTCTCCGCCTGAATAATCTGTTGGGTTCTCAACGACAGCAATGCCGCTTCCTCGGTGGGTACGGAGTAGGCCTCATCATAAGAGTCCACATGTAAGGACTGGACCCCGCCCAATACGGTAGCCAGGGCATGATAGGCAGCCCTGATGATGTTATTCAGGGGTTCTTCCCTCAACAGTGAAACGCCGGAGGTCTGCACATGACACCTCATCCACATCGACCGGGGGCTCCTGGCCTGAAACCTGTATTTCATGATTCTATACCATAGTCTTCTCACCCCTCTAACTCTGGCAACCTCTTCGAAGAAATCGCTCGCAGGAGACCAGAAAAATGCTATTCTCTCGGCCACCCAATCGACATCATGCCCTCTTCGAAGCATCTCTTCAATCGTTCCGATCGCATTGGCTAACGCGACGGCCATCTCCGTGACCCCCGAAGTCCCGAACTCTCTCAGGTTGTATCCATTATAGGTGACGAAGTTCCACCGGGGCACATTCTGCCTGATAAATTCGATATTGTCACACTGGATCCTGAAACAGTCTTTCGGGGGAATATACTCAGGGCCGCTTCGAACCACTTCTTCCAGCGTGATATCATTCTGCACACTGCCACGCAGTTTTTCCCAGGGGATCCCTCTCCGTTCGGCCAGTGCCAGGTACATGGGAAACAGGATCGCCGTATTAGAGGGATAATGGGTGACCAGCGAAAGGGTGACCTGATCAAGAGGGATGTCCTTGAATACCAGGTCCATATCCTCCACGGAATCGATCGCCACTCCTGACATACCCACCTGCCCTTTGGAGAGCGGATCATCGGAATCATACATTTGAATCGTTGGCAGATCAAAAAGCACATTTAAACCTGTGGCCCCATGGGCTAACATGAATTTAATCCTCTCGTTCGTCTCCTCGGGCCCGCCAAAACCTGTCAGTTGACGCATGGTGAACTCTTTGCCGCGATACATATTGGCATGGATCCCTCTCGTAAATGGTTCCTGACCCGAGTAACCCAGATCTTGAATATAGTCGAAATCGGGATTGTTGAGCGGCGTATAGAGCATTTCTCTGGGGAGATCAGATCCTAAAATGGTCCGTGGGATGACACGCCAATTTTTCCGATCCTCCTCAGGAACTGTTGTATTTCGCCATCTCTCAAACTCCTGGCGCAATTTTTCAAGAACCTCCGGGTTATACAGAGGGGTCCGCTTCCTCTCTACTGACTTTTCCTGCAAGATTTCCTTTGTCGTTCTTTTCTCTTCCATAGGAAGTCACCTTTCACCTGAGGTCCCTTTCCTTCGGATTCCTTCCTCAAAGGATGAGATCGGGAAGGGGGATGTTACCTGGGGGAAGATTCGTAAATCTTTTTTAACCCTTGATAATTGTTGATCGTCTGCCGGATCAGATCAAGATCCTTTTCACGGAGAGAACGAATCGGTTTGGCCGGATTTCCCAGGGCCAGCGTTCTCGGGGGGATGACCGTATTGGGGGTGACCACCGATCCCGCACCGACAATGGATTCCTCACCGATCTCTGCGCCGTTTAAAACGATGGCTCCGATTCCAATGAGGGAACCTTTACTGATTTTACATGCATGGGCCACGACCCGGTGGCCAAAAGCCACTTGATCCTCAATGATCAGCGGGAGGTTATCCTCCACATGAAGGATACAGGCATCCTGAATACTACAATGGGATCCGATCCGGATATAGTTCTGATCTCCCCTGACAATGCTGTAAAACCAGATGTTGCTCTCCGGTCCAATCTCCACATCTCCAATGATCATGGCATTTTCAGTGATAAACGCTGTCGGATGGATCTTCGGGTATCTCCCTTTGAATTCAAGAATCATATTTAAATCCTTTGATCTGAGGTGGATGAAAAATTATCGAGCATCCTTCTTTTTTTCAATTCAAATGATCATTGACGAATGAAGCAACTTCTTTTAATCTGAATCCCATGGCGGAAAAAATTTCCTCCCCGAGACTCCCACTGATCTTCTCCATCCTCTCAGCCCTTTTCATTCTCTCCCAGTTCTACCGTGTCTCCAATGCGGTCATCGCTCCCGATCTCATTCGGGACCTTGGACTGAACGCAGAAATGTTAGGTATTCTCGGTGGCGCATTCTTCTATTCCTTCACCCTGCTTCAAATCCCCATGGGCCCGATGCTTGACCGAATCGGTCCACGTATCATTATGTCAGTCTCCTGTCTCGCCGGAGCCCTCGGAGCCTTTCTATTCGCCTTCGGTAACTCCTTCCTTTCCGTCCTCTTGGGAAGAGTGTTGATTGGAGCCGGGATGGCTCCGATGCTGATGGGTTCATTTAAAACATTTATCCTGAGATACCCTCCGGAACAATTTGCCACTCTTGTGGGCATCATCTCTTCGGTGGGAACCATCGGGAATATCTTTGCCACCTCTCCCCTTGCCTTTCTCACCTCCGCCATAGGATGGAGGGTGACCTTTTTGATCACCGGAATCATGACCATCCTCCTCAGTTTCCTGGTCTTCTGGATCTTAAGGGGTGAAAAGATCCGAGCATCATCTTCCTTCTCTCATGATAAACCTGAGATGGGAGCTTTACAATCGATTCGCCTCATCATCAGTTCCCTCGCCTTCTGGCAGTTCGGGGCAGTGGCTTTCTTCAGGTACGGAATCTTTGTCAGTCTTCAGGGTTTATGGTTAGGACCTTATTTGATTTATATCAAAGGATTTACTCCCGTTCAAGCAGGAAATCTCCTGATCCTGTTGGCCGTGGGTGTCATTTTAGGAAGCCCCATTGGAGGCTATCTCTCCGACCGCCGCTTTCACTCCCGCAAGGGCGTCGCCCTGATGGGACTGAGCCTTTATTGCGTGAGCCTCATCCCCCTTATCGGGATATGGGAAATCGAGCATTCTCTCCTGTTCGGTCTCATCTTCTTCTTTATTGGCTTCTTCCATGGCTTCGGTATGTTGATCTATGCTCATGCTAAAGATCACTTCCCTGTGGCGATCTCGGGAACGGTGATGACCAATGTCAATTTCTTTACCATGGCAGGAGCAGGAGTCTTCATGCCTCTGATCGGCAGGGTGATCGAATCCTTCCCGAGGACAGGGTCCTCTTACTCTGCAGAGGCTTATCATCTCTCTTTTCTCATCTGCTTCCTCAGTATGACCGCCAGCGTCATCTTTTACGCCTTTTACTCAAAAAAGAGAGGAGGAGATAAGGTAGTAGGGTGAACCGGAGAAAGACCTTTCACCCCGACCCCCAATCTCACCATCTCTTTATTTCTTTAAAATTCCGATTTAAAGAATTGTCATTGTGAAAGAAGTAAAGCAATCCCGGCTTTCTCAATGAGATTTCCACGTTTGTAACGACCTCACATGTATGACGGAATAGGAAAAGGTTTTTTTTATTTCTCTTTCTCTTCCTTGATTTAGCTCAACTTGAATGCTATTTTAAATAAGGAGGAAGAGATGATTTTAAGGATCTTTTTAGGTTTGATCATTGGCGGACTGGCCGGTTTTATTTTGAGCTACCTCACCCGGAGCGTCGGAAGTAGCTGAGCCTTCACCTGCAACCCCTTTCTCAGTGTCCCCCTGGGCGCTATTTTGGGGTTAATCTGGGCCTTAGGCTAAGGTCGAATGACTAAAGTGAGTTATCAATAGGAATGACAAAGAGGGTGAAAAAGCTTCATCTCTTTCTATTTCATTTATTTAAGGGCGATGGTTGCCGCATGTCTACCCTGAATCGGGTCGTATGAAAACCAAGAAAGGAGGCATTCTCCATGCCAAACCCGGAAAAGGTCATTTTAAAGATTGTGTCTGTCAAAGGGACCTGTGCCGCCGGGCATTTCGCCGGCCAGGAATTTGATCTGAGCCAGGACTTCCTTCTGGGGGTATCAGGAAATCCCAGGGCCATCTGTCCTTCTGCCTTCCATGTCATCTTCCCCTCATGGCGCGTGCTTCGTCACGGAGGAGAATTTCCCTGGGAGGAGGACAGGGATAAAACCACCGTCGCCTGCCCCGATCCTTTCAATCCCGTGGTGATGGAACTTCGTAGGGTAAAGGGATAATTCACTACCTTCAACAGAGATTTCTTGATAGATAGAAAAGACCGGGATAATATTAAAAAAGAGATCCGTAAGGGAGGAAATAACATGAATGAAAAAGAACGTTTGAATGCTCTTGAAGTAGCCCTCAACAATGAAAAGAAGGAGCGGGAATTCTACTTGAAAAATGCCCGAAGAACAAAAAATTCTCTCGGCAAAAAAATGTTCCAGCAGATCGGGGACGATGAACTGGAACATTACGAACGGCTGAAGCAACTTCACCAGAAGTGGACAAAAAAGGAAAGATGGCCTGAGACGGTGCCCCTCAAAGTAAAGGATACCATTGTTAAGGACATCCTGACAGATTTTCTCAAGAAGGTTGATGAGACATCGAAAAGCGAGGCGGATGACCTGGAGGCTGTCCGGACGGCCATCGATTTTGAGGCCAAAGGGGCGAAGTATTACGCCAATCTAAGAGAGGAAGTATCTGATCCCAAGGAAAAACAATTCTTTGACCTTCTCTCAAGGATTGAGAATGAACATTATCTCTCCCTGAAAGATACCGAGGAGTATTTGATTGATCCCACTTCGTGGTATCGAAAAATCGAACATCATACCTTCGACGGAGAGTAGACGGAAATTTCGGATTGGAAAATCTTAAACCGGAAATCAGCGGGGTATAAATCTGGATAAAATCCAGCTGACGAGGCTGATGAGGATTGCTCCGAACACTGCCCCCCAGAAGCCGCTGACATGAAATCCCCTCACCAGGGCTGAGACCAACCAGAGCATCAACCCATTAATGACCAATAGAAAAAGGCCTAAGGTTAATATGGTGAGGGGAAGGGTGAAAAAAACAAGAATAGGTTTGATGATTGCATTGACGATCCCCAGAAGAAAAGCGGTGGCTAAAGCCGCCCAGAAGCTATCCACCCAGATCAACCCGGGGAAAAGGTAGGCGATGATCAGTAGGGCAACCATATTGATGATCAATCGAACCAGCAAGAACACCGTTTTCCCCCATTTCTGTTCTATCCATATCACTATCCCTATTTTCCGTCAACCGGAACATTTGACAAATCCAATTTAAATTGTTAACCTTTATCAAAATTGAAGTTGACAATCTTTCCAAATGTGGATTTCGGAATGCGGATTGCGGAATGGATACAAATGAGTTTAGCACTTTGTCCGCACTCGCTGCCGTTGCGAGCCCGAATGGCGTGGCAATCTCATCTTTCGCTGGATTGCTTCGTCGTCACGATAAAGCCGGACTTCTCGCAATGACAGCCTATTTAAATAACGGGTATCATTAAAATCTCGAAGAGGAACTGCTTATGTCCATTAAAAAAATTCGAATGATTGTTCTGACTTCTCTCATGGCAGCCTTAATGGCTGTGGGGGCGTATATCCATGTTCCCATCGGTCCTGTTCCCATTGTCCTGACCAACCTCTTCGTCCTTCTGTCGGGTCTCCTTCTGGGAAGTCGCTGGGGCGTCGCCAGTATGGGCCTTTATCTTCTAGTGGGAGCTATTGGCATCCCTGTCTTTGCAGGGGGAAAAGGAGGACTTGCCCATTTTTTCGGTCCTACAGGAGGCTACCTTTTCGGCTTCGCTCTTTCCTCATGGGTCACGGGTTTTATCTCAGAGCGTTCCCCGGGTTCTCTGATTCTCGATATCCTTGCTGTCATCCTTGGATCGCTTGCCGTCTATGGTTTAGGGGTTCCCTGGCTTAAATGGGTTACTCAAATGTCGTGGACGAAGACATTGATGGTGGGCGTCATCCCATTTCTTATTGGCGATACCATTAAAGCTGTTGTTGCTGTCATCCTTGCGAAGTCTGTCCGCCCCATTCTGAAGAGGCAAATGAGCATGTCAACAATGGTCAACGAAAAATAGTCTTTGGGAAAGGTTACGAAGCCCCTGCCTACCGCCAGGCAGGCGTATCGTATATAGTCAAACGGTTACGGCTAAAAGAATTTCAAGACGAACAACATAACCTTTTAACGAAACGGGCATCGTTACCCTTACCATTGAACATTAGACTTTTATTCTCAGAACATTATGATCCAGATCCAAAATCTTCATCATCATTATCCCGATGGGACCCACGCTTTAAAAGGCATAACCCTGACCATCCAAAAAGGAGAATTTCTCCTTATCTGCGGACCCAATGGGAGCGGCAAAACCACCCTGCTCCGCATGATGAGCGGCCTTCTGAAACCCACTGGAGGATTCATTCAGATTGGGGGTCTTAACCCCGCAAGGGACTCTCGAATGGTTCGACAGATGGTCGGTATGATCTTCCAGGATCCGGACAGCCAGATTGTCGGAGAAACGGTAAGAGAAGACATCGCCTTTGGACCTGAAAATCTTGGACTTTCAAAAAAGGAGAGGAGCGAACGGGTGGATTGGGCACTCCGGAAAATGGGCCTTCAACCTCTTTCGGAAAAACCCTGCTACTTGCTTTCGGGTGGTGAGAAGAGGCGTCTTGCCATTGCGGGAGTGATGGCGATGAAGCCTCAGATTATCCTCTTCGATGAACCCTTTTCCCACCTTGATTATCCGGGCATTCAAGAGGTTCTCAAGTATATGATCCAATTGCATCAAGAAGGCCATACCCTGATAGTGACCACCCATGATGTCGAAAAAGTGATCGCTCATATTGATCGGATGGCCATTATTCAAAACGGGGAAATCAAGGCGTTGGGTCCCCCTGATCCCCTAGTTACGCAACTCCCACGTTTTGGAGTTCGGCCTCCTTGTTATGTGCTGTTAGGAGGAGAAAAAACCTCATGGCTCGAATAGCTTTTCACTACTTCCACGGAAATTCTCTCCTCCACCGATGGGATGCCCGATGCAAATTTTTTGGACTCCTGATGATCTCAGCAACCCTGATTCAGACCGGAGCCCTGTTATTCATCTTTGACTCATCTCTCCTTCTGGGCCTTCTCTTTCTCTCCCGGCTCCCCCTGAAAAAATTCCTAAGGGATATGAAAAGCTGGATCGTCCTACTATTCATCCTCTTCTTCTTTCAGGTCTTCCTTTCGCCGGGAGAAAGGTATTCATTGATCGCCTTCCTTCCCATCAGCAGGCAGGGACTTCTTCTCGGAGGCCTGACCTGCTGGCGACTGGGCCTCATTCTTGGATATGCGGTTCTCTTTACAGCCGTGACCCGTCCCCGTGAGCTTCGAGATGCCCTGGCCTGGATCTTAAAACCGATTCCTTTTCTGCCTGAACGCAGAATCGGACTCATGGTCTCCCTGACCTTAAGTTTTCTTCTCAGGATTTTAGATCAGTATGAAGAGGTAAACCTGGCTTACCGGGCGCGATTGGGAGACCAAGAGAGGAATCCGATTCGTATGGTAAAATTTCTTGGCTTTCCGATCCTTCGGCGCTCCATTTTAGAGGTTGAAGAGGTCACTTTGGCCCTCGCTGCAAGAGGTTACCGGGAGGACCTACCGACCGATTTCCCTAAAATACCGCATTCCCACTGGATACCTCTGATCATTTTTCTTCTTTTCTTGATCACGATATGGGAGATTCAGTTCTGAAGGGATGATCGGGTTGAAAAAAATAGCCGAATAAAATTCGGCTATTGACCATCCTTCACCCCCTTTATTTTTTATGAGGCCGGAGCCAGTTTTGGAAGAAAGAAGGGGAACAGACCTTCTTTGATACTCTCCCGTTCAATCTTTTCAAAAGCACACTGGACTGCGGATTTGATCTCCTCGAGGTCAATCGGTTTCATCGCCTGATAAAAGATTCCTGCCCCCCTGAGGAGCCTTACCATGCCAAGAGATTCTTCGGAGGAGATCAAAATGACTTGAACCTTCGAATGGATCCTTTTCAACAGAGGAACTACATCGCACGCTTTTAAACCCTCGATCTCGTCATCGAGAAGGACGACCTGGAAATTTCCATTTCTGACCTTCCGGATGATCTCGCTCAGTATCCGGGCTGTCTCAACCTTATATCCCAAACCGTGGAGGTAGATGGAGAGGGATCTTCCTCCAAGGTCATCTTGATAAGCGATGAGGATCTTTTTCGTTTTCATAAAACCCCCCTCTTTTGCCCCATCCTAACTTGCCAAAATAGGTGACTCAGTCTTTCGATAAGGGAAGAATGCCGATGAAATAAAGGAATAGAGGAGGATCATTGCCGGAATCAATTGGCCTAATACCACAATGATCCCAAAGGTCAGGAAAAACCAGGCTCCTAAAAGCCCGACCCCTCTTACTCCTCCGGCATAAGCAATCCCCAATGAGCTTAATGCCACCGACAGGATAAATACCAGACTTAAAATAATCAGAATCTTCTTTAAACTGCTGGACATGGGATCACCTCTACCCGTTTTTTTTCATTCTCTACTTTTTCACCGCTACCGGCTCAGCACCAGGGATCACTACCTCTTCTTCAACCTTCTTCTCTTTCTTGAAGGCAGTGGCGGTCGCTGTTCCGATGAAACTGAAGAAGAGAATGGCTGCCGGGATCAGTTGGAGAAGAACAATGATGGCACCAATAATGATGAAGATCCAGAGGGCTGTACCCGCTCCCTTCAAGCTTATGGAGCGTGCGAATGCCGGGGAGGCCATCAAAGTTATCAACCCAACCATCAACCCTGTCTTTAATCCTTTTATTCTTTTTTCCATTGTCTTTTCCCCCTTTCTTTAATGTTCGACCTAAATAATGCATTTGGCATGCCAGAGGGAAAATTATTATTTAAATATTTGAAATTATTTAATTTTTTAAAAAATCAGGATTTATTAGTGGAGATTTTAAGAGGCGAAATGAATATTTTAATTATACATTTTTGGGGATTTAAACTATGATTTATTAATTAAATAATCGAAATTATTTATTTTTATTTGTTATAAAAAAATTATACATATATCTATAGGCTCTGTCCAGGCTTAATAGGTCTCATGAAAATTTCATATATTTTTTGTAGTTCTTATTAACGATTTTATGGAGTATCTCCCTGTCTCCTATAAATTGATCCATAAATTTAAGTGTTTTTTGAACTCCTTCAGCATGACCGATCACGACATCGCTTCCGAAGAGTATCCGGCCTTGATACTGTTTAATAAAGCTTTTATAAGATGGTTGGTCTTTCTCCATAAAAGAAACCAGAGAGGACATATCTGTGTAACAATTTTGATATCGGTCTAACAGGTTGGATATCGCCTTTCTGGAAAACCCAAAATGCGGAATATTAAAATGAGTCTCCGGGTAACTTCTGATCATCTCACCAACAAAATCACCGTATTTTCTCAAATCAGCATGGATCAGGATGGGCATTCCCAGAGATGAAGCATTTTGGATGATCAACGATGTAATCTTCTCTGATTGCTTACGCGTCCGACCAAATGTCTTTTTCATGCCACCTATTCGGAACACAGTATCCTCTTCTGGAACATAAAGCAGTTTAAGTCCTTTAAACCCCTTCTCCCTGTAAATTTTTATTTTCTCTTCAATATGATCTTCCATAAAACGGGCGTCTAAAAAGGGAACGATCTTCAGGTGAAGGGGTAAGTGAATAACTTCAAAGGGGTCGTTTTGATGTTCAAGGGCTTCAGGAGTCACATGGGAATGATAATCCCCTGGAATCATTTTCAAATAAGTCTCCCTTTCGGGTGGAAATTCGCTGATGACGAGGATATTCATCCCTGCCAGACCGGTCTTTTCCATAAGCTCAATTTTTTGCTGGAGTTCTTTCAAAGAACAGTCATAAAAGAAATGGATATGGGCGTCATAATATTCCATCTTCACAGTCTCCTTTTTAGGATAATAAGGGACTCCATCCTCTCATCCCTTCTTCAATATCTCAAAAACCCGGTTCCGGTAGTCCTGGCTTTTTTCATCCGCAGGGATCACCTCGATCTCTGAGGGAGACGATGCCCCCAACCCAAGCTCCACTGCCCTTGCAATCTGCTCCTGATCAAAGATCTTCGGTTTCATAATACTCTCGTTGCTTCCGAGGAGTTTTAAAATCGCCAATCCGACGGCATCAATGGCAATGCGATCGGTGGAGGCAAGGAAGACCTCCCCCTTTGCACGTTTTCCGTTCATGGGGCCGCCATCCACAAAGGCATCGATTCCGTCAAGGATGACCAGGGCGGGTTTAAAGGGTTCATTGATCTCTGCAATCATCCTTCGCTGATATGGAGAGCCATGAAGCTCACCCATGTACTGATATCCGTGTCTGAATGTGGGAACCACTCCAACATGGAGCTTCAAGGACAGGGTGAAAACCCCTCCAAACTGATGGGTCTTCAGGCAGCAGGTTGAGAGGAGGCACTCTGCATCAAGAATGGGCCGTGCAATCCTAAACCCATTGGGCCAGTGACTCTTTTTCGGTTTGAATAACACCCAGTCCTTGCTGTCAAGATCATCAAAGTTGATCACCTTAACATGCAACTTATTGAGAATGGGCAGGATGCCCTTTTTCTCCATTACCTCTTGGGTGGGTGGATAACTTCTCTCTCCAAGGCTGATCGACCTTGCCCCCATTTCCCAGACCTCTTCGATCAACGCAACCAAGGTATCATTGTGGGTGGAGCCGGGTGTGATATCTGCCGTATTAAAATTGGGTTTGATCAGGACATCCTTCCCTTTGACAGGATTCATATGAAGGGCCCTCAAAGAGGTCTTTACTCCGTTCTTCCGATCATCTGTCTTCACCAAAGAAACATGACTGGCTTTCTTGGACATAGCAACACCTCCACCCATACCTAAAATGAAAGCTCCTCCGGCGACCCCCGTATATTCTAAAAAATCCCTTCGGCTAACTCTCTTCATCTTATTACTTTTGCCGGATCGATTCTTTTGATTTCTTGAATGAGGTCGAAGTGAGGGTCGGTGGAGATGATCTCTTCTATTCCATTGTGGATCATAGTGGCGGCATGCACAGCATCGCGGGATGTGATTCCGTTAACCCTTTTTAAAATCTCAAGGGCCTTATCTGTGTCAACAACCCGGACAGGGAAAATATCTGTACAGAATTCAATCATCGATTGATAGGCCATTTCGCCGAGTGTTCCTCGTTCGATTGAGAAATACCGACAGAGGATCTCCTGGAGAACTTCTGTGTTGGTTACTCCAAGTATTTCTCGAGATTTGATTTTTTCAAGAAATTTTTTACAGGGTTCACGAAGAGGATGAGGGCCGCCGATTGAATAAATAATCAGATTGGCATCGATAAACAAAATCGGCAGCGCACTTATCGACATGAATACTTCCCTTCAAGATATTCGGATTCCCATTTCTGATAATCATCGGGAGCAGGGACTTCAGGAAGTGATAAGAGTCGGTCCACGGCTTCCGCAATTTTCCGTTGTTTATTTTTCTTGAGATGGTACTCTTCAACAGCTTCGCGAACGAGGGTGCCAAGCTTTTTATGATTCCTTGAGGCAATCTCTTCGAGTTCTTTTAACTGCTGCTCAGTCAGTAACACTTGAACTTTCTTAAGATATTTTGCCATCAATACTCCTCTAAAACAATACTCTCAAAAAAAGAGTATAATTAAAATAATCTTTTGTCAAGAAATTTAATACGTTTTAGTATGATTACTCAACCCCGTACTGGCGGCGGTAGGAGAGGATATAATTTCTCACATCCTTCTTTGTCTTGTAAATCCCGAAATGGCCTTCGCAAAGGATATCAGCATCAAGGTCAAGTAACTTTTTGGTGGAGCGGCCATAATCCTCGAGGTTCGATCCAAACTCCTCGAGCAAAGGGCCGTGAAGGTCCTGACCGAAAAGAATTCGTTTCCCATCTTTATCCAAATAGAGGCATATAGACCCTGGGGTATGACCCGGTGTGTGAAGGCAGACAACCTTCTGTCCGCCAATCATCAGCACCTCTTCAGGCAAATTGAATTTCATATCTACAGGAGTTGGAGGAAAAGTTGTCTGATACCATTTGGCAGCTGTCAGAACTTGGTCTCCGGTTTCAAGAGGTGGTGCATCCAAATTGTGGATGTATAACTTAGAACCAAATCTCTTCTTAATTTCTGGGACGCCTCCGATATGATCGATATGGCAGTGGGTTAGAAGAATCTTACTCAGATTCTTACAGTTCAACCCAAAACTTTGAACATTGCTAATAATCTTATCAACACTCCAACCTGCCCCTGTATCAATCAGGATCAATTCGCCCAAATTGATCAGATAGACGCAACCATCCCGGCTATCAGTGAGATCAGGTCCTCCCACAATAAAAATGTCTTTGACGATCTCATAGGGGTTCATCCGATGATCTCCTTTTTGTCTTTTTTCAATCTCCTGAAATCCGACAAGGTAAAGCCTTCCCACTGACATGGGAAGATGGAGTTATTCTGGAATAATGGCTCTTTTTCAATGTCGAATTGGGAGAATTGTTTTGCCTTTTGAAAAAGAGGGGTTTGAGGAATGGGTGAATATTCGACCAGAATGGGTTTTGCTCCTGACTCTTTCACAAATGCAATGCTCTCCTCCACCTCCCCTACCCTTTGGCCTGGTAATCCTATCATTATATATACCCCAATTTCTTCGCCTGAGTACCCTGCCCTTTTTAAATGTTTGATCGCCTGTCTGAATTCCTGATTATCAACCTTCCCTCCTGTTTCGATCTGTGTAGTTTTATTCGATGATTCAAAACCAAGACGGATGGTTTTGAATCCACCACGAAATAGCAAGTCAGCAACCTCCTCATCTATTTCCCTAATATGGATGGCATTGGGCGCGTGGAAATTGCAATGGATTCCCTTTTTGATGACCTCTTTCATGATAGGAATAAAATGTTTAGAAGGTTCGATGAGAAGGGCATCATCATAGAAGGCGATATTATGAATTCGACATTGCATTGTCCAGTATTCCATTTCATCAACCACTTTTAAAGGATCCCTTCTGGTGAAACCCTGTGTTAAAAATCTGGAGGCACAATAAGTACATTGGAATGGACATCCTCTGGAGGTGGCGAGACACACATAATTGAGCCTGGGATAGAGGTCGAAGGCAGGATAGGGCAAGGAATCAATTTGGATTGCGGAATGCGGATTTCGGAATTGAGTTTGTACTGAAATGAGCTTTAAAACGTCTGACTCCCTTCCCCCTTGGAAAACGATATCCGCTCCAGAAAATCTTTTTGCATGCTCATAACAGAGGGTCGCATAAATTCCACCAAGGATTATAGGGACTCCTCTAAACAATTTCTTCGCAATCTCAATTATTTTGAATACCCCAGGATACCAGTAAGTCATCCCTGAAGTCACACAAATGAGATCTGGTTCTTCAAGAATTGAAAATCTTTTCAACAGGATTTCTTCAGGAATTCCATATTGACTATACTTTCTTGGGATGGATTTGACAGGTAAGGGTTTCCCAATTTCCTTTTTAAAAAACTTTCCATCTCCATATCTTCTTGTTTTTATTTGTAAATCAAGGCAGTCAATGAGTGTAACCCGATACCCATTTCCCCTCAAATGGCTCGCGATATAAAGCAGTCCAAGGGGTTTTATCCAGAAATTATAGGCGGCAAAATCTGTAATCCAGGGGTTGATGAGAAGGATATGTGGAGAATGTTTCACAGGATCCATTGTCTTATTATATTCCGGGCCACAACTGCTTGAAGCGGCGTTCTATTTAGACCGATTGGAGTGTGAAGTTGGGAGAATACCTATTTAAGTTTTGATACGTCAAGCTGGAACAGAACCGGAAAAGTCTTGGACCATTTCAGCCAGCGCTGAGAACCTGCCTCGGAAACCGACCATAGCTTCCCGTCTGAATCAAAACCGATATCCTCGATGCCAATAACCATTTCATATTGGGTCAGGAGGCTTCCGGTCTTGGGGTCAATCTTGAACAGCCTGCCGTGTTTACTGCTGCTCGCAGTCAACCAGAGACTTCCTCTGCGGTCAAAAGCCAGACCCTGAGCCTCCCCTGGAATCGAAATGATAGAGATTGCCTGATCTTCTTTGATGGCTCCCTTTCTATTGTATTCATAGATTGTTCGTTTGGAACTGAACTCGTTCCAGATAAGAGATAACGGGGTTTCTTTCCAAGGATTTCTGAGGCATTCGCACTGACGATGACAGAGAAAACCGCAAGAATGGCAATTCCAGGAGAGAGATGTTTTGACGTCAGCTTCACTGGAGGGCCTTCTTAACAGGTTGTCATTTGCCTCTTGATCCCAACCGGACCATGGGACTGGAAAAGCAATTCTACCTTATCCTGCTTATACGAATCCTGTATGAGTAGTCTATCTTTTCGATGAGCCTGATCTCAATGGAGTTTTTTCTATCTGTAAACACTCCCTTGCCCGGAAGATCGAAGGCAGCGCCACGGAGGTATGAAACAGCGGGGTCTGCATCTATCAGCCTGATAGGTGAATTCCCGTATCTGCATTCATCAATGGTATCGTCGGCAATCATGACCAGTGCTCCTTTGCCAGGGAGGTGGGGATCAAAGCTGCCGATTGGCTGCCGGTTCTCAATGAAATAAAACCTCGATTCTGTCAGGGGGATTTTTGCCACAAGCGTTTCTGATGTCCCGTCTTCGAGCGGGCCGAGCACAATTTCGCTGACTTTGCTTGGGTCTACGATTTTTATCTTTTCCTGTGGGATCCAGCCGAGTCTCAGCTTCGTCCATGAGGATATGCCCGGTGGTGGAAGATCCCGTCTGTAGAAATGACAGGAGAGTGGATCCCAGTAACCCATGTGGATGAGCGCATTCTCAAATCCGGTCTCCCTTGTAGGATGCTTTGCCTGAAGATCATGGTCGTAAAGGCAGGGCAATACCCTTTTACCATTGGTTACTCCTCCCCAAATATGGGCTATGTCATGAAAGAGTGTGCCAAGGTGTGCCTGATAGGTGAAGATTGCCACTCCGCCTTGGACCTTCTGTCCGCTCTGCGTCCTGAGCGCAATATCCTGTTTCCATCCGAGCATACCCGGATATCCGCAGAACCCTACCATTCCATATTCTTTGAAAGAGGCGCCAAGAAGGAGAACAACAAAGGAATAACGTGAAAAATTGTTTTTTTCGTCCGCGGCATCAATAGAATTCTGTATCAGTCTCGCAACACGTGATCTGTCAACTTTAAGATTAGCCGGGGAAATTGCATACCGCCCAATGGAATCAGGGAGCCTGTGCCAACCTGTGATATCAATCTCAACCCCTACCCTTCCATAAGACATCTCACGCACGTAGAAGTCAAATCTTTTGAAACGGTCCCTGACAAAATTCTCATTAACCGGAGGGAGAATGTCCGAAAACTGGACAAGGATAACCAGCCCTTTCCTCTTTTCACAAGCATCTGCGTTCCGTATCTGGGACTTCGCAATTCCCGCTGGATAGATGAATAAGGCGAAAAGAGCTAAGATGATGATGGCAATCGTCCTTCCTCTCATAATGAAATAATTCTAAGTATTTGAAAATACTTAATTTTTATTAACTTTCGTTTTTATCAATTTTATTAATAACAAGGCTTATCATTCCGGTTTCTTATAAATCCCTCTTATGATGTTTCACGTGAAACATATCAAATTCGGATTTCGGAATGCATAATGCGGAATAAATTCATTATTAAAGATCCTATTTACCGATGCAGAATTGTTCGAAGATGCGGTTAAGAACCTCTTCGGTGGTTGTTTCACCCACCATTTCTCCAAGACTATCAAGGGCGGAGCGGATTTCAAGGGCAATGAATTCAAGGGATCTCCCTTCCTTCAACCCGTCCAAAGCATCGGAGAGGTTCTCCTTCATCTTTAAAAGAACATTCTTATGCCGGAGATTGGCTATGATCAGATATTCCGGAGAAAGCCTCAGACCTTTATGAATTAATGAATGATAGATCGCCTCTTTCAAATCATCTACTCCGAGATTTTTTAAGGCGGAAATAGAGACGATGGGATCATCTTTAAACCACTTCTTCAATTCTTCCGGAGAGATATGGAGGGGGAGATCGTTCTTATTTACACAGATCACCTTCTTCTTTCCCTCAATCTCTTCGAAGGTCTCGAAATCATCTTTGTCCAATCCGAGACTACCGTCAAGGACCAGAATGATAAGATCAGCATCTGCCACCTTTTCCCTGGCCCTTTTCACGCCTTCCTGTTCAATAAAATCCTTGGGCCTTCTCAATCCTGCGGTATCCATCAAGCGTACCGGGATGCCACGGATATTGAAGACTTCCTCAATCACATCCCTTGTCGTCCCCGGAATCGGGGTGACAATGGCCCGCTCCTCCCTCAAAAGGACATTGAGAAGGCTTGATTTCCCGACATTGGTCTTTCCCGTAATAGCACATGAAATCCCTTCTCGAAAGATTCTCCCCTCCTCATAAGAGGCCAACCATCCCTCAATCTTCCCAATAACGGCATGAAGATCTTCCTTCAATTTCTCCAGTGAAATAGGCTCAATCTCCTCCTCTGGAAAATCGATATGCGCCTCGGTCAGCGCTAAATTACAGACCAAACCTTCCTTAATTGAAACCATCTCTTTATAGAGCAATCCCCTCAACTGTTGACCGGCTATCTCCAGACTCTCCTTCGTCTTAGCCCTGATTAAGTCGACCACGGCCTCAGCCTGAGTCAGGTCGATCCGACCGTTGAGGAATGCCCTTTTCGTAAACTCCCCCGGCTGGGCCATCCTCGCTCCTTCTTTCTGAACCAGCTCCAAGACCTTCTGAAGTACAAAGTAGCCGCCATGACAATGGATTTCGACAATATCCTCTCGGGTGTAGGTCTTTGGTGCCTTCATCACGACGAGAAGAACTTCATCAATGGCATGGCTATCTTTGGGATCGACGATTTGTCCGTAATGGAAACGGTGGGATAGTAAATCATTATCGTTTTTTTTTGCTTTGAATAACCGCTTTGCAATGGATTCGGCCAGGGGGCCGCTCATCCGAACAATGCCGATGCCACTTTCCCCAAATGGGGTTGAAATGGCTGCAATGGTCTCTTCTTCTGGTAAGATACTTTTGGAATGTACTGGAGTACTGCTCTTCAAGGGGGTTAACCCGCCGGGACGATCTTGATCCTTTTCATCTCCCCTTCCCCAAGACTTTCTGTCTTTAGGGATGGATCTTCCTTAAGGGCGATGTGAATGATCCTTCTATCATGAGCATTGAACGGGCCCATGGTGATCGCTTTACCAGTCCGTTTTACCTTCTCCCCTAAACGAGTGGCCATCTTGGATAATGATTCGGCCCTCCTTGCCTTATAATGGTTCACATCCAGATAGATCCTGAAGGGTTCTCTCAACTGTTTATTGACCATACGATTGATAAGAAACTGAAGTGAGTCCAGGACTCGACCTTCTTTCCCGATGAGCATCCCCTCTCGATCAGCCTTTACCTCGAGATAAATCTCCCCTTCTTTGACGGATTGTTCAATTTCCGAATGGGCTCCCATTCGCTCGAGCAATCCCAATGTCCATTGCTTGGCAATCTCTATTCCCTTTTCATCAAAAATGTGAACCTCACCCCCTCTTGTTCATGTAATATTGGTGTGCGATAGACAAGACATTGTTGACCAACCAGTATAAAACGAGACCGGATGGAAAATTGAGAAAGAGAAAGGTAAACATGATCGGCATGAGCATGAACATTTTGGCCTGAGTGGGATCAGCGGCTGAAGGGGTCATCTTTTGTTGAATGACCATGGTGGCACCCATGATGAGCGGGGTGATGTAGATGGGATCCTTTGCCGACAGATCTTTGATCCAGAGAAGGAAAGGGGCATGCCTCATCTCGATCGAATTTTGAAGGGCATTATAAAGGGCAATAAATACTGGAATCTGAATCAACATGGGAAGACATCCGCTCATGGGATTGATCTTTCTCCGTTTGTAGAGAAGCATCATCTCCTGCTGAAGCCTAGCCTTATCGTTCTTATACTGCTCCCTGAGCCGGTTCATTTCAGGCTGTACCTTCTGCATCTCCTTCATCGATTTCATGCTGATCTGAGTCAGGGGGATGAAGATGATCTTGATGAGAATGCTCAGAATGATGATATCTATCCCAAAATTATTAGTAATGGAGTTGGTAAGTTTAAGGAACCAGAGAAGGGGTTTGGCAACGACTGAAAAGAAACCGAAATTGACTAAGCCCTCAGCACCCACCCCCAATTCTTTTAGGGGCTGAATCTCTTTTGGACCCAAATAGACCCGGTAGGTCATCGAAATCGACTGTTTTGCCGGGAGGGAAAATGGGGAGGAGATCAGATGGGCCTTTAGGATATTCTTCTCATCACCCTTGACCATTAAGGTCACGTTCTTCTCCGAGGGAGGGGGAACCATCAGGGCTGTGAAATATTCACCCTCGAAGGCATACCACCCAATGGCTCCTTTATCCGAGGATTCGAAGGGGTCGATCTTCCTTTTCGTGGATCCACACCCGGGAGTACAGCCCGAGGTACTTGCCCCTCCAAGATCTTTCTTCTCCATTTTTTGATTCTTGTAAAAAACATACCTCAAACCAAAATCCTTATTCCCTTCATCAGCCAGCTTCTCCAGTTCCATTCTTCCAATCCATTCCAGTCCTAATTGGGCCATCATTTCCTGAGAAGTGGTATTCTGAAGCTCAACTTCGAGATCAATCGTATTATTTTCAGGCGAAAATTTATATTTTTTTAATAATTTCGATCCGTTATATAAACTTTTTGAGAAAGTAATCTCCCCCTTTTCCTTACCTTTGACCAACTTGAGTCTCTCCTTATCTACCTCCCAACCTCCGCTGCCAGGGTCTGGGCTAATGATCAATCCCAGTGGAAGACCTTCCTCTTCCCTTGTATTGATCAGATCAAGGGGTATCGGTTTTTTCGGATCCTCCGCTTTTCCTCCAATTAAATCCTTGATAAAATTGACTAATTTAAGAGTGAGGGTTGATTCCATCACTCGATCTTCAAATTTTTTCAGTTTAAAATGCTTCAGCCTCGCATCTTCATTCGTTAATGTAGCCCAGTAATTTGGAGTCTCAATAGAAATCTCTTTTTTTACAATTATCTTTGGTCCGGTATGAGCTTTTTCTTCTTTTAATGATTTTGTTTCCTTCTTTTCAATGGGTTTGCTTTCAACTTTTTTCACCTCTTGTTTTGACGGTTCTTTTGGGGGAGGGGGAAATAATTTTGATTGGATTACCCCCCAGAAGAAAATAATTAAAAATGTCAATATTATCGCATAGATGGCTCTTTTTTCCATATATCCTCTTCTTTAAGTTTCCTTTTTATATCTTTTTCGATAGGTCTGGGACCGGATCATAACCACCCGGATAGAGGGGATGGCATTTTAGGACCCTTTTTAAGCCAAGCCAAATCCCCATTGCCACTCCATATCGCCGGATAGACTCCAATGCATAGGCAGAACAGGAAGGGGTAAAACGACAGCAGGGTCCAAGAAGGAGTGAAACAGAATGCTGATAAAGATGAATGAGGGCGATGATGATGCCCTTTAAAAACTCTCTCATGTCAATGCCCGCCTTAATTCCTCTTCAGCCTCCCTGTAGCGGTTTGGTAAAGGTCCTTTTTTCACAAGAATGACCAAATCCAGGGATCCCCTGATCAGATGTTTGTGGAGTCGAAAGAATTCTCTAATGTATCTCCTGATTCTATTTCGAAGAGTGGCCTGACCCACTTCCTTTCTTAAGACAATTCCTAATCGATGAAAACCCTTCCCATTATCCTGGAAAAAGAGGATGAAGCTCTTAGAGGTCACTTTTTTACCTGACCTCATCACCCTTCTGAAATCCTGAGGATGGATGATCCGTTCCTCTTTTCTAAATCCGAACGCTCCTTTCACTTAAACCGTTAGCCTTTTCCTGCCTTTTGCCCTCCTCCGTTTTAGAACATTTCTGCCGGCTTTGGTCCTTTTCTTTTTTAAAAAACCATGGGTCCTCTTCCTTCGGATCGTACTGGGCTGGTAAGTTCTCTTCATAGAAAACCTCTTGTCGGAATCTCTTATTTTTTTGAAATAATTAAACTTTTATTATTAACCATATTTTATCCCTGTTGTCAAGACAGGTCAGAAACCTGTTGACAGGTAAGATACTTTTATATTAAGTTTCTCAATAAATTGTATTCATTTTTTGAGGTCCCCATGAACGAAATCCAGGTCCCCATTCCAGTCCATATTGAAGATGAAATGAAGAAATCGTATGTGGATTACGCCATGAGCGTCATCATTGGCCGTGCCCTTCCAGACGTGAGGGACGGTCTCAAACCCGTGCATCGACGTATCCTTTATGCCATGAATGAACTGAATAATGACTGGGATAAACCTTATAAAAAATCAGCCCGAATTGTTGGCGATGTGATTGGTAAATATCATCCCCATGGGGACATGGCTGTCTACGATTCCATCGTGCGAATGGCCCAGGACTTCTCCCTCCGTTATCCCTTGATTGACGGTCAGGGGAATTTCGGCTCTGTTGATGGGGATCCCGCCGCAGCCATGCGATATACCGAAATCCGCATGGCCAAACTCTCGAGTGAGCTCCTGGCGGATATTGACAAAGAGACGGTGGACTTCGTCCCCAACTATGATGAATCCCTGTTAGAACCTTCCTTGCTTCCTGCAAAGTTCCCAAATCTCTTCGTTAACGGTTCTTCCGGAATCGCTGTTGGAATGGCAACGAACATTCCCCCTCACAATCTTGTTGAGACGATCAATGCGCTTGAGGCCCTGATTGACCATCCGGATATCACCATTGACGAACTGATGACACATATCCCGGGGCCTGATTTCCCCACAGGCGGGTTCATTTACGGGAAAGAGGGGATCAAATCAGCTTATGAAACAGGGAAGGGCATCATCCAGCTACGGGCGAGGGCGATGATTGAGCGTGACAAGAAAGGGGAACGAGAGAGCATCGTCATCACAGAGCTTCCCTATCAAACCAATAAGGCCAAATTGATCGAAAGAATCGTTGAGCTCGTCCAAGAGAAGACGATTGAGGGGATCGCCAATGTCCGTGATGAATCAGACCGGGAGGGGATGAGGGTTGTGATTGAGCTGAAAAAAAATGAAGTCCCCGAAGTCATCCTCAATCAGCTTTACAAGAATACACAGATGCAAACCTCCTTCGGGGTCATCCTTCTGGCCATCCATCAGAATCAACCAAAGCTCCTCACTCTCAAAGAGATCCTCAATCTCTTCCTCCAGCACCGTATCGAGGTCGTCACCCGGAGATCGATTTTTGATCTTAAACGGGCGGAGGCAAGGGCTCATATCCTGGAGGGCCTGAAAAAGGCCATCGATCAGATCGATGCCATCATCGCCACCATCAAGGCCTCCAAAACTCCCAAAGAGGCAAAAGATCGCTTGATGGATCGATTTTCACTGTCCGAAGAGCAGGCCCAGGCCATTCTTGACATGAGACTCCAGCGCCTTACCAATCTCGAGCAGCGGAAAATCATCGAGGAGTATGAGGAGACCATTAAGTTGATACATCGGCTCAAGGCCATCCTCTCCAGTGAACAATTGATCCTCAATGTGATCAAAGAGGAACTTCTCTCCATCCGCGACACCTATGGAAATGAGAGACATACTGAAATTGTGGAGGTCGCTCCTGAGATCAAGATCGAAGACCTGATTGCTGAAGAAGATATGGTGGTCACCATCACTCACACAGGATATATCAAGAGAAATCCCATCAGCCTCTACCGAAGTCAACATCGCGGGGGGAAGGGGAAAGTGGGGATTAATGTGAAAGAGGAGGATTTTGTAGAAGACCTCTTCATCGCCTCCACCCACGATTACCTTCTCTTCTTCACGGATGCAGGAAAGATCCACTGGAAGAGGGTCCATGAGATTCCGCAGGCCGGCCGTATGACACGGGGCAAGGCCATCGTCAATCTCCTTAACCTGAGTCCTCAAGAAAAGGTAACCACCATTCTCTCCCTGAAGGATTTTGCGCCCGGGAAGTTTATCAATTTTATGACCAAGAATGGCGTCATCAAGAAGACAGCCCTTGAGGCCTATAGCTATCCCCGAGCGGGAGGGATTATTGCCACCCACCTTGATGAAGGGGATGAGCTCATCTCTACGAAACTGACCGACGGGGAGCGTCATCTCTTCATTGGTACGAAATTAGGGAAGGCCATCCATTTTCCGGAAAGCCAGATCAGGGAGATGGGTCGTACCGCTCGAGGTATTCGGGGTATCCGTTTATCTAAGGGAGACGAGGTGGTGGGGATGGAGGTGGTGATCCCAAACACTTCGATCCTGACCGTTACAGAAAATGGTTATGGAAAACGATCCCGGGCCTCCGATTATAGGATCCAGAATAGGGGAGGGGCGGGCATCTTTACGGTGAAGAGGACAAAGAAGACCGGAGATGTAGTGGGGATCAAAACCGTCACGGATGAGGATGAGTTGATGGTGATCTCCAACAAAGGAAAGATTATTCGTTTGCGAACAGCCGATATCCCGATCCAGGGAAGAAGTACCCAGGGGGTCAGGTTGATCACTCTCGAAGACGGGGAGAAGGTCGTTGCCGTGGCCAAGATGGCAGAAAAGGAGTGAGGCAAATTCATTCAAAGGAGCAGGAAAAATCTTAAAAAAAATACTTGAAATTTTATTAAATAAGAGTTATTGATAAATTATTTGTTGATAATGCGTATATAATCCTCAAATTTTTCCCCACTTTCTTTTTAATTTCATTTTTCCACAATTGTGGAAACCATGTGAAAAGAGACTGGTAAGTTTTTGAAAATGCTGATTCTTTCTATTTGGGCCTTTTTCTGCCCATCCCATATATTACCTTCATGCGACACTCCATGTGTTCAAGGTCAATTCAATGGAAGATTTGTGGTCTAAAGTAGCCGATTCTTTAAAGGAGAGAATCGGCCCCCAGAATTTTGATATCTGGATTAAACCCATTCAATTTATCTCAATGGAAGAGGGGAGTGTGGAGTTAGAGGTCCCGAACCGTTTCTATAAAGAGTGGGTCATCGAGCACTACTCTCTGCCGATCAAAGAGACCTTTGCCCTTTTGACTCAAAAGCCCTGCCATCTTCAATTTAAAATTCGGAATGAGAATTTAAATGAGAAGGGCCCTGCCTCTTTACCTCTCCAGGCTCCGGTTGCACCTCCTGCCCCGCCCAAATTCAATCCCAAATATTCATTCGATAATTTCGTGGTGGGTGCAAGTAACCAATTTGCCAATGCGGCCTGCCTGGCGGTGGCCAATTTACCCGCAAAGAATTATAATCCATTGTTTATTTATGGAGGAGTGGGGCTGGGAAAGACCCATCTCCTCCATGCCATTGGAAACCATATCCTTCAGAACCGCATTCTTCCCGATATTAAGAAAATCTGCTATCTCTCTGCAGAGGAGTTTACAAATGAATTGATCAACTGCATCCGGTTCGATAAAATGGATGATTTTCGAAACAAATTTAGAAGGATGGATATCCTTCTGATCGACGACATTCAGTTCATCGCAGGAAAGGAAAGAACCCAGGCGGAGTTCTTCCATACCTTTAACTCCCTCTATGAAGGGAGAAAACAGATCGTGGTCACCAGTGATAAATTCCCAAAGGACATTCCCCATTTTGAAGAAAGGTTACGATCCCGTTTTGAATGGGGGCTGATTGCAGATATTCAACCTCCTGATATCGAGACCAAAGTGGCCATTCTAAGAAAAAAAGCAGAAAATGAAAAATTTGAAATTCCGAACGATGTGGCCTTTTATCTTGCATCACAAATCGATTCCAACATTAGAATGCTGGAGGGATGTCTGATTCGAATCGGAGCTTTTTCATCCCTCACCCGAACTCCCATAGATCTTTCATTAGCCAAGGAGGTATTAAAAAATATTATTAAACCGAAGGAAGAGCTCATCTCTACCGATCTGGTTCAAAAAGTGGTGGCAAACTATTTTAATATCAAAATGGCCGATTTTAAGGTAAAAAGAAAGAATAAGGGGTATGTGATTCCTCGGCAGATCGCCATGTATCTCTCCCGTAAACTCACTCCTTCCTCTTTGATCGAAATTGGAGAAAAATTCGGAGGAAAAGATCATTCCACCGTTCTACATTCCATTAAAAAAGTGGAAGAGAGAATGTCTCAAGAGCCTTCCTTTAAAGAGATGATAGAAAATTTACAGAGTCGGATTAAATCTTAAATGACGAATTGTGCAAAACTGATTGAAATGGGTGTGAAGAAAAGGATGAAAAAGTGGATTTTATAAGAAGGGTGAAATTTTGCTTAAATTTTTAAATTTATTTCCACATTAAAATCTCTTTTTTACATTGGAGTTAAGTCATTTTTATTCCATTCCACAGGAATAGAATAAGATGACGAAATAAAAAGATAGAAATAATATTTAGGAGGGGAATATGCCATCTTTTGAAATCGATAAAAAAGATTTTTTAAAGGGTCTTGGTTTAAT
>Ga0163210_1000053_pt1 | contig 34819 bp, 41 predicted proteins | sample Kivu_220m_FD_113536 | JGI IMG/M metagenome (GOLD analysis project Ga0163210, IMG submission 113536) | Freshwater microbial communities from Lake Kivu, Western Province, Rwanda to study Microbial Dark Matter (Phase II) - Kivu_220m | ecosystem: Environmental > Aquatic > Freshwater > Lake ...
CAGGCGGTGACCGCGCCCACGGTCTCCGTCACGGGCCCGCCGGAGGTGACGGTCCTGACCGGCACCGCCTCTCTCGGCACGATCGCCGCTGGCGGCACGGGCGCCACGCTCACGCCGCTGCGCCTGCGGCTCTCCCCCGGCCTCGAAGACGGCGCGCGGCTCCGCCTGCGCGTGACGCCGACGGTGCCGGGTTTCGGGGAGCTGCCGCCGACCGAGACCGAGCTAAAGGTCGAGGCCCCGGCGCTGCTCTGCACCGGCACGAGCGGGGGCGATGGGATCTTCGACCCGGGCGAAACGACCGATCTGATCGTGACGCTCCAGAACGACGGCGCGCTCGCCGCGGGCGCGCTCGAGGCGCGGCTGCGCGCGCGCGTGCCGGGCCAGCTCGCGATCGTCGACTCCATCGCCACGCTGGCCGAGATCTTCCCCGGCGGCGCGGGCGCCAATGGCACCGATCCCTTCCGCGTCACCCTCGCCGACACGATCGCGGTCGGCACCGCGGTGCCCCTGACGCTCTTCATCCTCCACGCGGACGGACCGCACGCGCTCGTGTCGTTCAGCCTCACCGTGGGGGACGTCGATGTCTCCGCCCCGGCGGGGCCCGACGCCTACGGATACTACGCGTACGACAGCGCGGACATCGACTACCCGAGTCAGGCGCCGGTCTACCGGTGGATCGAGTGCTCGCGCGCCTTCGGCGGCGCCGGCGATCTCCTGCCGATCACGGACAACGGGCGCGGCGTGCTGCTGCAGCTGCCTTTCACATTCCGCTACTACGGCGCGGATTTCGAGACCCTGCGCGTGAGCGACAACGGCTGGGTGAGCTTCGACACCGCGTGGTGGTATGACATCCGCAACTGGAGCTTCCCGGACACCTGGGGCCTCGGGAGTCAGATCGCGGCCTTCTGGGACAACCTCGACCCTTCGATCGCGGGATGCGACGGCATCTATGCCTGGCACGATGCGGCAGCGCATCGCTTCGTGATTGAATGGAGCCGGTTGATGAACTGGGAGACGGGCTCGGAGAGCAGCGGGTGTGACGACTTCCAGACCTTCGAGTTGGTGCTCTGCGATCCGGCGTACTACCCGACGCCGACCGGGGACGGGGAGATCCTGTTCCAGTACAAGCAGATCGTGAACGATGACTGGGCGCGGATGTACTCGACGGTCGGGATGGAAGACCCGACGGAGACGATCGGCTTCGTCTACACCTACGGCAACCAGTACGCACCGGGCGCGGCGCCGCTCTCGCCGGGGCTGGCGATCCGCGTCACGACCGTGCCGCCGGTCTATCGGCCGGTCGTGGACCGCGCGGGCGCGGGTCGGCCGGTGGTGCAGGTGGTGGGCGGCAGCGTGACCGGCGGGGAGACGCGGCTGGTGCTCGACGCCGGGGGCCGGAGCGTGGAGGAGCTGGCGGTCTACGACGCGACCGGGCGGCGGGTCCGCGATCTGGCGGCGGCGGCGCGCGGCGAGGGGCCGCACACGCTCATCTGGGACGGGCGCGACGCGGCGGGCCGGCGGGTGCCGAGCGGGCTCTACTGGGTCCGGCTGCGGGCGGGAGACGCTGCGCCGCGGGCGCGCGTGCTCGTCTTGCGCTAGCCCGGACACGGAGAACGGGAGGGTTCGGATGGCAGCGATCTCGCGGCGCACGTTTCTCAAGGGTGCCTGTGTGACGGCGGCATCGCTCTCCGCCCCGGCGCTGCTGCGCTCGGCCGGCGCGCAGCTCCGTCCGAAGGCGACGGAAGAGTTCCCGGGACCGGAGGCGTTCGGCCGGATCCTGACGCAGGCCCTGTCGCGCGGGGGCGACTACGCCGACCTCTACCTGGAGGCGGAATCCAGCGCGCAGGTCACGCTCGCCGACGGGCAGATCCGGACGATGGAGTTCGGCATGTCGCGCGGCGGCGGCGTGCGGACCGTGATCGGCGACCGGGTCGGCTACGCCTACGCCGAGACCTTCGAGATCGCCCCGCTCTACGAGGCGGCGGGGACGGCGGCCGCGATCGCCTCCTCGACCGGGGGGCTCGTACTCCCGACGCTCGCGCCGATCCAGTTCCCCCATCACATGACGATCCAGGAAGCGATCCAGTGCGACCAGGTCGCCAGCAAGGTGGCGCTGCTGCAGCGCGTCGATCGCGCGGCACGCGCGGTGAGCCCCGCGGTGCAACAGGTCGTGATCGGCTACGACGAATCGCTGCGGCAGATCATGATCGGCAACTCCGAGGGGGAACTGGCGCGGGACGTCCTGCCGCTCATCTACCTACGCGTCACGGTCACGGCGGCCAGAGATGGCCGCACCGCCGAGGGGATGCATCGTGTCTCCCAGCGGGCGGGGATGGAACAGCTCGCCGGCGAGATGCCGGAGCAGGTGGGCCGGCTGGCGGCGGAGCGGGCGGTGCGCATGCTGGAGGCGGTGCCGGCGCCGACGGGCGAGATGCCGGTGGTGATCGCGGCCGGGGGCGGGGTCATGTTCCACGAGGCGGTGGGTCACGGCCTGGAGGCGGACGCGGTGATCCGCGACGCGTCGGTGTTCGCCGGGAGGGTCGGGCAGAAGGTCGCGTCGGACCTGGTCACGCTCTACGACGACGGGACGATGCCGAGCGCGCGCGGCACGATCAACGTCGACGACGAGGCGACGCCGGCGGCGAAGACGCTGCTGATCGAGCGCGGGGTGCTCCGCGGCTACCTGCAGAACCGCCGCACCGCACGCCGCATGAGAACGACCTCGACCGGCAACGGACGCCGCCAGTCTTTCCGCAGCCCGGCGCTCGTGCGCATGACCAACACGAACCTGACGCCCGGCGCGGAAGCGTCGGAGGAGATCCTGCGCGCGACCCCGAACGGGATCTACGCCGTCTACTTCGGCGGTGGCGAGGTCGACACCATCAGCGGGCAGTTCACCTTCGGCCTCAACGAGGCGTATCGGATCGAAAACGGCCGCGTGACCGCGCCGATTCGCGGGGCGAACCTGGTCGGCTCGGGCATCCAGGTGTTGGAGCGGATCGACCGGGTCGGCTCGGACTTCGCGACCTGGCCCGGCACGTGCGGCAAGGACGATCAGTGGGTTCCGGTGAGCAGCGGGTGTCCCACGCTGCGCATCTCGAAGATCACGGTCGGGGGCACGGCGTAGCGCTTGCGCCGCCCGGGCCCGGAGGTACCGATGGCTCCACCGAAGGATCCTGTCTCCCTCGCGCAGCTGGCCGTGGATCTGGCGCTGAAGGTCGGGGTGGATGCCGCCGACGCCTTTGTCGTCCACGATTCGCATCTCGACCTCGAGGTGCGGGGTGGGGCGATCGAGACGTTGAACCGCGCGGTCAGCCGAGGACTCGGCCTGAGGGTCTCCCTCGGAAAACGTACCGCGACGGCGCACACGACGGACCTCGACGCCTATCCCCTGACAAGGCTCGCCACGACGGCGCGCGACATGGCGCGCGCCCTGCCCGAGCCCGAGGAGCCGGCGCGCTACGCCCCGGCCCAGGCAATCGAGGCCTTCCCCCACCCCGACCCCGATCTCCAGTCGGAGACGATCGAGGCGAAGGCGCAGCGGCTCGCCGCCGTCGAGCAGGCGATGCTCTCGGTCCCCGGATTGACCCGCGCGAGCTCGGTCGGCTGGAGCGAGCACGATGCGGAAGTGGCGCTGGTCAACTCGCGCGGCCTCTCGCTCTACGCGCCGGTCTGCCGGGTCGAGATCGGTGCCGAGGGGATCGCCGAGCGCGACGGGGAGAGCTACTCGGGCGGATACCATGCGGCCGTGCCGGCTCGGCGGGCGCTACCCGGCCCCGCGGAGATGGGGCGCCGGGCGGCGTCCCGCGCGGTCGAGTTGCTGGGAGCGCGCGCCATCCCGTCCACGCAGGTGCCGGTCATCTTCACGCCCCAGACCGGCTGGGCGCTGCTCGCCTGCCTGACCGAGGCGCTGCGCGGCGACAACGTGCTCCAGGGGCGATCGTATCTCGCGGATCGAATGGGGCAGACCATCGCGGCCCCGGCGGTCACGATCCGGGACAACCCGCAGCTCACGCGCGGCGTGCTCCGCAACGCCTTCGATGGGGAGGGCAGCCCGACGCGCGACCTGGCGCTCGTTCAGGCGGGGCGCCTGCAGTCCTTCCTGTGCGACCTCGCCGCGGGGGCGAAGCTCGGCGTGCCGGGCGGGGGCAACGCGGTGCGCCCGTCCTATGACTCGCGCACCGAGATCGGAAGCAGCAACCTCTACCTGGAACCCGGCGCGGACACGCCCGAGGCGATCGTGCAGGCGACGCCGCGCGGTCTGCTCGTGACACAGCTCTCCGGCTGGTGGGTCGGACGCTCGTCGACCGAGGATACCTTCTCGTCGGCGGCGATGGGGATCTGGATCGAGAACGGCGCCCGCGCTTACCCGGTGCGCGGCATCACGATCGGCGGGAACCTTCTGACGATGCTCCAGGGCATCGACCGGATCGGGAACGATCTCGAACTCCTGAACGAGACCTCCACCCCCACCTTCCGCGTGGCGGAGATGGCGATCTCGGGAACGTAGGCCGAGGAGATCGGGCCGCGTCGAATCGGGTTTGGCGACCGTCAGATCGCGACCCGGTCCCCGCTGAGACGTTCCTGCAGCGGCCGGAACCCCTCCCCCAGCACCTCGTGAGCCTTGCTCACCACCAGGAACGCCTGCGGGTCCGCCCGGGCGATCAGGTGCTCGAGGTGGATCAGCTCCTTCCGGTTGACGACACAGAGGAAGACGTTCTTCTGTCGGCCCTGATAGAGCCCGCGCGCCTCGAAGAGCGTCCCGGTCCGGCCCGTGCCGAAGAGGATCGCCTCTCGGATCGGCTCGCTCCGTTCGGTGATGATCGTGACCGCGCGCGAGTCGGTGCGCCCCTCCAGGACCGCATCGATCACCCGGCCGCAGACGAAGATCGTGACGACCGCGTAGAGCGAAAGGCTCAAGTCACGGAAGTAGGACGCCGCGAGCACCACGACGGCGGCGTCCACCAGCATCATCCAGACCCCAATGCTGATGTTTGTCCGGCGTCCCAGGATCTGGCCGACGATGTCGCTGCCGCCCGTTGATCCCATCTTTCGGAATACCAGGCCCAAGCCGGCCCCGATCGCCAACCCGCCGAAGAGACTCGCCAGCATCGGGTCGAGCGCGTCCACCGATGGCTGCCAGCCGGCGCGCCGAATCAAGAGACTGAGCATGTCCATGAAGAACGATGCGAGGAACGTGCCGGCCACGGTGCGTGTGAGGAAGCGACCGCCCAGCGCGCGCAGGCCCCAAAGGAGGAGCGGGATGTTGAGGAGAAAGCCGATCGTCCCGGTCGGGAGGGCGCGACCGATGAGCGCGCCGCTCGCGTAGTGAAGGATCGTCGCGATCCCGTAGACGCCTCCGGGCGCGATCTTCTTCGGGATCATGAAGAAGCTGTAGCCCGCCGCCATGACCAGGCAGCCGACGGCGATCAGCGCATAGTCGCGCGCGAGGTGCGGCAGCGCGTCGCGCGTGCGATCGAGCCACTGCTTCCGCTTCGCGTCGAACTCCTCGGGCGTGAAAGGCAGCGGGAAGATCCGCGTCCGGGTTGGATCGGTGGTGCGATCCTTCTCGCGTCTGTCGGGCATGGTGGGCTCCTCCTCCGTCGTGGACTGTGCGCAGCATACCCGGTGGAACCAGGAATCGGGATGATCGTGAGCGCCGCGCGCGCCAGCTCGGACGCGGATCAGGAACAGCTGGATCGGTCGCTTGGTCCAGGGGCGGAAGGCACGACGGCGGCCTGGGTGGAGGCTTCGGAGGGTTGAGGATCTGTGAAGCGTTCATTGACGTTTCTTTACCGTTGTGAAACCGTCATGAGACCGTTATCGATACAATCCATTATTATGAAGAAGATTGAGAGATTTTGCCATCTATTCGCGGATCCCGCTAGCCCGCCCGTGAGGTCTCCGTCTCCCTGGCCGGGAGCGTACAAGGCTGGCCCCCTGGGGACGCATTCGGGGGATCTATCGGGACCGCGGCGTCAGCGCCGGGTCGAGGCGTGCTCGGCGAACCGCTGCCCGATCACAGCTTTCGAGGGTCCTAGGTTTGGGCGGGCAACCATGGCATGCCGATTGCACCTTGGTCCTCGCGGAGGCGGCAAGCATCTCGAGGGTGGAGGAATCGATGACCAGACGGCATCTCTCCCGGCGCTCCAACCGGATGCGTCTCGGCGGATGGCTGGCATGCCTGGCTGTCGCCGGGGCGCTGCTCCTCCCCTCCGTGGCGCAGGCGCGCCCCCGCGTGGTGTTCGCTCCACGAGCTCCCCGACCCGCGGTCGTGACGCACCGCCCGGTGCCGCGAGCTCTGCACCGAGTCTGGGTCGCGGCACACTGGACCGTCAGCCCACGTGGCTGGGTTGTCTGGGTGCCCGGGCACTGGCGGTGCGTCCGGTAAACGATGAGGCCCCGGGGCCGGCACCGCTACCCTCCGGTCCCGGGTGCCTTGTCGTTCTCTGCCGCCTCGGCGGCGTGAACCTGGAAGAACTCGCCGACGTTCTCCTCGGTCAGCAGGCCCAACAGGCGCTCGCCCTCGAAGACCAGGCCCACCTTCCCCTGGGCGGACTGCGTCAACTCCACTGCCTCCTGCAGGTCCTGGTCCGGCCGCAGCCGGAGGAAGTCGCGGCGGGCTGACCCGGCGACGTAGGCCGCCGGTCCATGATCGGCCAGGCCCCGGACGAGGTCGGCCCGGGTGAGCAGCCCGATCACCTCGGAGCCGGCGGTGACCGGGAAGTCCTGCTGGCTGGTCGCCAGGAGGAGGTCGGCCGCCTGGCCCAGGGTGTCGGCGTGGGCGAGCGTCTCGAACCGGGAGAGCATCGCGTCCCGGACCCGCTGCCCCCGCATCATGGCGAGGGACCGCTGGAAGACGACCTCCTGGCCGGCGCTGACGAAGACGAAGAAGGCGATGAAGACCAGGATGAAGTTCCCGATGATCAGCCCGGCCAGCCCGAAGAGGATCGCGATCGCCTGCCCGATGCTCGCCGCGACGACCGTCCCCCGGACCATCCCCAGGCGCCGGGCGAGGAGCGCCCGGACCACCCGGCCACCGTCCATGGGGAAGGCCGGGATCAGATTGAAGAGCGCGAGGGCGACGTTCGCCCCCAGGAGCCGCGCGACCAACCCCATGTTCTCGGGGGTCAGCTTCTCGGGGGCCACCCAGTGCCCCGTGAGCTTCAGACCGAGGAAGAGGGCGACGGCGATCAGGACGTTGACCGCCGGACCAGCGATGGAGGTGACCAGCTCCTGCCTCGGAGGGCCGAGACCCTTCAGCCGGGCTACCCCTCCGAACGGGTAGAGAACGATCTCGTTCGTGACCGTTCCATACCCCTTCGCGACGAGGGCGTGGCCCAGCTCGTGGAGGAGAACCGAGGCAAAGAGACCGACCACGTAGACGAGCATTCCCCCGACGGCGAGGAAGACGACGGACCCCGATTGTGCTCCCGGCGGCAGGGTCCGCTGGACGGCCTGGAACTCCATCCATGCCAACCAAAGGAGGAGCAGGATGAGGGTGAAGTGGACGCGCACGGGGATGCCCGAGAGCGTTGCGATGCGCCACGCCCACCGGCTGCGCTCGGCCGTCCGTGTCTCCGAACCGGGCATCGTCAGTCCCCTCGAGGAGGGTCCGGATCGCCAAAGGTCCGGGCCTCGAATGGGTCGCAAACCCGAGCGCGAAGGATGCCACACGAGGCCGAGCGAGGGAAGTTCGGGGGCAGTGAGAGGGCCCCAATCGGAGTTCCTCGCGAGCCCTCGCGGAGGCCGCGAGAGGCGTCGCCGAGCGGCGCGGCGACGCCTCCCGTCCAGGGCCATGACGTGCCCTCGTCGCGAGCACTCCAGGTGCTTCGCGGAGGTTTTCGGCTGGTTTATGGTTGACATCGTTACCAAAACGTTTAGAATCCGTCCTTAGACCGTTATATGGGTAATCACCTTTTGAACAATGTATTGATGGATTTCAACAGACACACGAGGATGCGGATCCGATGGCCATCGTGAAGCGGAATCCCGTGCTGAAAGGCCTCAGCGGAAGAGTCGGCGACCTCGTCTTTCGCGTGCGCGGAGAGACGACAATCGTGGCTCGCAGACCCTCTCGAAGAGCACCCGGCGAGGCGCTCGCGGAGGGCCAGAAGAGGACCGTCTCGCGCTTCCGGGAGGCGGTCGCTTTCGCGCGAGAGGCGCGCGATCGTCCCGCCTTCCGGAGCCTCTCGCGGATGCTCCGGGGGTTCTCCCCGTACCACCTCGCCATCCAGGATTTCATCAGCGAGCCGGTCATCGAGGAGGTCGTGGAAGAGAGCTCGGACCCCTCGAGCCCGGCCCTCGTCGTGACCGTCTCGGAGCGCATCGGGGTCCGCACGCTTCAGGCAAGGAGGGTCGGCGGACCGTCCGGCGCGCCCTCGAAGGAACCCTCGCCGGCCTCCTCCGGAGAGCCCGAGGAGGGTCACTCGGAGGATCCGCAGGAGGTCTCGGCGGGACCTCCCGCGGGTCCAGAGAAGACCCCCGCGAAGGGGGGGAAGAAGGGGTCGAGCTTCTCGACTCCGGCCATGATGTTCTTCCGGCGGGACCGTCCGGCGGAGCCGGCCGACCACTCCGCTCGACCCGCGAAGCCGTCCGCGCCACCGGTGACCCCTGAGGCCGCGCCCCCTCCGATGGGGGGCGAGACGGTGCCCGGGGAGCCGAGCGTGACCCGCGAGGGGGAGACCCGCGAGCCCCGAGAGGAGGGCTCCCCGCCGGTCTCGCTCTCGACCTGGAAGGTGGTCGTGCCCGGGGGCGGCGAGGTCGAGATCGTGGCCTTCGACTACGCGGGGAACCGGGCGAGCCGCCGGGTGAAGGTCGGGTCCTAGCGGACCCGGATCCGGCGCGCACCTCCCCCGACCAGCTCGCCGATCACGCTCGCGTCCCGGACGCCCGAGCGCCGGAGGTCGTCGACCAGGGCTGGCGCCTCGTCCGCCGGAAGGGCGATGAGGAGTCCCCCCGAGGTCTGGGGGTCGAAGAGGAGATCCTGGATCGGGGCCGGGACTCGCGCTTCGATCTCCATCGACGCCTCCCGGTACTCCCGGTTCCGGTGGAGACCGGCCGGGAGGAGACCCAGCTCGGCGTAGCCGGCGACACCGGGGAAGACGGGGAGCGCTCGGTGGTCGAGGGTGGCGCCGAGGTCTCCTTCATCGAGCATCTCGCAGAGGTGCCCGGCCAGGCCGAACCCGGTGACGTCGGTGCAGGCATGGACCGACCGGGTGAGCATCAGCTCGGCGGCGGTCCGGTTGAGCGTCGCCATCGAGGCGGTGAAGGCATCGATCGAGTCCGCGGTCGCCAGCTCGGCCTTGAGCGCCGTCGCAATGATTCCGGTGCCGAGCGGTTTGGTGAGGACGAGCCGATCCCCGGCGCGGGCGCCGCGCTTGGTGACGATCCGGTCCGGGTGGACGATGCCGGTCACCGCGAGGCCGTACTTCATCTCCGGGTCCTCGACGCTGTGGCCGCCGGCGAGCACCGCGCCCGCCTCGCGCATCTTCTCCAGCCCCCCGCGGAGTACGCCCTGCAATACCGCAATATCCATCGTCTTGCCGGGGAAGCAGACGATGTTCATCGCGCAGAGAGGCCGACCTCCCATTGTGTATACGTCACTTAGGGAGTTCGCCGCCGCGATCGCGCCAAACACCACCGGGTCGTCCACGATCGGGGTGATGAAGTCCACGGTCTGGATGAGGGCGATCTCATCCGTCAGGCGATAGACCGCCGCGTCGTCAGCATGCTCGAGGCCGACGATCAGGTTCGGGTCCTGGATCAGCTCCAGCCCGCAAAGCGCCCGGGCCAGGTCCCCCGGCCCCAGCTTGGATGCTCAGCCCGAGCCCGAAACGGTCTGGGTGAGCTTCGGGATCTTGGTGTCCGACACCACGGGTCTCCTCGCGGGACCTCACACGTCCCGCGTCATGATACGCAGGTGCTCGCGCAGAGACCAGCCCCGTCGGGGGCGGATCTCTCAACCCGTCCCTGACGCAAGCCCCGGGAGGTGCGGCACAGCCGAGTCGACCCGGCCGGCAACCAAGCCCGCCCATCGGTCTGCTAGAATCGTGGGGCGGCGAGCGCCGGCGGCACTGGGCCCGCCGCGTGGCCCGTGCTCCGCCCCGGGAGGGATCCTTGGACATCCCGAGCCGACAAGTCCCGATCAGGATCCACCTGCGTTCCCGCACGGTCCTGCTGGTGGCCGCTCTGATTTGCCGCGCGCTTGGCCCGATCGCGGATCCGATCTCATCCGGCAGGGCCGAGGCTCAGTGCGTGGATTACGAAGCGTACTTCCACTGGGCCGGCGGGTTGGAGACGCCGGATCCGGCGTGGGACGTCGCCGTGCGCGGCACCCTGGCGTACGTCGCCTGCATGGGAGAGGGGCTCCTCGTTCTGGACCTGTCCCAGCCCCTGGCGCCCGTCGTGGTCGGGAGCGTGAGTCTCCCGGACATGGCCCGGGCCGTCGACCTCACCGCAGATCACGCCTGCGTGGCCGACTCCGACAGCGGGCTCGTGATGATCGACATCACCGATCCAGAGGCCCCGAGCGTCGCGGGTCGTGCGGCAACTCCGGGCATGGCGTTCGCCGTCAGCGTTGCCGGCGCGTACGCCTATGTGGCCGACGGGTTCGCGGGGCTCGTGGTGGTCGATCTCACGGATCCCGCGGCGCCGCATGTCGTGGGGCGTCGGGACACTCCCGGGTTTGCCTTCGGCGTCACGACGGCAGGATCCCGTGCCTACATCGCCGACGGCTCGGCCGGCCTGCACGTGATCGACGTGACCCACCCCGCCTCGCCCTTGCTTCTGGGGAGCATCGACACCCCGCATCTGGCACGCGACGTCGCCGTGGACGGGTCCTACGCCTTCGTCGCGGACGAGGAGTCCGGGTTGCAGGTCGTCGACATCTCGAACCCGACCGCGCTGCGCATCATCGGATCGTACAATACGCCGGGTTTCACATTCGGTGTCACTGTCGCGGGTGGCGTCGCCTACCTGGGCGATGGAATGCGCGGTCTGAGGGCCGTCGACGTGTCGTTACCTTCCGCTCCGGTCGTGATCGGCGTCGCCGAGACGCCCGGCAGCGCGAGAGGCGTGACCCTCGCTGGTGGCTACGGGTACGTCCCCGACGAGGAGAGCGGAGTGCAGATCGTGGCCGTCCCGACGCCCACCGCGGTCGCCTTTCGGGGGCGTGCCGACACGCCGGACGTCGCCTCGGGCCTGTTCGTGCTCGGAACGCACGCGTTCGTAGCGGACCGGGGATCAGGGCTCAGGGTGGTGGACATCTCCGATCCGGATATGCCCGCCGTGGTGTCCGGTCTGGACACTCCCGGTGAAGCGCTGGGTGTGACCGGAAGCGGGGAGCTGCTGTTCCTGGCCGATGCGTCGGCAGGTCTTCGCGTGATCGACATCTCCGATCCGCTTCTGCCTTCGACGGTGGGGAGCGCGAATACGCCGGGGAGCGCCGAGGACGCCGTACTCATGGATGCCTACGCCCTCGTGGCGGCTGACGTCGCCGGTCTCCAGGTGATCGACGTGTCGGATCCCGCGGCGCCCTTCATCGCGGGTGCGATGGCCACGCCCGGTCGCACCCACGGGGTGGCCATCTCCGGTCATCACGCTTTCCTGGCGGACGGCAGCGCCGGCCTGCAGGTCGTCGATCTGTCCGTGCCCGCGTCACCGCAGATCGTGGCGAGCCTCGATACGCCGGGCAACGCGCGGGCGGCCCTGCACGCCGGGGGCTTTGTCTATGTGGCCGATTCGACGGCGGGCCTGAGCATCGTCGATGTGACGCAGCCATCGACTCCCATCATCGTGTCGGGGATGAAGACCCCCGGTGCCGCGGTGGGGCTGGCAAAGGCGGGCGACTTCCTCTACGTCGCTGGCCGGGAGGCGGGCCTTCTGGTAGTCGAAGTCACCGATCTCGCTGCGCCGCGCGTGGTCGGGGGCTTGGTGGCGCCTGAGCCGGTCCTGGGTCTTGCCGCGCAAGGAGACCTGGTCTGTGCCGCCGCGTCCGCCTGGGGATTGGCGGTGGCGCCGGCCCACTGCGGCTCGGCGTCGGTCGAGGAGCAGGCGAGGGGCATCGCCTATCGCGCGTTCCCCAATCCGTCACCCGGTGCCTGCTGGTTCGAGTGGCGCACGGCGCTCTCGACGGCTCACGCCGGGCGAGACTTCGAGTCCGGCATCGGCATCTATGACCTGGAAGGTCGCCTGCTGCGCCGGCTATCGCCGGAGCCGGCCGGATCGGGTGGTGCGCGACTCTGGTGGGACGCGCGGGACCGCGAAGGCCGCCGCGTGCCGTCGGGGACCTACCTCGTACGCGCCCCGGACATGACCGCCCCGCACGGTCGCGTCGTTATCGTGAGACATCGCTAGCGGTGGGCCTTACACGTCCCGCGTCATGATACGCAGGTGGTCGCGCAGAGACCAGCCGAGTCGTTCCCAGAAGGCTATGCCGGAGAGATTGTCCCCGTAGACGACGATGTGCGCGCGGAGGATCCCTTCACGCCTCAGACCCTCGATGGCGCGATCGACCAGAGTACGGCCGACGCCCTGTCGCCGGTACGCGCCCGCGACCGCCAGGTGATGGAGGAAGCCGCGGCGGTGGTCGTGCCCGCAGAGGATGGCGCCGACGATCACCTGGCCGTCGAGCGCCACCAGACTGAGACCGGGGTTGCCCGCAAGGTACGCGGTGACTTGCCCAACGGTGTCCGATGCGCCCAGGTAGACACCTTCCGACGAGCGCCACAGGTCGAGCACGACCGGGATGTCGGCCGGCGTCATGAGCCGCGTCGTGATCGCCATCGGATCCCCTCTCCCGTCATTGCTCGTTCCGGGTGCCCTCGAGCCGGTAGATCGCGGCCAGGAAGCTCTTGCCGCCGACCCAGGTGACGGTGTACGAGCGCACGGCCGCAAATCCCGATCGCGTCGCGATCGCCGCGAGGTCTCCGGGATCGACCAGCTTCATGAAGCCGTCCAGCGACTTCAGGCTCACGAAGGGCGTGTCCGAGACCTGCCCGCGCTGACTCGGGAGCTGTACAAGCACCGAGAGAATGCCGCTGGGCACGAGCCATGCCGCCGCCTTCCCGACCACCATCTCGGGCGAAACATACTCCAGGACCAGCGCCGCGTGAAACAGGTTCAACGATCGGGGCGGCAGGTCGACCGCGGCGACGTCGGCACAGATCAGCTCCAGGCCCGGCAGCCGGGTGGCGTGCCGGTGACGGACGAGCTCGACGTATTCCGGGTTGATATCGATCGCGATCAGGCGGCGGACGATCGACGGGTCGATGGTCTCGAAGCCGGCGCCGGTCGCGCAGCCGAGGACGGCCAGCGCCGCGGGGCGGAACTCCTCGACCCGCTCGCGCAGGAGATCGCGGAGCAGGCGCTGCTGATCGACGCCGGGGCTCTCCATGTGGCCCTCGTAGTCGGAGGCCGGGATGGAGAGCCAGGGGTTGGGTCGCGTCTTCCCGTTCATGGGTGGAGCTTTGACCTCATTCGCCTATCGGCGGTTCTCCCGCGGGCGGCGGGAGCAGCGGAAAGGTGGGCGGCGAGAACCGGTGCCAGGAGCGCGCCATGCCCGGGAAGGGAAGGAGGAGGAAGAAGTCGATGTAGAACTCGACGTCCTGCACCATCAGGCTGCCCTCCGTGGCCCGGGCGAGATAGAGCGTGTGCCGTGATACCTCGAGCACGTTGACCGCGGGGAAACTGCGCCATCCGCAGGAGAGCCGGACGCCCTCGCGGGCGCAGGCGAGATCCCCCCGCGCGCGGGAGAAGACCCGCCGCGCCCGAACCTTGCCGTCCTTCCAGGCGGCGAGGGCGAGGCTGTCGGCTCCGTACTGCGTGATGCGGATGATCGCGTCGGCCATCGGGGTCTCGAGCGCCAGCTCACTCAGGGACGTTGGCGCGGCAAACGGATCGGCCCGTACCCCGTCGCTCAGGTACTCGCCGGTGACAGGAGGGCAGCCCTCGATGCGGGTCGGGTCGACCCGCGGCCAGGCGCCGGGGTAGGTCTGCGTGGTGGAGCAGCCGGCGGCAAGGGCGAGCAGCAGCAGCCCGGCGTGCCGACTGAAAACCCGCATGATCAACCACTCCGCGCCGACTGCGCCGACCGGTTGCTCGCTAGGTCCTGCCGGCGTCTCCGGCGTGCTGCGCCCGCTCCCCGGCGCCGGACCGGACCACCATGATCGGGATCTCCAACGAGTGTCTCACCTTGGCCACGGTCGTGCCATAGACGAGATCCTCCAGCCCACGGTGGCCATGCGAGCCGAGGATCAACATGTCAAAGCCGTTCTCTGCCGCGGCACGGACGATCTCGTCGCCGGCGCGCCCGAAGCGGAGATCGTGCTCGACGGGGAGGTCACGCTCCTCGACCTCGCGCGTAAGACGCACCAGGTAGGCCTCGTCCTCGGCGCTGTGAAGCCCCCCGGTCTCATTCCCCAGCATCATCGTCCCGGGCGAATTCACGACGTGAACCAGGGTAAGCTTCGCGCCCAGCGCTTTCGCCTGCGCCACCGCGACGGAGAGGATCGCGGCGTCGCCCGAGGCATGCTCCAGCGCGACCCCGATGTGGCGGATCGGGCTGGGACGGATCGCGGCCGCGACCGTCGTGCTCTCGGTGACGATGCCGCTTTCCCACGTACGGCCGCCGCGCAGGAAGGGACGCAGCGCGACGTAGGCGAGGGCTCCCAGGATGACGACCGCCCCGGCCAGAACCAGCACCCATACGATCGCGGGGGTCGTGCGCAGCCAGTCCGAGAGCACGGCATACGCCAGGCGCAGATTCAGCCCGACGATCACCGCCGCTATCACGCCGCCCAGGATGCGAACGACCAGACGGTTCGTGAACAGGCCCATCTTCCTCTTGTCGGACGTGAAGTGAACCAGCGGGATGACGGCGAAGGGGAGCTGCAGGCTCAGGACGACCTGTGAAAGGATGAGCAGCCGGAAGACGCTCCCTTCCCCCGCCAAAACGATCCCGATCACGGCCGGTACCAGGGCGAGACCACGGGTGATCAGGCGCCGCAGCCAGGGACGCATGCGCAGATTGAGGAAGCCCTCCATCACGACCTGGCCCGAAAGCGTGCCGGTCACGGTCGAGCTCTGCCCGGAGGCGAGCAGCGCCACGGCGAACGCGACCGGCGCGATCTTCGCGCCGAGCACGCCGTCCAGAAGCGCGTGCGCCTGCTGGATCTCGGTAACGACGATCCCGCGGCGATGGAACGTGGCCGCGGCCAGGATCAGGATCGCCGCGTTCACCAGAAAGGCCCCGTTCAGCGCCGCGATCGAGTCGATTAGATTGAAGCGGCACGCCTCGCGCTTGGCGGTGATCGTGTTCGAGACGGAGCGCGTCTGAACCAGCGCGGAGTGCAGGTACAGGTTGTGCGGCATCACGGTCGCGCCGATGATGCCGATCGCGACCAACAGCGCCGAGGGCGGGAGCTGCGGCACGAAGCCGCGCACCACGCCGCCCCAGTCGGGCTTCGCCAGCGCGATCTCGATCAGGAAGCAGAGGCCCACGGTGGCGACCAGCAGCACGATGAAGGCTTCCATCTTGCGAATGCCCAGACGCTCCAGCATGAGGAAGAGCACCGTGTCGACGGCGGCGACGGCACAACCCCAGAGCAGCGGCAGCCCGAACAGCAGATTGAGCGCGACCACCGTGCCCAGGACTTCGGCCAAGTCGGTCGCGGTGATGGCGATCTCGGCGAAGAACCAGAGCAGATACGTGAACGGCCGAGGGTATTCCTGACGGCAGCCCTGCGCCAGGTCATGCCCGGTCACGACGCCCAGCCGGGCGGCGAGCGTCTGCAGCAGCAGCGCCATCAGGTTCGACATCAGGAGGACCCAGAGCAGCGTGTAGCCGAAGCGCGCGCCACCCTCGATGTCGGTCGCCCAGTTGCCCGGGTCCATGTAGCCGACGCTCACCAGGTACGCCGGGCCGGCGAAGGCGAGCAGGCGGCGCAGCCAGCCGCGGCGGCGGGTGGGTACACGGGCGTCGAACGTGCTCGGAGGCGTCGCAGTTGTCGTCGTGGCGTCGCTCATGCGTCGCCCAGTCTACGGCCGCGGCCGGGGCGCGGGTAGCTCCATCGCTTCCGCCCCGACGGCAGCGGCTGCCCAGCGCGAAGGGCTTCCCGCCGCGACCGCAACCTGCTATGAACGGAAGCGATGCTGGCCTGGTTGGGTCTTCGGGAATACCGCAGTTTTGCGGAGCTGGCGCGCTACGAGCGCGTCGGCCGGGACTGGGAACGCACCGTCGTCCCCCGGGGCTCAGCCGTGGCCATCGTGGTTCCCCACGGCGGGAACATCGAGGCCGGCACGTCCGAGATCGGAGCCCTGCTCGCCGGGGACGACTTCTCCTTCTACGCGTTCGAGCGCCTGCGGCCGCGCGGCAGCCCGTCGCTGCACATCACCAGCACGCGCTTCGACGATCCCGCCTGCCTGGAGCTCGTCGCCACCGCCCGCGTGGTCGTGACCGTGCACGGCTGCCGGGATGCGGAGTCGATCGTCTGCCTCGGCGGCCGCCACATGGCGCTGCGCCATCGGTTCGCGGCGGCGCTGCAGGCGGCGGGCTTCGACGCGCGGCCCGACGATCCGCGCTATCCCGGCGAGGATCCGGACAACATCTGCAATCGCGGTCGCGACCGTGCCGGTGTGCAACTCGAGATCAGCCGCGGTCTGCGCCGCCTGATGTTCGGAGGCCTGCACACGGGGCAGAGGTCCCGGACCGGGCCGCGCTTCCTCGCCTTCGGGATCGCGCTCCACCCGGTGCTGCGCGCCCTCGAGCGAGAGCTGGCGGACACGGAGGCGTCGCGAGCCTGAGCCCCCGCGCCTCAGGCCTTCTCACCCGGGTCGATGTGAAAGTGGTGCAGCACCCGATGGACCACCGGTGCCAGGATGACGCCGGCCACGACAATGAAGACGATCCCGGAGTAGAGGGCATAGAAGGACGCGAAGATCTTGCCCGCGCTCGTGCGCACCGGATCCACCGGGCCCATGCTTCCTAGGATCATCGCGGCGTTCAGCAGCGCGTCGAGCCAGCCGAGGCGCTCGGTGAGGTGATAGCCGAGGATCCCGATGAACAAGGAGCCGAGCAGGACCCCGACGGCGATCGTAAAGTGAAAGATCACGCGGCGGACGAAGGCCGCCTTGTCGAGCAGTGGTTGGTGGCGTGCTTCGTACATCCTCTGCCTCGTGGCGCGGGCGACCGCGCCATCCCTCACCCGGTATCGGACAGTACCTCACGCTCGAGACATTGGAAGAACGGGTTTCGGGCGCGACGTTCGCGCCAGGGCCGGTGGCCGCAGTCCGCGAGCAGGACGAGGCGGAACGCTTTCACCACGGGCTTCAGCGGGCCGGCGACCCCGGCGGCGGGATGGGGGTCGTGGTCGCCATGGATTGCCACGACCGGGCACCGGATCTGTCGCACGCGCTCGAGCAGCTCGCCGCTGCGCCTGAGGGCGGCGGCCTCGTCCCAGACGCGCGCGAAGATGTCCGGTCGGAAGGGGGTGCGATCCGCGTCGGCCTCGCGGTCGGGCAGGGGATCGAAGGCGTCCGCCCGCTCGCAGAGCGCGCCGAGACGCTCGACGCGCGCCGCGCGCTCCGTGGCCGCCGGGTCCTGGAGGCTGCGGAGGATCGCGTCGAACTCGGCGGCCTGATCCGCCGGCAGCCGCGCCCGGCGCGTCGCGGTGATCTGCGCGGCGAAGCGCTCCTCGAAGGGCCCGCTGCCGACGAGGATCAGCTTGCGGGCCAGCGCCGGATGCCGCGCCGCGAGCAGCGCGCTGAGCCAGGCGCCCCAGGAGAAGCCGATGAGCGTGACCGGGGGCGCGCCCCGGGTCTCGAGAACCGCACGCAGCTCCTCGATCTGCCCGTCGATCGAGGTGGCGGTCTGGATCGGCTCCAGCACGCCGCGCCTGGCCGCCAGCGCCCGCGCCACCGGCGCCATCTCGCCCCCGGCGCCGGGACCGCCGTGCACGACGGCGACGCCGAAGGGCGCCGCCCCGTGAACCCTCACTAGGGGCCCGTCCACCCGTAGACCTCCGCGCGGTGAAGCGTGCGCAGGAGGAAGAAGACGCCGAAGAGCAACAGGAAGCAACCGAAGAGCCAGCGCGAGTGCGTGGGGCGGAGCCGCGCGCCCAGATGTCCGCCGAGGTAGGCGGCGGGCAGGGCGCCGGCCGAGAGAAGCAGCACCAGGTGCGGATCGATGTGACCCAGGTGCCAATGGACCCACGTGTCAGGGACCGAGAGGATGGCCGCGCTAACCAGCGAGTTGGCCGCGGCCTGGGCCGGCGTCGCACCACACAGGATGATGTACGCCGGGACGAGGAGGGATCCGCCTCCGTTCGCCAGCAGCCCCGAGAGAAACCCGGCCACGGCCCCGACGACGACCAGCAGCAGCGGGGAGCAAGCGGTGAGTGCCGTACCGGTGGGGGGCGGGCGCTTCGACAGCACCCGCACACCGGCGAGGACGACGATGAGGCCACTCAGGGCCATCAGGATGCGCCCCGGAACGACCGCCGTCAGATACGCGCCGATCGTCACGGTGGGGAGGCCGCCCAGGACCGTCCAGAGCACAGTCCTCGCCTGCGCGAATCCCCGGCGCCAGTATGCGATGCCGCCGGCGATGCCCGCGGGCAGGCTCACCGGCAGCGGGCTGGCGAGGGCGAAGAACCGCGGGACGTCCAGGAGGCGCAGCAGGGGCGTGCTCACGCTGCTGCCCGCGATCCCGAAGAGGCCGGAGAGGAAGCCGATCCCGACCCCGCTGGCGACGATGATCCAGGCGTGGCTCATGCGAACTTCGCCCGCGCCGCTTCAGCGCCGCGGGGGTGCCGGACTCGTGTCCGCCGCGCTCAGCGAATCGGCCCACGCGCTCAGCCACTCCCGCGCCTCAGGCGACACGCGCGCGTCGCGATGGATCCAGCGGTACTGAGGCGGCGGCATCGCGCCCTTCTCGATCTCCTCGACGGTCGCGGCCGCCAGGAAGGACTTCTTCCGCGCCGGATACTGCTGCCAGACCGAGAAGTTCAGGACGTGCCGCGCCTCGCTCACGTCGTGGGCGACCAGCCAGGATGCCGGCGCGACCCGGCTGTACCAGGGCCAGACCGTCTGCTGGGAGTGGCAATCGAAGCATGCATGCCGGAGCAGCCAGGCGACCGGCGCCTCGACTTCCAGGGCGGGATCGACCGCGGGGTTGCTGCGCTCGACCGGCACGAACTGGATGCCGATCGCGACGATCGCGACGACGATCAGGATCCACGCGCGGGTCCGGCTCATGACGTATCCCGCGGCTCGCGCTGACCCGTGTCCGGCGTCCCATCGGGGCGGGAGCGAATGAAGGTGCCTTCGCGCAGATCCCGCAACGCCTCCTGAATCTCCTCGCGGGTGTTCATCACGAAGGGCCCGTGGCGCGCGATCGGCTCGCGCAGGCGGCGGCCGGCCATGAGGAGGTAGCGCGCGCCGTGGTCGCCGGCGCGGACCTCCACGCGGTCGCCCTCCTCGAAGGTGACCATGCCGCGCGCGCTCACGATCGCGGCGCGGTCGTCGCGGCCGTCAAACGCGGCGCTCCCCTGGAAGAGGTACGCCAGGACGCCCTCCTCGGGCGGCGCCGGATGCGAGATCCTCCCGTCCGGTGGCAGCTCCACGTCGAGGTAGGTCGGCGCGATCGAGATCTCGGTGACCGGCCCGCGCGCGCCCGCCGCCTTCCCCGCGATCACGCGCAGGGTTCCGCCGCCGTCCAGCGCGACCGCGGGAATGGCGGTCGGGGCGATGCTCTGGTAGCGCGGCCTCGTCCACTTCAGGCGCGCGGGGAGATTGACCCAGAGCTGGAAGCCGAGCAGGGGCGCGTGGCGCGGGTCGGGCATCTCCTCGTGCATGATCCCGCTGCCGGCCGTCATCCACTGCACCTCGCCGGGACCGATGCGACCCATGTTGTTCAAGCTGTCGCGATGATGCACGACCCCCGCCAGGACATACGTCACGGTCTCGATGCCGCGATGCGGATGCCACGGAAAGCCGCGGGCATAATCATCCGGGTTGCCAGAGCTGAAGTCGTCGAAGAGCAGGAACGGATCGACGTTGTCGATCACGTCGGAGGGGAAGCTGCGATGGAGGCGCACCCCGGCGCCTTCCCGGACCCCTGCGGGCCGGATGACCTGCGCCACCGCGCGCGTCTTCGACATCACGCAACCTCCGCTCCCATCACCGCCGCGCCGCCGCGGCGGTTCCCGCCATTCGCAGGACGGCGGTGACCGGAAAGTGGTCGGAAGGGTAGCGCCCATCGCGACTCAGGTGCACGATCGATGCGTCGAGCGGGACCACCGCCGGCGAGACCAGGATCCAGTCGATGCGCGGGCCGCTCAGCGCCCCGCGGAAGGCATGGTAGGTGTTCTCCGCCGCGTCCGGCGGGTGCAGCGAGCGATAGCTGTCGATGAAGGGCGTGGCGCAGCCCGCGCCGGGCTGGGTGAGCGTGCGGTAGGGCCCCGCGCGGTCCGGCTCGGCGGGCGCGTTGAAGTCCCCGGCGATGACGACGGCGGCGCGGTCGGCGGTGCCGAAGCGCTCGCAGAGCAGCCGCGCCGACTGGGCGCGCGCCTCGACCCCGACGTGGTCGAAGTGCGTATCGACGAAGCGCAGCGTCGCGAGCGTGTCGTCCGCCAGCCGGAGCAGGGCCCAGGAGGCGATGCGGGGGAGCGCGGCATCCCAGCCCCGGCTCCCCGGGACCGCCGGCGTGTCGCTCAGCCAGAGGTGACCCTCGGCCGCGACGTGGAGGCTCGCCTTCCGGTAGAAGATCGCGCACATCTCGCCCGCGAGCTGTCCGTCGTCACGGCCGACGCCGACGAAGCCGTACTCCGGCAGTGCCCCGCGCAGGTACTCCGCCTGCGCCGCCAGGCACTCCTGGGTGGCGAGAAGATCGGGGTCGAAGGCGCGGATCGTCTCCACCAGCAGACCGCGGCGGGTCTCCCACGCATCGGCGCTGTCCGGCGCCGTGCCGTAGCGGATGTTGAAGCTCATCACGCGCAGGTCATGGGCGCCAGCGCCGCCCAGCAGCACGACGACCATGAGGATCCCGAGCAGAATCCTGCGTCGACCGCGACGGCTCATCCGCGGATCACCACTTGCCCGCGTAGCCGAGTCCGTACGGCTCGGCGATCTCGCGGAGGCGCTGCCAGTGGAGGTGCGTCATCTGCCGAATGTGCAGCAGGTCGTGGGCGACCCAGGCCGCCAGGATGTCCCCGGCCCGCAGCGTCCCGAAGGCCGGGTGCTCGTAGATATTGCTCCAGGCGGGCGTCGCCAGGCCGCTCAGCCAGGCCACCGAACGGGCGCGCTCCTCCTCGAACGTGCGCAGCAGGTCCTGCGGTTCACGTTCGTTGTGCCGCCGCTCGCGCACCCAGTGCTCCGGATCGATGGGCGGGCCCAGTTCGCCCGGCTGGTTGAGCAGCACGCCGAGCCGAGCGCGGAAGTCCTCGCGCTCCTCGTCGCAGAGGTGGCCCAGCAGCTCGAGGATTGACCACGAGCCCGGGGTGGGGTGCCAGCGGGCGTCCTCGAGCGAGATGCCCTCCACCAGCGCTCGGATTCGCGGCGGATTGGCGCCGAGCCGAGCGATCAGTGCCTTGTCGTTCATCCGAGAACCTCCCTGCCGGTTCGCGCCGGCTACCTTGCGATGCGCCGCAGCTTCAGTGACGTCTCCGTGTCTCTCAGCCTGGGATCGCCGCGGTGCGCGGTCAAGTAGTCCGTGAGCGCCGCGGCGTTCTCTTGCAGTGACTCCGGCACCGCGTCCTCGCCCACCACGTCCAGCAGTAGCAGGCCGTCCTCGCCGAGCGACCAGCGAGCGAAGAAGTAGGACGCCCGCTCCGCGTCCGGATTCAGCATCTCGACGTGGAGGTACGGCTCCCCCGCGAGGGCAAAGGGGTAGGCCCGGTAGCGCGTGATACCATCCCGGTCCTCGCGCATCTCCCCGTAGTACTCCGTCGCATTGAAGGGGATGATCAACACGCGCAGCGAGTCGGCGTTGGACGGATCCGTGTCCGCCCAGAGCCCGACCAGGCGCGCGTCCAGCGGCGCGCCGGGCTGGGCGATCGGTACGTACGACACAAAGGGGCATCCGACGCAGAGCAGCGAAAGCGCCAGCGTCGCGAGAGCCAGCAACCCACGATTCATGAGGCACCTCCCCGGCGGCGGCCGCCTCACAGGTCGACCGCCATGTGGATATCCTCCGGCTCCAGCGCGAGCAGCTCGGGCACCGGCTCGCGCATCGGGGTGAAACCCCGCGAGCGGTAGAAACCGACCGCCGACGCCGACGGCGTGGCCGAGACCACCATCCGCCGGGCGCCGCCCGCCCTGGCCCACGCCATCATCTCCCGGGCGAGATACCCACCCACGCCGCGCCGCCGGTAGGCACGAGTCACGTGCAGGTAGGCGAGCTGCGCCGTCGCGGGCCGGATCGCGGGCGTGACGACCCCCACGCCGGCCAGCGTCGGGCCGTCGAAGGCGCCGATCATCCGCCCGCCCGCCTGCAGGTGCCCGCGGCAGAAGGCGATCTGATGCGCGATCGAGTGGTCGCCCTCACCATGCGTCTGAAATGGCGGGATGTTCCAGTTCACGTCCACCCGGACCAGTTCCCCGCCGTCCATTCGATAGCCGATCCGGACGCGCTCCGTGCGATCGATCTCGGCGATGCGCGCGAGCTCGTCCTCGCTCATCCAGCGGTACTGCAGTCCCGCGCCGTCGCTGCGCCGCATCAGGACTCCGCTGCGTGATCCCGGCCCACCCAGTCGATGCCGCCGCGGCCGGCCCGGCGCAAGCGTTCGATGAGCTGTCCCGCATGGTGCTGAATGTGCCGGATGTTGTAGATGTGCAACTCAAGCCGCCGGAGCGGCAACCAGGAGAAGCCCGAAGGCGCCGCGAGATCGACGGCGCGAACCAGGTCAGCCACGCGTTCGAACAACCAGTCGTGGTACTCGAGCACCTCGGCTTGCGCGTACGGCTCTCCGATCTTCGGTTGCTCGTGGGGCGGCCAAGGGAGCGGCCCCAGGAAGTTGTACTCGGGGCGCACCTTCTCCCAGGGCCGGAACTCCTGCTCGGTGCGGCTCAAGTACAGGTTCGTATAGAAGAGCGCGTGATAGGCGATGTGCCAGAAGCGGTTCGCGTCGCCAGCGGCGTTCCACAGCTCGGCGGGGCATTCCGCGATGGCGGAGCGCAGCATGCGCAGGCTGGCACGATACTGCGAAACGATCGTCCCGAGCGTGTCCATGCCCTGGCCCCCTGCGCGCGGCCGGCGACCGGTCGGCTCACGTGCCGAGGATGCGCGCGTGGGCCCGAGACGTCAAGACGCCCCGGATGGACGGCAAGCAGCGGCCCGCGCGGTCAGGGAAGGCTGATCGATGTCCCGACCGCCTCCCGCGCAACGCACCGCGCCTGGGCAAACGTCTGTCCCGGCTCGCCGGTCCAGAACGAGAGCGTCACGCGCATGGAGCCCGGACACTGGGCGTACTCATCGCGGACGAACTGGAAGCTCGTCGAGTCGCGGAAGGTGCCGTCAGGGCGGAGCACGGCCGCGCGGCACTGGAGCGGCGTGTCGGGCAGCGTGGATCGTCCGATCAGGTGCAGGGTGGGCGGGCGCGCGCCCTTGGGACATCCCGATCCGGGGACGAAACTGCCTTGGAAGTCGAAGCCACAGCACATCCGGATCGTCCTGTCCGAGACGTTGCGGGCGATACCGACGATGACGATCGTGTCGGTGCCGTCCCCGGGGACGCGCCGGACCAGGGTCTCGTAATCGAGCGACTTCTCCCCCGGCGGAACCGCCACCTCCGGTGACGTCGCTGTGACCGGGGCCGGTGTCGGGGTGCGGTGGGAGCAGGCATACAGCGTCAGCAGGACCGTGCCGGAGAGGACCAGGACCAGGCGAGCGTTCATCGTTCTCCGTCTCCTTTTGTACCGGCGCGGCTCAGGTCGAGGATAGTCCCTCGAACCGGCGGCGCAGGTCCGTGATCTGCCCCCGATGCTCAGCCTCGTGCTGGGCGAGGTGGTGGAGCACCCAGGCGGGGGTGACCCGATACTCGGGCAGGCAGCGGACGCGACAGTACTCCTCCACCGGCATGCCCCGCAGCGCATCGAGGAGAACGTCCCGCACCGCGCGCAGCCGCTGGCGATGACGCGCCAGCGAGAGACCGCGGACGCGGGAGAGGCGCCCCCGCGCGTCACGCACATCCACCGGGAAGAGTTTCATCACCTCCGGCGCGATCTCGCGTTCGAGGATCTCGGTGAAGAGCCAGTCGGTTTCGATCGCGGCGATGTGGTAGAGCAGCGTTCCGATCGAGTTGCCGCCGAGTGGCGGCTCATGGTCGACCATCACCTCCGTCACGCGCGCGAGCGCCCGCAGCGTCCGCGCGCGGCAATCCTCCAGGGTCCAGAGGGCGGCGCCGATCTCGGGCGGGTAGCCTTCCAGTCGCAGCGCGTCCCGGAGCGGTGGTTCGGGGTGGCTCAGAGATCCTCCTCCGACTCAGCGAAACACTGCCTTGACCGCGCCCCAGTCGACGTCGTGCGCCACCGTCTGCGGCAAGATCCGGAAGGTGTCCGCCACCACGTGGTAGGGCGGCGCATGATTGAACACGTAGCTGATGCGCACCTCGTAGTCGTCCGGTGGCGTGGGATTGCCGAACATGCCGAGCTGATCCCAGAAGAGCTCCACCTCCGAACGGGGATCGAGATCGTATTCCATGGGATAGGGTCCGGCGAAGACCAGCTCGCCATCGAGGGTGTAGATGTCGTACGGGGGAACGTAGTCCGCCGTGAGCGTCGAATCGGTGTCGTTACGCCAGACGAACCATACGGAATCGCCCAGGGCGTACGTCGGTGAGGAACACGTGAGATAGACATGGTAATCGGCGCTCACCGCCGGCGCAGAGAGCACGACGCCGAGGCACGCGGCGGCGGAGAGGATGCGCTGCACATAGGCTCGCATTCGCCACGCTCCTTTCTTTCGGGACAGCCTACCCAAAGCATACGCCTCAGGTTGTGGCATGAGGAATGCGGATGACGGCATATCGGACTGACACGCTGGAGGTTGGCGGGGCACGCTTCCGGGCCTCCAGTGCCGACGCTGCCCGCTCGACCCGGAGACCGGCAGACTGGCGGCGGGCCCCAGAGGCGGCGAGGTTTCTTCTCCGCCGCAACGCCTTGGAGGAGAATGAGTTGGGAGGTGCCCACCACCATTGTCGGTTCCAGAACCGGTAGGCCCCAACGGGCGCGTCAGGTTTCCTGGCCGCCGGCCCGGCGCACGCCGGGCAGGTGGTCCCAGAGGTGCTCCGCCTGACGCCGGCAGGCCTTCGTGTGCGTCCAGGGCTCGTCGGCATCGCGCGTGGGGAAGCGGTGCGGGACGTGAATGCGACCGCGGGCCGCGAAGGGGACCGACGCCAGGTAGACCGCGGCGTCCTGCGCCAGACGCGCCACGCGATCCAGGAAGTCTTCGCCTTCGATCTCGATCGGCTCCGGCAGATCGTCGTCAATGCGCGAGCAGTACCACCAGATGCAGTTCCCGACGTGCGACAGGGTCTCGTCCAGCGAACGTCGATCGGGCGCGGGCCGGGCTTGCCGTGCCTCCGGGGCCAGGCCGCCGACGGCCAGGCGCATCTGCTCCACGGCGCAGAGGGCGAAGCGCAGGTGCCCCTGCACGTCCGCGTCGCTCAGCGGCTGTCGATCCGAGGCGAAGAGCGTTGCGGGGCTGCCGGAGAGCCAGACCGGCGCTCCGGCGATCCGTTCCGCTTCGACGATCTGGAGCTCGCGCAGGCGGTCGGCCTGCCGGGCCAGCGCCACCTCGGTGGCCTGCGGGCTGACGTCGGTCAGCTTGTGCGCGAGCAGCCAGCCTGCGTAGTGGTCGATCCGGGGGAGGAGGACGGTCGGCAGCAGATCGGGATTCGCGGCGCGGAGCGAAAACCCGGGAAGCGCCGGGATATGTCCGAGGCACCCGTCCTCGGCGACCTCGGTGTACAAGAGCAGGGGAGAGGCCTTCACGTGCACGTCGACGGACCCCCTCTCGACATCCGTAGAGGAAGGGGATGAGCTGGCACACTCGCCTCCGCCAAGCATCGTAGCCCGGATGCACATCCGTCAGCCAGCGTTCTTGGCGACGCGCCCTGGATGGTCCGCATGCCTCTCCACCAGGGCGCGCGCGTCACGGCTGTCTCTTTCGCGCCGGCGGGGGCGCTGCCTTCAGGGCCACCAGCTCCCGCACCACCGCAAGATCATCACCGGCGGTGATCGGGAGTCGGATGCCGCGGCCCTCCGCATAGCGCGGCGCACGGGCGAGGATCGCGCGCACCGGCGCGGGCAGGCCGCGCTCGCCGGCGGCCGCGATCGCCTTCTCGCCGAGTGCCAGCCCCACCAGGAAGCTCTGTGCCTGCGGCGTGAGATAGAGGATGACGCGATCCTTCTGCTTGAGCCGCAGCGACCAGCCGTACTTCGCCCCGGAGAAGCTCCACTGCGCGACGATCGGCGCGTGGGTCCGGGTCACATGCGCGACGACTTGCCGCCAGGCGGCCGCCGCCCCGCCCAGGACCCGGGTCAGCTCGCGGGACTCGGGGCAGTGCGCCGGGTCATCGAATGCACTGAGGGCCATCGCTCACGCTCCGGGGGTGCCGCGCCGGATCATGTCTATCGGGTCCTCCCCCGGCACGAGGACCGTGAGCCCCGCGTCGACCGCACCGGAACGCATGTGCTGCAAGATCTCCGCATGCTCGCACGCCGGGAACGACGCACAGACGGTGCACGACGTCACACCCTTCTGCGGCGCGCACGTCTGCATCTCGCAGGGCGTGCGGCCTCCGCCCCGGAGGCAACCCACGCAGGCAACGCTCGTCTCGAGCGACGCGAGATCTCCCAGGAACGACTCCCAAGGGGTCCTGAGGGAGATCCATTGCGGAGCGTCGTAGGTCGTCAGCGAGGACCGCAGCCGGAGCGCGAGGTCGGCGATGGAACCGTTGCCGACGGCGCAGCTGCCGCACCAGATCCCGCAGCGTCCGATCTGCCCCCGCACGCGGTCGAGGGCTTCGCTGGACATGCTCTTCGTCTCCTCTCACGGGAGCGAGTATCCGACAGCGCGCGCGCGACGCCAAGGGAGATTGAAACCCGCCGGCTTCCGAGCGATCCTCGCTCCGCGCACCGGTTCCGGAGCGGCGACGACTCCAGGCACGCGGAGGAGCGATGGGCCCTGTGATCTGGTATCCCGGGTACGACCTGCAGCTGGAAGACATCGTGCGCGCCGAGAACTGCTACCTCTTCGACGGAGCCGGGAACCGCTATGTCGACCTCGAATCCGGCGTCTGGTGCACGCCGCTGGGACACGGACACCCGCGGATCCTTCGCGTCCTGCAGGAGCAATCGGCGCGGATCGCGCACACCGGATTCGTCTATGGGAGTCGCATCGTGGCGGAGAGCGCGCGCGAGATCCTCTCCCTCGTCGGCTTGGCGGATGGTCGTTGCGCCTTTCTCTGTTCGGGCAGCGAGGCGGTCGAGTATGGCGTGCGGACGGTGCAGCTGATCACCGCTCGGCCCCTGCTGATGACCATGGCCGACTCCTACTTCGGCGCATACGGTTCGGCGCGCACGCGATTGGCGAGCGAGTGGTACAGCTTTGGCTGGATGGCTTGCGCCGACTGTCCCGCCACCCGGGAGTGCGACGCCGGTTGCCCGCGGTGGAGGGCGATCCCGCGGGAGATGATCGGTGGGTTCCTCTTCGAGCCGGGCAGCTCGTCGGGTCTGGTGCGCTTCCCGCCCGCCAAGCTCATCCGTGCCATCGTGCGCTTCATCCGTGAGGATGACGGCCTGGTGCTGGTGAACGAGGTCACCACCGGCGTGGGGCGCACGGGGAAGTGGTTCGGGTACCAGCACTACGATCTGACGCCCGACGTCGTTGCGTTGGGGAAGGGCATCGGTAACGGATACCCGGTAAGCGTGGCGCTCCTGGGACCGCGTGTGATGCAGCGTTTGGCCAAGCAGGAGCTGAAGTATTCGCAGTCGCACCAGAACGACCCCCTGGGCGCTGCGATCGCGCGCGAGGTCGTGCACGTCGTGCAGGAGGAGGGGCTGATCGAGCGCAGCCGGGCCCTGGGCGAGCTGCTTGCCGGAGGGCTGGAGCGCATTCGGACGCGCACGGAGGGGATCCGAGCCTTCCGCGCGCGGGGCCTGATGGTCGCGATCGACCTGGCGGATGATGCCGAGGCCTCGCGCTCCATTCGGGTTCAGCGCGAGCTGCTGCGGCGAGGCTATGTGCTGGCGCGACGCCCGGGGTTGAGCGTGTTGCGGATCGATCCGGCGCTGACGATTGCGCGCGACGAGCTGGAGGGGTTCCTCTCGGCGTTCGAGGATGTGCTGAGCCAGGTGGTCGCCTGAGTCGTCAGGCACCGACCGCTGCCTGCTCGAGCGCGCGGGCGCGCTCCTCCAGCGCCGCCGCCTGCGGCTCGCGGCCCTCCATTCGATGCGCCGCCGCTTCGACGCGGAGGAAGTCGATCCAGAGCGCCAGCAGCTCCGGGTTCCCCACCAGCCGCACGGCGGTTGCGGCATCCACGAAGGGCGCACTGGATGCCCGCGGCCCGAGCAGCGCTGCCTGGGCGGTCTGCGCTTCCCGGATCACCTCCGCCGCCGCGGCGCGGCCCTCGCCGAGCCGCCCCAGCAGGCGGCGCAGCACGAAGCCGAACTCCGCGATGATGCGCATGATGTAGTCGCGGTGCTCGGTGCTCATCGGGGACCCGGGCTGGGCTCCGCGTTGTCGTCGTGAGGCCCCGGACCCGCGTCGACGCGCTCGATCGACACGACGCACCGGGTGGTGAGCGCGGCGATCGCGCCGACCGCCGCCAGTACCGGAGCGAGGAGCCCGACGACCACGCCGACCGTCAAGGGAATCTCGATGAGCGTGCGGCGCTCCTCGGTCTTGATTGTGATCCGGCGGATGTTCCCCGCGTGAAGCAGCTCCTTCACCTTGGCGACCAGCAGCTCGCCGTTGATGGTGAACTCCTCGGTGTGGACCTTTTGTGCGTTCATGGCTACCTCCGGTTCAGGCAGGTACGCCCGTCACGGGCGGCGGGTTGCCCCGGGCTTGCGTGAGCAGGAGAACGACCCCGACGCAGACCAGATCGATGACGCCGACCGCCACCGCCAGGAAGTGCAGCAGGTGCAGCGACGACGCGCGCAGGAAGGTGGCGACGATCCGGGCCTGCCCCGCCCAGGCCGCGCTCAGCTTGCGATGGGCGGAGGCGAAGAGGTCGTCCCACGTGGGCCGGAGGTCGGTCTGCGCCGCCTCGTCCACCGCTGAGCTGACGGCCCGGAAGAAGGCGGTGTTCGTGAGGCGCGGGACGACGGAGAGCGAGTTCAGGAAACCGCGCGCCCGGGTCGCCGCCGGAGGCACATGGCGCAGAACGGGCGCGACCTGGCCGAGATCGACGATCGCCGCGTCGTCCTCGATCGACAGCGTCTGCTTTATCGCGTGGGTTCCGGTCTTCACGCCCCAGTCCAGGATCCGGGGCGAGGCGGACTCGATCGCGTTCGCCGCGCCCTGCTGGAGCGCGAAGGGGATCGCGGTGCCGAGCGCGATGACCGGCAGGATGACGAATTGCGTCGCGATGAGCAGCAGCCGCACGGTCCAGACGTGCGCGCGAGGCGGGGCGGCGAGCCGCCGGAATCGGCGGCCGGACCAGATGGAGAGGAAGACCCCCAGCAGCAGGACCACCCCCAGGAAGATCGGGATCCAGGTGAGCAGGGCCCGCACGATCTGGGAGAGACTGAGGAAGAAGAACTCCGTCATGCCGGCACGCCAACTCCCTACTTCACGAAACCCGACACCAGCTCGGCGGCGTCGGCGACCAGTCGCGGGCAGATCTCATCGAAGAGCCCGCGATCGTGCGCCCGCTGCCGCCCCTCCGGCGTCAAGATCTCACAGCCGAGGAGCTCGCGGCAGAGGGTGGAGCCGTGACGGCGCTTGAACTGCGCCAGCAGGTCGCGCGCGAGCTGGTACTGGCGATCCTTGGCCTCCTGATCCGAGGCGACCGTGCTTGCGTGGCGGAGCCCGAGCACCATCAGGGCCCCGGTCACGGCGCCGCACGTTTCGCCCGTGCGCCCGATGCCGCCCCCGAAGGGCGCCGCGAGGCGGAGCGCCAGGCCCGGCGGCAGGTCGAACGCGTCCGCGAAGGCCAGGAGCACCGACTGCGAGCAGTTGTAGCCGTCACGGAATCGCTGCCGCGCGGTGTCGGCCGGACCGGGCATCGTCACCTCCCCACGTAGCGCGGCACCTGCGCGCAGTACTGATCGTACGCCTCGCCGAACCGACGCCGGAGGTGGGTCTCCTCCGCCAGCACCATCAAGTGCGCCATGACGCAGTAGATAGTCACCCAGCCCAGCGCGAACCAGGTGGGCCGCAGCAGCGCGAGCCCCACGACCAGCGGGAACAGGGCGACGAGCTGCGGGTTGCGCGTGACTCGATAGAGCCCGGACACCTGCAGCGCCGCGGCGCGCGCACCCACGAAGCGAATCACGCCGAGCTGCGCGATGGCCGCGACCAGACCCGCCAGGCCGGCCACCAGCAGGACCACCACGATCGCCCCCATCCCCCGGCCGATCGGATGGGGGTGGGCCCAGAACCACGCCCAGTCTCCGGGGCTGTAGAGATAGGGGAAGAGGGCGAAGGCAAACCAGATGAGGAGCTGCAGCACGATCGCCGGGGCGTCGAGCTGGCCACGCCTCAGGTAGGCGCGCTTCACGATCACCTGGAAGACGAGATACGCCGCGCCCAGGAGCGCGGCCGCCGCCACCAGGTAGATCGCGAGCCGCACGCTTCCACCACCTCCGCGTGGGGTCTACAGGTGGTAGTCCCCGGCCGCCTCAGGCTGGTAGAGGATCTTCTCGATGCTGATCCGCCGGATGCCGGCCGGGACCCGCCATTCCACGATGTCACCTTGCCGATAGCCCAGAATCGCCGTGCCGACCGGGGCGAGGACGGAGATCGATCCCCGGTCGATGTCGGCATCCTGGGGAAACACGAGGGCGTAGGTCATCTCCTCGGAAGTGTCCACGTCGCGCAGGACGACCTTCGAGTTCATCGTGACCACGTCCGGGGGAACCGACTTCGACGGCACGACCTTGGCTCGCGCCAGTTCTCCCACGAGATCCTTCAGGTCCTTGCGGCTCTGCTTGCCGAAATCCTGCGCCACCGCGATGAGCTCCTCCAGCCGCTTCTTGTCGAACTCGGTGATGAAGATCTGCCTCTGCTTCACGCTGACCTCCGGTTCCACTCGCCGGTGGGGCGGGCAGCACATGGTCAAGGCCGCCCGCCCGACTCCCTCCATCCCATACCGTCCACGTCACACCAGGGTTCCGCGCGCCCGCGGGGCGGCGGGCTCCCGTCCATCTCAGCCCGCCTTCCGGGCTCGCAGCGAGAATGAAAACGGTATCATCCCCTCGTAGCCGGGCAGCTCCCACCATCCGTCGCTCGTCTCCACCATCCCCGGCAGGGCCGGATGGAAGGCGCGGTGATGCTCGTTCAGCAGCTCGATTCGCAGGCCGTGGCGCAGCAACGCGCCGACGACGTCCGCGAGCGTCCAGATCCATTCGTACGTCTTGTTCACCGGCACATAGCTGCTGTCGGAGTAGTCCGGGTGCTCGTCATCGAAGTGCAGCGGCTCGTCGCGGTGGAAGTAGGCGTACTTGACGCGGGGCGCGCCGGCCTGCGTGTCATCGAAGATACACGACAGGGGGTGGCTTTCGAAGATGTAGAAGACGCCGCCATCCTTGAGCAGGAAGGCGATCGTCTCCGCCCACTTCTCGATGTCGCGGATCCAGCACAGCACGCCCTTGGACGTGTAGACGATGTCGTACTTGCGCGTGACCCGCGGCATGAGATCGAGCACGTTCGCCTCGATGAACTCCGCCAGGATCCGCATCTTCCCCGCCAGCTCCCGCGCGATGGCGAGCGACGCGCCGGAGAAGTCGACGCCGGTCACCCGGGCGCCGTCCAGGGCGAGCGAGAGCGTGTCGGTGCCGATGTGGCACTGGAGGTGGATCAGATCCTTGCCGGCGACGGGGTAGAGCTCGCGCTGCTGGATCCCGTCGATGCGGGAGACCCCCGCCAGGAGCCCCTCGATCCCATAGCTCTTCAAGTGCACGGGCGCGACTTCGTCCCAGTGGAGACGGTTGGCGCCTTCCGCGTGTTGGGGATCGATGCTCAAAGCGCGCTCCTCCGGGACGTGAGGGTCACGGCTTGGCCGCCGCCACCAGATAGAGGTAGCGGAGGGGCTGCAAGCCGGTGTTGTTGACGTCGTGCTCCGTCCGGGGAGGGCAGTAGGCGACGGTGTGCGGCGCCAGCGCCAGCTCCGGCCCCCCGGCGATGACCATCCTGCCTGTGCCCTCGAAGACGACCAGCACTTCCTCGTACTCCCCGGTGCTGTGCTTGCCGACCGACTGCCCCGGCGCGAGGACGACCTGTCCGGATCGCATCGAGTGCGTCGCCGGAGGGCCGCCCAGAACCCGGGTGTACTCCGTGGCGGCAGGGTCGAGCTGGATCGTCAAGGGCTTGGGCGCGGCCATGCTCCCCCCCCGATGGGTCCGTGTCGGGCTTTCGGGCGCGGCCGGCGTTTCAAGGCCTGACCCTCGGCCACCAGCGCCGTACGTGCGCCTCATAGGCAGCGTAATCGGCCCCGAACCGCCGGCGCAAGGTCGGCTCCTCGTAGGCCAGCACCCAGAGATGGAAGAGGGCCCCGACGACGGCCGCGTAGGCCAGCAGGCGCAGGCTGCCGAAAAGCAGCGACTGGCCCAGGATGATCGCCACCACGGCGATGTACATAGGGTTCCGGACGAAGCGGTACAGCCCCGACACGACCAGGGTGGTCGTAGGAGCGACCGGCGCGGGCGTGCCCCGCCCCCAGAACGCGAAGCGGGCGAAGCACTCGAGCAGCGCCGCCGCGCCGGCCACGATCAGCGCCGTGCCGAGCCAACGGAGCGCGGGGACGCCGAGGAACGGCGGTCCGATGCCCCAGCCCGAGAGGACGTGCGGGATCAAGCCCGCGACCACCCCAGGCGCTACGACGAGGAACAGCACTGACCCGAGCAGCGGTCCGGCAATGCCGCGCGGCCTCTCGTCCACATGAGCCTCCTGTGGAGCCACGGTCAGTTCATGCGGGAGCGCAATCGGACTCGCTTGCCGGCGATCATCCTCTTCCGGCGGCCCTGCCGGGTCTTCCGCGGCCACCATCACCGCCGCTCGAGCTGCAGGAACTCCACCGGTGCCCCGTTGCACACCACGAAAGCCACCGTGACGCCGGGCGACGGGCGGTTCGGCGCAATCAGGATCTCCTGCCCCGCGAGGGCCGCCGTCAAATCATCGACCTCGAACGCGACATGCGCGACCGACTTCACCAGCTCGGGAAGCGGGCAATCGGACTCGTATCGCATCCACTGTATGCCGAATGGATTGCTCTCGTGGTCGGTGCAGAAGGCCTTGTACTTCTTGAGATACACCTCTCCGGGCTGGGGTGTCGTGGTGGGGATCCCCAGATGATGGTAGCGCATGGGTTCCGATCCTCAGGCCAGTTTTGCCCCGTGCTCCTGTAGCAGCGTCTTCAGCACCGAGCGGTGGCAGTGCGCTTCGTCCGCGCAGTAGCAGCCCACCGAGAAGTTCGTCTGGTGGGAGAGGGCGGCGAGCAGTGCGAGGAGTCGCCGGGCTTCCGGCCGCTTCATCTCCGCCTGATAGCGCCGCACGAAGCTGCGCCACGCCCGATCGTCTGAGGCCTGGAGGGCCTGCTTGAGCAACGCCTCCGAAGGCGCCAGATCCGGCAGCCACACGTCATAGAAGTCGCGCGAGGCGAACTCGGCCTTCGGCACGCCGCGCGGCGGACGGCGCACGGTGCCCAGGCGCAGGCCTTCCCCTGGCGTGCGAGGGGCTCCGAGTCGGACTACCCTAATCGCCATGCGCGTCTCCTCTACTTGATGGGCACGTAGACGTACATGCGCGCGTCCCCGGCGGCCGGGTTGAACTCCTCGCCGTAGAGTTCGAATTCCGGTCCTTCCGCGCGCTGATGCTTCGACTCCGGCAGCCAGGTCTGATAGATGTACCGAAACGTCTCCATCAGCGTTGGCAGGGTGCAGGGGAACACGGCGTAGGTCTGCGCCGGGACGCGGCAACGGACCATGCCCTCCGGCACCTGGCTGTCGTCCGTCACTGTGAACCCGGCGACATAGTCGAACTCGCGGGTCGCCGCGTCCGGGCAGCCGATCACGCCGTAGGCTTCGCGACGGTTCACGACGTGCTGGATCTCACCGGCACGTTGTATCAGGCGCTCCCACATCGGGGGCACATCCCTCGGAATGGTCTCGGCCGTGCCGCGCTGCCGCATCCCGACCACGGTGAACACCGCGCGCTGAACGGACTGCAGTTCCGGGGGCATGATTCCTCCAGTCTGGCCGTGACGCTGCCGGCGGCGGGCCCGCAGACTCAGCGACGCGAGGCGCCACCGGCGGCGGTCTGTGCCCGAACGTCGACCACGGGGAGGAGAATACTCCCCCTGATCTGGGAACGGCACGCCTGGATATAGGCCGTCCTGGGATCACCGAGCCAGCTGCGCCAGATAGACCCATTCGTCCAGCAGCGCCGGGGAGACGACGACTCGCTCGTCGGGCAGGGCCACCGCTTGGCCCGCGAATTCGATGCGCCGCAGGCTCCTCCCATTGTGACCGTGCCTCGGGCCCGTGCACCACCGGAAGGTAGCCCAGCTTCAAGGAGATGCGCACCGCGGGGAGACGGTAGTGCTCAGTATGCAGCTGTATCCTCCGGTAGCCGGCCTCGAGGAAGCGCCGCGTGGCC
>Ga0163210_1000055_pt1 | contig 34353 bp, 27 predicted proteins | sample Kivu_220m_FD_113536 | JGI IMG/M metagenome (GOLD analysis project Ga0163210, IMG submission 113536) | Freshwater microbial communities from Lake Kivu, Western Province, Rwanda to study Microbial Dark Matter (Phase II) - Kivu_220m | ecosystem: Environmental > Aquatic > Freshwater > Lake ...
AGTCGAAGCCGCTCGAACAGTCGGTTATTTTATGGGGCGAGCGCAAATGAAACGTAGATTAAAAGGATTGGGGCAGGATAGTCAAACGGCTGAACAAATGGCGCAATATCAAGATTTTAACCATGCCATTGCGGGCGTTACTTCTTCCGATAATTACTGTGAGTACGATGAAGAAAACTGCATGATTTATCGAAAATCCTGTGGTTTTCATACCTTCCGTCCTCCGGGAATGGACAGCTATTGCAGGCCGATTATAGTTGGCTACACAACGGCCTATCAAGAACTGGATAAAGGCATTACCGGTCTCAGGGAGGAAGCCTGTCTGTGCCAGGGGGACGATCATTGCTACGGGGGCTTCCGGTATAAGAAGCCATGAGTAATAATTAGGTGAGGTACTATATATGAGAGTTAAGGATAAAGTTGCAATAGTAACCGGGGGTGCGCAGGGGATTGGTGAAGGAATTGCCATTCGTTTGGCTGAAGAAGGTGCCAATGTGGCAATAATGGATTTGAAAATCGAGCAGGCACAAGAGGTGGCCGATCGAATCAATAAGATGGGTGTTAAGGCGATCGCTATTCAAGCCGACACTTCAAAGAAAACAGATGTGGAAAAGGCTATTGATAATATAGTCTCACATTTTAATAAGATAGACATCTTAATCAATAACGCCGGCTATTATCGTATGGCTAAGATCACAGATATATCGGAAGAAATATGGGACAAAATCCTTGATATAAACCTCAAAGGGTATTTCTTGATGATACAGTCAGTAGTTCCATACATGCAGAAGCAAAACTGCGGCAAAATACTTAATATAGCCTCGGCTGCTATTTTCGGAGGGGTACCCAACCAGGCACATTATACATCCTCCAAAGGCGGTGTCGTTGCATTAACAAGAACTTTGGCGCTTGAGCTGGCGCCAAACAGGATAAATGTAAATGCGGTATTGCCGGGAACAGTACAGACTCTGGGCAATAAAAAATTCCTTGCTCAATTTAAAGAGATATTAGATAAACAAATCCCTTTGGGACGTGTTGCCCAGCCCCGCGATATAGCCAATGCTGCTTTGTTTCTCGTATCCGACGAAGCTGAGTACATTACAGGACAGGGGCTGGTTGTTTGCGGCGGTGTAACCATCGGGATGGCACCTGTAATATGAAAGAAGGTGTTCGGTGAAACTAAAAGATAAGGTGGCTATAGTCACGGGTAGTAGCCGTGGGATTGGTAAAGCCATCGCCATAGAGATGGCTAAGGAAGGGGCCAGGGTTGTGGTTGCAGCACGAACGGAATCTGAACAACAGGGGAAATTACCGGGTAGCATTTTTAAAACGGTTGAAGAAATTCACAGTTTCGGGGGAGAGGCCGTCGCTATAAGAACAGACCTCAGCCATGATGAAGACGTGAGTCATCTGATATCTGCAGCTAATGAACATTATGGCGATGTCGATATACTGGTCAACAATGCTGGAATTACCAGTGCAGAATCCTTTGTTGAACTTACAGTTAAGCGATGGGATTTATTAATGGCTGTAAATCTGAGAGGGGCTTTTCTATGTACCAAAGCTGTAATACCAAAGATGATAGAGAAACACGCTGGGAATATTATCAACATATCATCAATGGCGGGCAATGTTGTTATTAAAGCAAGTATTCCGTACGGGGTTAGCAAAGCCGCTCTGGAACGTTTTACACTTGGATTGGCCAGGGAAATGCGCAAACATAATATAGCTGTTAACGCTTTACGTCCGTATTTAACCCTGACTGAGGGGGTCGAATTCTTTTTACCTGATATGGACAAGAGTACCTGGCAATCGACACAAATGTGGGGTAAGTATGCTGTTCTTGTGGCATCTCAGGATGCAAATAACCTGACGGGGCAAATATTGGATGAACCGTTGCTCAATAAGATATTTGGCCCGGTTTGATTGAGCAATTATTTAATGAGAATGTTCCTATAACTTACCTGTAGGAAGAAATATCGTGTTCCTGGTTTTGGTAGTGTGAGCTCAGTCGAGGTGGAATGACTACAAGTAGAATACGCGAATCACCTTTAGCGATGTTACGCCATAAGTGAGGGTGCTCTGATTTGAAGTGCAGTGTATCCCCTTCGCGGAGGTCATATGTCTTTCCATCTATGATATATTGAACCTGCCCGTGAAGACAGTAAACTAATTCCTCTCCACTGTGTATCATAGGTTGTCTTGAACTTCTGGCTCCCTTTTTAAAGGTATGTTCTGCTGCCTGTATTATCCAGGATCGAGACGAACCGGATATCCTCTCTACAACGTCACGCGAATCATTGGCACTTCCGCTGTATCTGGAATCCTTCATAGTAGCTACAACTGCCTCTTCTTCAAGCACGGGGTCCAGAAGTTCAGTTAGTTTCATCCTTAATCCACGCGCAATCTGAACAAGGACCACTATACTTGGCACCATTTTCCCCTTTTCTATCTTCCAGATAGACGTAGCGGACAAACTTGAACGACGAGCCAGTTCCCGGATCGAAATATTTAAAGACTCTCTTGCCGTTTTAACGGTGACGCCAAAACTTTTTGCTATCTCCGGCATAATATCAACAACTATTCAAATTTTACCAGTTGAAAGAGCAATCATACTACAGTTTATGAAAACTTTCTACGTCAAATTAAAAACAGATTCAGCTGCCTTGCCGAGTATTATCTCGATCTCTTCCGAAGTTAAAATTCCCTCGATAGCAGGTTCCCTGATTGCTTTTATCCACTCGATCTGTGACAGCCATAGTGTTGGTAGCGGTGTATCGCTGGCAAATAGGATCTTCCACGGACCGGCCCAATCAATCAGGTGTCGAAGCCACTGATAAAAGCTATTGCGGTTTATACAGAAATCAAACTGACGAGTTGAAATATCCAAAAATACATTCGGCATTGCAGCAGCCGCGGCCAGAGCCTGTTGCCACGATTCGCTGCCTGCATGGGCCATGACCATCTTTACATCGGGGAAACGTTCAGCGGCCGAGGCGATATACATCGGCTGCCCGTACTCCCAGCTGAGTTCCAGCCCGCCGCTATGGAACACGATGGGTACACCCCACCGGGCGCATTTCTCATACAGTGGATAACATACCGGGTCATTAGGATAAAAACCAGCCGATGGATGGAGCTTGAATCCATTCATGCCGAGTTTTTCAATTGCCTCCGTAGCCTGCTCTATCGCATCCGGTCTTCTCGGATCAAGCGCAGCCAGGGCTATTAAGCGTCCCTTATATTTCTTAGCTAGATCTGCAAAAAACCGATTTTGCTCTCTATTAGTGACTCTGGGTTCGCCTGTAACAGCATATGCCCAATCAACACCGAAGATAACGCTTTTGTCTATACCTGCTTTGTCCATAGAATCAATGAGCTTCCTGCCATCAGGATCAACCTTTTCTTTCATTAGATCAAAATATGCTTCAAGTGTAATGCTGGACTTGTGGACCCGGTTGTAGGTCATCGCACCTGCCCTTGCGTTGGCCAGAACGAACTTACTTCTTAAAAAACCGGGAACAACGAGATGTACATGAGAGTCAACTATCATTTTACGGATGCTCCTTATTACATGGCATTTGCCTCGGCAGGATCTATTACGGCGAATTTCCTTAAGCTGTAGTCATAATCAGTTATGGTGACTACCCCTGCTGTCGCAAATTTATGAGAGCCATCTCTTGCGGCGGCGATAATGTTTCACTTCACGATAGCTTTTCCTCTGGCCTATATCGCTTAGGCCAAGATAGAACTCTTGGACGTCCTCGTTTTCCCCGAGTTTATTAGCAGTACCATCGAGCACTATTCGTCCATTTTCAAGCACGTACCCGTAATCTGCAATGCTAAGTGCGGCATGAACATTCTGCTCTACGAGCAGGATGGATGATTTTTCTTCTACGTTTATCTTCTTAATTATTTCGAAGATTTCCTTTACCATATGAGGTGCGAGGCCTAATGATGGCTCATCAAGGCACATTAAAAGTGGATGTGCCATGAGCGCACTGCCTATTACCAGCATCTGCTGTTCTCCTCCCGACAGGAATCCACTTACCCTCCTCTTTAACTCTTTAAGCGCAGGGAAATAAGCATAAACCATATCCAAATCTCGCGCTATCCTGCGGCCGTCTTTTCTGGTATAAGCGCCAATCTTGAGATTCTCTTCGACAATCAGATGCTGGAAGAGACGGTGACCCTCTGCCACCTGGACAATTCCCATTTTGACGATCTCTTCCGGGCTTTGCCTGTCGATCCTGACTTTATCAAATTGAATAACGCCATCCGTTATCTCACCTAACTCGGTCGGTAGTATTCCGGAGATCGCCTTCAGTGTGGTTGTTTTGCCGGCGCCGTTAGAGCCAAGGAGCGTGACTATGCTCCTCGGCTCCACTTTAAGTGATATTCCTTTCAGCACAAAGATGACATTGCTGTATTTGACTTCGACATTATCTAAGCTTAGCATCATTAACACCAGGCCCCGGATAATCTGCGCTGCTATTGGAAGTGGTGTGCTTCTTTCCAACCGGTTATGGGCAGGATTTTCCCTTGACTTATTTGATACATTTTGCAGTACACGGGAGACCTCAAATCTTTGGAAAAGGATATTTTAGTCAACCCCATAGCCTCAAAATTGCCGGTGTTTTCCAGTATAGCTTTTACGTTAGGTCCGGTGATTCCGTCCCATCCGTACTTGTCTACCACACTGTTAAGGGTCTGCTGGATTAACAGGCCACAGATGAAAGCACCGATATGCACATTCTGCCTGTCATCTGCGGTGCGCTTATTCTTCTTGAATTGTTCTTCCATAACCTGGACACCCTTAACATCGGATTCATCCCAGGATGCCCAGTTACTGGGACCAACCCATCCTTCCATTCCGCCGGAAATTTGCATGGTTATGTAATTAAGCGAAACGCCCGCAACACCATAATTAAAATCTTGAGTTATATTAAGGGCTCCGGTTGTCTTGGCAATTACAGCAGGTCCTATAAGGAGTGTGTTGGTGTAAATCCATTTGGCGCCGGACTGTTTAATCCTTTGTAGCTGCGCGGAAGCATTTACGTCCGTAACATTAAATAATTCCGTGGCCACAATATCGATTCCCTTGGATTTAGCATAATCAAGGCAAACCGGCTGCAGAATAACGTTACCGTAGACATTATCCCATGTGAGAATGGCAACTTTTGGATGATTTGGCGCTTCCTTCTCAGCCAACCAATCGCAGAAAAAGGCGAATTTATCCCGATTCTCGGTCGAAATAGCAAAAGTATACCCCGACGGATAAAGTCCCGGCCCACTGCCCTCGCCCATCATATTTACTATCTGATCTTCGTTAAATCGCTGTTTTAAAGCTACTCCAACCTGACTATCGAGAAAAGCTACCAGGGCAGGCTTGGGTTTCATGTTTTTAAATTCGTTATAAACAGTTAATGCATTGGACGGGCTGCCCGCATCGTCCCTGCTTATAAACTCCAGCGGTACCCCTTTGATGCCACCGGTCGAATTAACGTAGGCAAATGCGTCCGTAACCCCGTTTATGGCCCACTGGTTCTGTTGTCCATAAGGGCCACTGAGATCTATCGCCAGCGGGATAACGATCTTTTCCGGTTTAACTTCTTTTACAGGCACTGGCGCTGCCTGCTGGGCACAGGATAATATGCATGGAATAGTAAGCAGTAAAGTTAAAACCAGCATGATCGGCATATTTGTTTTACAATTCCTCATTTTTTCACCTCTAATTGTTTAATAATCGTCTTTAAAATACCCGTACTAAGCTTCGCATGTTCGCCGACTCATCAAACCATTTCACCCCCTCTACGCCGCATTTGTTTAATCAATTTATTGCACACTTTTATATTCAAACAACCTTCATACTTAGTATGAGAACGGCATTAAGCGGTATGCTGTCTTAAATAACACCCAGCGATGGTAAAGCCCGCGAGGCTCAAAGATTAGGAAAATAATAATGATAATTGCGAAAAGCATTAAATGCATGGAGGCCGGCAAAGTAGTGGGTAGGGCTCGAAATACTCCCGCTAGCTGGCTGGCTTCCCAGGTTAAAAATTGATCCAGCGAGTAAATAAAGACAGGGCCTATTATGGCTCCTGTAATACTGCCCATCCCTCCGATGATCATCATGCCCAGATACCATATGGAGTCCATGAGTGGGAAAAAGTCGTAATTTATTACGCGCATCCAGCATACATACAGGGAACCGGCCACCCCGGCATAAAATGTGCAAATAAAAAATGCTAATAGCTTGTATTTGAAAACGTTGATGCCCATAGATTCGGCCGCTAACTCGTTATCCCTGATTGCCACAAAAGCTCTGCCGATCGCGCCTCTCATCAGGCTTTTGGCCACGAAAACCAAAAGGATCAAAGTTGGCATTATTACATAGAATATAGATGTGGGTGTGTTAAGGATTATATTACCCAATTGTTGGGCCGGTATAATGATCCCATTGCCGCCGCCTGTGATATCCGTGCGAACGTGGGCAATTAGAGTGGGAATAATGAACTGTGCTGCCAGGGTAGTCATTGCCAGATAAAAACCTTTCACCCTTAATGAAGGAAGGCCGAAAATGAGCCCGATTAATCCTGCCGTCAATCCTGCCAAGGGTATGGTGATCAGGAAAGGCATGTCCAGTTTCGTTATCATAAGAGCTGAACTATAAGCACCCACACAAACGAATGCTGCTTGCCCGAGATTAACCTGGCCTGCATATCCCGTGAGGATGTTGAGACCCAGAACTGCAACGATTATAATTGCCAGATTGATAACAAGGCTTAATAAGTGATCATTTAAATAGAGAGGTGAGGTCAATAGTAATACTAATCCTAAAATAGCCAGTATCCATTGGGTTTTGGTACGGATGATAGACATCTCCTGAGCATAATCTACGTTAAAGGTTCCACACGGTTGCATCTCATACCCTCTCTATTCGCTTTTGGCCAAATAAGCCTTCAGGTTTTATTATCATTACAATAAGTAGCACAATAAAAGGTGCAATACTCGTCAGCCATGCATTAAAATAACCTGCCACAAGACTCTCAATAACACCTATTATCAAACCACCGACAATAGCCCCAACAATCGACTCTAAACCACCCAATAAAACTACCGGTATTACTCTAAAGCCAACGTATGCCAGGGAACTGCTCACGCCCAGCCTGTGGGCAAGCAATATTCCAGCGATGGCGCTGAGAGCGGCCGCCAATGCCCAGGTCAGTGAAAAAATAAATTTGACGTTGACTCCTTTCAACCTGGCAAGCTGGTGATCCTCCGCCGTTGCCCTCATTCCCAGGCCTAATTTAGTTTTTGCAAAGAAAATAGCAAAGGCGCCGAAGAGAATCATGGACACTATGAAGGGCCAGAGTAACTCAACATCGATAGTTGCCAATAAACTGACGGAGCCGACAGGAAGAAATTTGGGCAATGAATATACTTTGCCTTGCCACACGGCCAGCATCAAGCCTTGAAGAAAATAAGCTACTGCCAGGGTAGCCATAAGTGCGGACATCATCGATTGCCCGATAAGACGGCGCAATGAAAATCTTTCGATCAGTATTCCGGCAGCCGCAGCAATCAGTATTGCACATATAAGTCCAATCCAAATGGGCAAGCCTATCTGTACAATAAGGAAGAAGACTATAAATCCACCCAGAGCCACAAGATGACCGGATGCAAAATTAAATACCCCTGTTGCTTTGAAAATAAGTACCATACCCAGAGCTATCAAAGCGTATATACCACCCACTAAAAGACCAGATGTTAAGAACTGCAACAAATCAGTCATATTCACCTAAACACTATTGATTTTTATACTTGTAGTCACCGTTGTTTTACGTCCGTCCTTCAAAATAGCTTCACTTTCCATTGCTAATTCCGCTTTCCCGGAATATATTGCTTCTATCAAATCACCGTACCTGGTCTCAACAAAGGAACGACGTAATTTCCTGCTTCGCGTCATTTCCGCTTCATCAGGGTCGAAATCCTTATTCAAGTTGGTAAATTTCCTGATCCTTGCCCACTCAGGGAGAGCCCGGTTTACTGTCCTTATTTCGCCCGCAGTGAGTTTCACAACGTCATCCTTCTGGGAGAGATCACTGAGTGTTGTGTATGCTATGCGTTTCCTCTCAGCCCATCGACCTACGTTAACCAGGTCTATATTTACTATTGCGGTTACATATTCCCTCTCTTCTCCACCCACGATGAGGACCTCTTTGATATAAGGACTGAACCTCAACCTGATCTCCGCATATTGTGGAGAAAATCTTTGACCTCCTGCCAATTTTCTCAAATCGTCCATCCGATCCATAACGATGAGGCCGCACTCGTCATCAATATGACCGAAATCTCCGGTATGATACCACCCCTCTCTCAATTTATCGCGTGTTGATTTTTCATCTTTGTAGTATCCTACAAATAGTGTATTGCTTTTAACCAGGATCTCGCTTTCTTCCGATATTCTGATTTCTATCCCTTTTAGCGGTACGCCGGCCGTCTCAGATCTGATGTCATCTTGAGTATGTGTACTTACTGTCCCTATTTCGGAGGCCCCGTACATGTTTTTCAAGTCCACACCAATAGCATGAAAAAAACGAAGTATATCCGGGCTGATAGCGGAACCAGCAGTATATGCTGTTCTAACCTTAAGAAATCCAAGCTTATCACGTAACATTCTTAACAAAGCCAGGTCGGCTATCTTATATAGAAAAAGCCAAAAAGGATTCGGTGTTTTATTGGTGAGGTGAAAGTCTGCTAACCGGTAGCCAACCGGAAGAAATAAATAATAAATAAGACGTTTGAATTTATGAGCATCTCCGATTTTCGCCTGTACCGTTCTCGCCACGCTTTCCCAGTTTCTAGGCCCATAAAATAAAACGTTAGCGCCTATTTCTCTTATATTTTCCTGAACGGTGTCAGTGCTCTCAGCAAAGCTGGCTTTCATGCGGCTGAGAATGCAGCCGGTTATGCCGATACATTGCTCCGTTATCCAGGCCGGTGGAACAAAAGATACATATTCATCTTTTTCAGTCCAGTCGTCTAAATCCCTTCCTAAATAGGCTAAGGTGATAAGTTGGCGATGACTGATCATAGCTCCTTTAGGCAGACCGGTGGTGCCCGAAGTGTAGCTTATTACAGCCAGATCATCTCCCTTTCCCTCTAATAACCGCTCCTCGAACACCGTTGGATGGGCTTTAGCGTACTCTTTTCCCATATTGAGCACATCGCCAAAACTCATCAGGATCGATTCGTTATAACTCCATAATCCATTTGGATCCCAGTAGATCACTTTCTCAAGACCCGGTATCTTGTCTCTAATCTGTAATATCTTATCCACCTGCTCCTGGTCATGGGCTACAACAAATCTTGAATCAGAATGGTTTATTAAAAACATAATCTCATTTGGCCCGGCATCCGTATAAATTCCTATGGCAATTGCCTGTAGTGCCTGTGTGGCCAATTCTGCATAAAACCATTCCGGTTTATTTTCGCCTATGATGGAGACCTTATCTTCCGCCCTGAGACCAAGTTGAAGTAATCCGAGCGAGAAGTATTTTACGTTTTCATAGTAATCTTTCCACGTGTACTGGTTCCAGATTCCGTAACGTTTCTCTCGCAATGCAACCTGATCCGGATACGTGAGGTAATTACTATAAAGCAATTTGGGTATGGTATCTGCATTTATCATAATTAAATTATTACTCTTTAAGATTCGGGAGTCCCTAAATAGGCCTTAATAACATCTTGATTTAATTTTATTTCGGCGGGTGGTCCTTCCGCTATTTTTTTCCCAAAATCCAGTACCACTATTCTATCCGAGATGTCCATGATTACACCCATATCATGCTCCACCAGCACAACAGGGATTTTTTTTAAGTCGAATATATCAAGAATGTACCGGGCCATGTCCTCTTTTTCCTCGTAGTTCATCCCGGCCATCGGCTCATCAAGCAAGAGAAGCTCGGGCTCTAATGCCAGTGCCCGGCCCAAATCAACTTTCTTTCGCTGTCCGTAGGGCAGCATCCCAACTACTTTATTTCTTATGGATTCCAGTTCCAGGAAATCGATAATATCTTCCACGGCTTTACGGTGTTGAATTTCACGTCTGTGAGCAGGGCCAAAATATATAGAGCTGCTAAGTACTGAAGGTTTAATATGTATATGGCGCGCCGCCATAAGGTTATCTACGGTGGTCATTCCGGAATACAATTGTATGTTTTGAAAAGTTCGAGCAATTCTGGCAGTTGCGATTTTATAAGGCGCCATCCCCGTGATCCTTTGGTCTTTGAAATAAATTTCACCTCTTTGTGGAGTATAAAAACCGCTGATGCAATTCAATAGACATGTCTTACCCGCTCCGTTGGGACCTATAATTGCCAATATTTCTATAGCTTCTATTTGAAAGCTCACATCATATAGCGCCTGTATACCACCGAAAGCAAGGTAAACAGATTCAATCTTTAGCTTATTGTTTTCTACACCCACTTAATTCCCCTGATTGTTAAAAATGGGCAGCTTAAAGCTGTTACAAATGATTTAACCAAAGACAGGATAAATATGAGCATTATTCAACTACGCAGCACCTGCATTTGACATGAATACCCTTTGCTTTTTGGTATTAAAGTTGCGCCGGTCACTGTTGACTGTTTACTATAATTAAACATATTTTACTAAATATGTCAATATCCTATTATGAAATGTGTGAGAATGGTAAACGATAATAGACAGCCGGATTAATTTGTCCTTAGCTTTCTAATCAAAGGGTGGCAAATGCGTTTTGGCAGTATTGATCATGGCTTTGAAGTTCTCAAACTTTGTGTCTGCCGGGACCTCACATCCGCTGCTTAAAATATAACCTCCGCCTTTTCCTATTTTATCTATTAATTTAGTGCAATATTCTTCCATTTCCTCAGGTCTCCCCAGCGACGAGAGGGAAGCAGGTACGTCACCCATGATACACATGTGGCCATTTAGGATTTCCTTGGCTTTGAATATGTCGGTGGTACTATCGAGTTCGCAGATGCATTTTGCTTTTGGTAGCTCTTTAAGATAGGGCAGATTGATTGTCCAGTCACTGTCGAAATGCAGTATGGTGATGAAGCCTGCCGAGGTGAAAGCTTCCACCATTTTCTTTAAATATGGGAGCTCAAAGCGCTCAAAAATTTTTAAAGGATAATAAAAACCACCACCTCTTTCCATAGCCAGCATTATGCCGGGCAGTTTGGTTAACCTGGCAGCTGCAATAGCACTATCTATAAAATCGTCCACCGAAGCATCAAAGACGGCAGCTACTTTGTCCGGATAGCGATAAAGATCTAATGTGAAGTTTATCAAGGTTCTCTTCATGGAGAAGAACATCAGTGGTGTCAGGGTCATGGAGCCTGCCAGACAGGGCACATCTTTTTCTTCCCAGGCCTTTACATCTTTGACGAACTGCTCTAGCTGACGCTCAGTCCAGCGTATTAACTTGGCTTCAGGAACGGGCAGAAACCTTGAGTAATTTTTTTCTGCAAAGGCCTTCCATCCCAACTTGATGATGAGGTCATAATCATTTAAGCTGATTTCTTCACGCTCTTCAAATTGTGGTACTTCATTATCACCAAGCCCTCTGCCAGGCTGCCTGAGAGGTGGTACCATAATTACGGCAGAGATCTTCGGCGCTACCATGTAAGCATATCCTGGATAGATCATTCCGTCCCAGCCACCTACCTCGTCAAAGACCTCCATGATAAGTTCCCTGGCTCGATCCAGGTCATGTATTGCTTGGGCGTTGGTCATCCCTTTATGCCTTGCAGGGAAAAATGGAGTTATCAGCGGTATCACGGGTACACGGTCCACAGCTTGTAATTTGATTGCTGCTTCAACCCTTTCTTTCAACGTCATCATCGCTAATCTCCTTTGCCCCAGCTATCCAGTAGATGCTTTATATATATCCGCATCATCTGAAGTGCTGGCTAACTCTGATATACTGCCTGTTCACCATTGATAACACTTCGTTATACAATAATGATAAATTCAAGCTCACGAAATGTCAATAGATACCTGTGGCTAAATTATTTGCAACTTGAGATATTACTGTGTTAGCCTTTGTACCAATCCAGCCTGATTGACGGGGGAAATGGCAATATACAAAGTTGACTTTGAGCCGATGGGGCGGAGAGGACAATGCCGTAACAATGAGTCCCTTTTAAACTGCGCACGGCGGCTCGGTTTGGGGATCAACAACGTATGCGCAGGTCAGGGGACTTGTGGCACCTGTAAAGTTCAGCTTGTAAAAGGGATTGCCTCAGAACCAACGTCTCGTGAACGTGAAGCTTTCTCGTCGCGCGAACTAAAAGCCGGCTGGCGCCTGGCTTGCCAGATATATCCAGCAGGTGATTGCAAGTTAAGCGTGCCGCCGGAATCGATGACTACCCAGCAGCGTACCCAGGTAGAGGGGCGTGAAATGCCGGTTAGGCTTGAACCACGTGTTCAAGCCTATCATGTGCAATTACCAGTCCCATCCCTGTCAAATCCGCAGGCCGATGCTGATTCCCTGCTCGCAACCATAAACCAGCAACACCAATTGCTCTGTAATAGAGTCGATATCGACGTGCTGCGCATTCTTTCTCCGTTGTTAAGGGACGGGAACTGGCAGTGCCGGGTCACAGTAAAAGGTGACGAGGTGATTGCCGTTGGCCCCTGGCCAGGCCGCCACCTGGGGCTGGCAATAGATCTGGGCACTACCAAGATAGCCGGCTACCTGGTTGATTTAAGCGATGGCCGGACCTTAGCCGCTAAAGGTATCATGAATCCCCAGATCAGCTACGGGGAAGACATCATAAGCCGTATCAGCAGCAGCATAACGTCGCCGGATACGGGAATGCAGTTGCAGAAGCTGGTTGTCGAAGCAATTAACGGGCTGGCAGCCAGTTTGTGCGCTGAGGTTGATGCCGTGGCAGAGGGTATTGTGGAAACTGTGGTGGTGGGTAATACCGCCATGCACCATATATTTCTCGGTTTGCCGGTCAGGCAACTGGCGCTCTCCCCCTATCTTCCTGCGGTGAGCAAAGTCCTGGATATCAAGGCCCGCGAGTTGGGCTTGCGTACAGCTCCCGGAGGGTATGTGCACCTTCTGCCCAATATCGCCGGTTTTGTCGGCGCCGATCATGTGGCTGTGCTGCTGGCGACCGGAGCCTTGCGGGAAAAGGGGCTTAAACTAGTCCTGGATATCGGGACCAATACCGAGGTTTCCTTAATCGATAACGGGAAAATAACGGCCGTCTCCTGCGCCTCCGGTCCGGCATTTGAAGGAGGTCATATCAAGGACGGCATGCGGGCCGCCAGGGGTGCCATCGAACGGGTGCGGATAACAAACGGCAATATCCAGTATCAGACCATCGATGACGCGCCTCCGGTCGGTATTTGCGGGTCAGGCATACTCGATGCCCTGGCCCAGCTCTACCTGGCCGGGATCGTCGATAAAAGCGGGAGGATGAAAGACGGTCATCCCCGTGTCCGTACGCGCAATAAACGGCGCGAGTTTGTGCTGGTTAAAAAGGGCGAACGAGCTAATAACCCGGCTATTGTTATCACTCAACAGGACATACGGGAGCTGCAGCTGGGTAAGGCGGCTATCCGTACGGGTATACAGGTGCTGCTGGAGGCTAATGGTCGTACTGAAAAAGAGATAGAGCAGGTGATCATTGCCGGCGCCTTCGGCACATACATCGATGTGGCCAGCGCGGTGGCGATCGGTATGCTGCCGTCACTGCCTCTGTGCCGCTTCAGGCAGGTTGGTAACGCTGCCGGAATGGGGGCCAGAATGGCCTTGATATCCCGTAGCAAGCAGGCTGAGGCCCAGGCAATAGCCTCACGCGTCAACTATATCGAATTAGCCGGCACTAAAAATTTTATGCAGATTTTCACGCAGACAAGTTACCTGGGACGACATCTTTAAAGTCCTGGCTTCTAAACCGGTAATTCCACTTCGCCCTTGACCCAGGGGTGTCCTGCACGGTTAAGAAATTCAACAAGTTCATCCGTATTTTTAGCATCGTTTTCCGTGGCGATCTTATCAAATAGATCTTCCGGGCAGGCTTCCTTATACAGGTCTTTGATGATCTGGGGCATCCAGACGATGCGCTTCCAGCCGCCTTCTGCCTGGAGGAACTTCGGCGACCTCAAATACTCCAGCGCCAGGCCTAAATAGCCCTCGATCTGGCGGCCTCCGCTGGCCTCCCCCGCCATGGTGGAGAAGGAGGTACCGACGATGGTTTCGCCGGCAAAGTCGCGGTGCACGATGCCCAGGGCATCCACTTCGGGTATATAGAAGCAAATTGCCTGGAAGCAACCACAGGAGGTATGCGGATAGGCAAATGCGCTGTGCAGGTAAACCCGTGTATAAGCCCCCATGGATTTTTCTGCTGCTACCTGGTTACAGCCTGTATACTCACCCCTGACCGGGTCGAGGCATTCGCCCTTTTTTACCTCCTGCACCGGACCCTCGGGATCAAGCTTATAGGCAGCCTTGCCGTCGAACCAGCTTATGGCCCCGCAATTGGCTATCCTCTCCGGGGTTACAATGCAAATATGGGTCGGTGCAAAGCTCTGACACAGAGCACAGGTATAAAATTCCTCAACGTTTTCCTCTTTCAACCCCCTGGCCCTTTTATCCCTGGCCTTGTAGACCTCGCGGGCATTGGGCAGGAACTCCGCAATCCTGGTTTCGTCGGTAATAAAGGTGACCGATATCTTTTCGATAACGTCCAGTTCCGAGGTATAGAGGAAAATCAGTATCTTACCGATTTCTGCAAGAGAATTCAGCCCTTTGGCGTAGGAATCCTTATTCAGCCTCATCCATACGTCATCCCGCTGGTTCATGTGGTAAAGGCCTTCGATGTAGTTACCATAGAGGTGCATGCGGCGTTCCAGGACAGGCTCCATATCCTTCTCCAGCCTTGTGCCTGCGATATTGATCATCAATGCTAGAGGATGGCTGCCTCCCTCTTTCATTTCAGATATATCAGGCCCGATGACCTCTATTTTCTCGTTCTCGACTTCCTCCAGGCCTTTTATGGTCAACAGTTCAAACTTGTTGCTCACGTTGGGCCCGCCGAACTCGACGTACAGGTCGGCTTTCCTGACCACCTCGCCTTCATACTGGGGGCCGATATCTACCGGAAAAACTCCGTCCATTTATATAGCATTCTCCTTTAGATTAGTTATCAAACTCTCCAGGAATTCCTTCCATTTTCCGTCCTTGAGGTTGGGCAGGGAATAAGAGGCATGCGGATAATAATATTTACACAAGGTCATCGTTTTCAGATGCCGGGCATAGTGCTTGAGAGTGGACAATCCCTGCTCGGCCAGGTCACTGCGTATACCGATGAAGATGACCAGGTCATGGTTGCCCTCTTTCTTAACCCCCGGCCACTGCGGATCCTTCAGATGGTTGATTATCTCGATGAGGTCATAGCTGCTGGCCGGCTCAACGCCCAGCTCAACGAGCTTCTTCCTGGTGTGGGCTGTGGCACATACCGGGATATTGCCAGCCCTGGCTATCTCAACGGCGTACTCTATGACAAACCGCCCGTCCAGTGACATGCTAAGCGCCTTTGCGCCGACTACTAAAAGCGGTCTGCTGGCCCGCTTGATCATGTGGGCATATTCGCCGGCCTCATCTATGACCCTGGCCGCCTTGGTGCCGGTCAGGACATTGACCCGGTGATAGGGCAGGTTAGCGGTCATTACAAAAATTACCTCTCACTATAAACTCAGTGTACCACGGAATCAATCGAAACATCCGACGGATAAGTGCCAATCAGTGTCGGTAAAGTCAAAACCTGCCTCTCCTTCCATCCCACCTTCTCAAGATAGGCCACTACTTCTTTCTTGAAGAAGATAGGTATGTCCGAATTCCTTCTGACAAAAAGGTGGAGGTCGTCGGGCAACCCTCCCAGGTATTGCTTGTGGAGGCCGATATAATGCGTAAGCTTTAGCTGCCGCCCCTGTGGAGTATCGTTCTTCCTGATGCACAGCTTGGCCAGCGTGATCATCGCCCTTTCCTTGGATTCCACCACGGTAACCAGATGCTCCGGAGAAGGCTCCCCCGTATCCACCAGCTTCCTTTCCCTGCCGTCCATCACGGTCCAGTCGTCTTCTTCTTTACGGCTCATAAACAGCCTTCGGTACTTGGCGGAATGCGGGCCCAGCACAACCGGCACTCCCAGACGGTTGAAGCCGGTGGCGATGGCAGCAGCCTTCTGGGAATAGGCGCCCCAGGCCAGGCCGCAGGCGCCGACACGGTTCAGAATATAGTCGGCAATGACTTCGTAGTTGCCCCTCAGTGGCAACGTGGCGAAGATATTGGCTATCTTGATGGCCGCTCCGCTTATGTGGGCGTTGGCTACGCAGGAACCGACGTTGAGTACGCCCCCGGCCTCAAAATTAGGTGGGTATTTTTCATAGATGGTTTTGCCGTCCTTATCCTTTTTCATGCCGGCCGCAATAGCCGAGCAGCCGGAAAGCACTACGATATATTTCCTCCGGGCAAATTCTTCCGCTATCTCAGCCACCTCATCCATCCCTTCGGGGAAATTGGAACAGCCGACTATGGCGATCACGCCCGGTATGGTTCCCAGCACGATCGGAGCGCCCACCTTGCGTATCTCTGTATCCATGATCGGCCCCCGGCCCACCCTCAGCTTCCCGGTCTCCCAACTGGCCGCAGCCTGCATAATCTTGAAGATGGGCACATGCCGCGGGCATTCCTGTTCGCACTTGCCGCAGCCGATACACCCGTTGAAAACCTCGACCAGCGGCTGAAGATTGCCGTTTTTAGCCGCTTCAATGGCATCGCCTACTTCCAGCAGGTTGGGGCAGGCCTGACTGCACATATTGCACAGCTTGTGGTCTTTACACAGGCCGGGCACCTCCTCCGCTCTGGTCAGCACTTTCTCCCTTCTGGGCGCCAGCTCGAGGGCCACTTTGACCGCGACTTCGGCTGCTTTATCCGGATCAAATATCAATGCCTGCTTTTTATGATTGACCATATCGCTGATGATTTCGTCCGTACTTTGCCTGGTCATATCCTCGAGGCCGTAGCAGGCTTTATCACAGGTGGCAATAAAGGCCGAGCCTGTTTTCGCAGCCTCAACAGGCATATCAGTCCTGATACATTGCTCGTCGGTGACGATAACATCGGCTATGCCGCACCTGACGAAGAAGAGCTGGCGGGAAAGCGGGCCGACCACCTTGGCATGGTTATCGTGCCTGGTTACCTCATGGGCAGTGCAGCAGATGCCGGCGATCTCAACCTTATCCTGCAGGTTATGTTCCTTCAGGTAATCGGCAATTCGGATGCCCGTGACCGGGTTATGTCCTACCAGTAGGATGACCGGCTTTGTCCTGTCTACGGCTCCCCAGCCCAGGTCCACCAGCGGCGTATCGGCCGTAGATCTGGGATAGTCGAAACCTGCTATCTCGGCGATGTCGGCGACTTCCATGACCACATGGTCCAGCATCGAAGCATGAAGGGCTTTGGACTCGTAGTCAAGCGAGGAGCCTTCCTGCCCGGTATGCAGAGCAGAGACCAGTTGGATAAGCTGCCCTTCCGCGTACTCTAGAGCTTTTTCCAGGTCTCCTAACGTCACCGGTTTAAGCCCCAGGACCGTCCTGATATGCGGCGCTTCCACCCCTATCTGGTCTCCCAGGTTGATTTTATGGTCATTGCCATGTTTCTCAATCAGGTGTTCCAGGACGTGGCGGGCGTGCGCGCCGTGGGCTGACATGCCCATGCAGCATGCCATGAGGACGATACGCGCTTGCTGTGCAGAGATATCTATACCGCAGGCGCCCCTTTTATCGCCTGTAAGGTCGCACTTACCGTAGGTGCAAAAACAGCATAGATCACACATGGGTGCATAGAATGGCTTGTAGGTCTTGAGCAGCCGCATGTCCCAGTTTCTCAGGTCAGTGATATCGGGCATAGGAGTATGGCCGATAGGTTCCCAGTTATCGTCAGCGCGGATGGTCTCGTCTTTCTTCTTTCTCTTCTGTTTTCCGAGCTCGGCCATGCAGTATCTCTCTTTCTACCCCTGCAGTTTATCTATTGATTATACAACCGTGTCTAGTGTTCCCCAAATTATAGATTTGTGCTCCTGATTCGTCTATAGTATTTGGTCGTAGGACAAAAGTAAGGGTGGCAGGGCAGGAAAATGAACGTGGTTTCGGCATTTGGCGGCCTCTTTTTTCTAGTATGCTTTCCTGGACAAGTATATAATTATGGCAATATATACGAGTTTCACATGAAAGCAGATACCCAAGCGTGAAAGACCTTAAGAAAACAAAAATACAGCTGGTAAGTGAGCTGGAGTCACTGCGTCAGCGTGTTGCTCAACTTGAACAAACGGAACGATCCCTGGAGGAAACATACAGGTTTACCCGGCTGGCCGCAGAGAACACCATCGATTCCGTGTGGCTGATGGATATGAATTTGAAAACCATTTATATCAGCCCCAGGTCACAGCGGCTCCAGGGTTATACGTTCGAAGAATTTTCCAACCTGCCGTCAGAAAAGCTGATGACGCCAGCATCTGTGCAATTGGCACTGAACGCTTTCACCGAGGAAATGGAAAAGGTCAGGAAAGGGACCAAAGACCTGGTTATTTCTCGCACATTGGAATTGGAGAACTACCGCAGGGACGGATCCACTTTCCGGACAGAAAGCACATTTACCCTCATCCGGGATGAAAACGGCGAACCCACGGGCATACTTGGTGTGGGCAGGGACATTACTGTGCGTAGGGAAAGTGAGGCGGCGCTTGCAGAGTCCGAGGCTAGATATGCAACGCTGATTGAGAGTGCAATAGATGGCGTGGTCATTATACAGGACGGGGTTTTTAAATATATAAACAAAGCCGCTGAAAAAATACACGGTTACTCAAGTTATGAGCTCCTTGAAAAGCCGATATTAGACTTTTTTACACCGGAAAGCCGGAAGTTCGTTGGAGAAATCAACAGGAAGCGGCTTGCAGGGGATGAGGTGCCCGATACTTATGAGGCCAAAATAGTGCACAAAAACGGGGAAATCAGGCACCTGGAAATCTCTGCTACCACGATCAACCTTCATGACCGGCCCGCGGCAATGGCATTCCTCAGGGACATCACGGAGCGCAAGCGGCTTGAAGAAGCACTTGTGCGGTCGGAGGAGCGTTACAGGAGCATTCTGGAGAATATGCAGGATTCCTATTTTGAAGTGGACCTCAAAGGTAACTTTACCTTTGTTAATGATGCGACATGCCTTAACCTTGGCCATCCCAGGGAAGAGCTGGTAGGGAATAACTTCCGCATCATTATGTCTGAAAATGAGGCGAAGGCGGTATTTCAAGCTTATCACACGGTATATTTATCGGGGGAGCCAAACAAGGGATTTGCTTTTGAAGTCAGGCGCAAAGATGGCACTATTGGATTTGCCGAATCCTCGATTACTCTTTTGAAAAACGAACTTGGCGAGACCGTTGGATTCCGCTGCGTGGGGCGCGACGTTACCGAACGCAAACAAATAGAAGAAGAGCTGCGCCGCAGCGAGGAGCGCTACCGCTTGCTGGCCGAGAATGTATCCGACGTAATCTGGACAATGAACATGAATATGCAGGTGACCTATATAAGTCCATCTGTCACTGCTATGCAGGGGTATACTCCTGAAGAAGCCATAAGACTTCGGCTTGATCAGTCGCTTACTCCTGAGTCAATGGCGACTGCGATAAGTATTTTCCAGGATGGCTTGGTAAACTTACAAGCGGGAACTTCACCACCTGATATTACTCGCACATTCGAAGCAGAGTTCATTCGTAAAGACGGTACTAAATTCTGGACGGAGACTAGGGCTAGCGTCATACAGGATGGGAGTGGCAAGGCGGTAGGCGTGCAGGGCGTGACACGAGACATTAGCGAACGCAAGCAGATGGAGCAACAACTGGCAGAGATGGCCACACATGACTTCCTCACCGGCCTGCCCAACAGGTTTCTGTTGACAGACCGTTTTTCCATAGCGGCAGCGCAGGCGCACCGAAAGGATGCAAACATGGCACTCTTGCTGCTGGATCTGGACAAATTCAAGGCTGTTAATGATACGCTGGGGCATAGTGTGGGAGACAAGTTGCTTCAAGCCATCGGAGAGAGATTGTCCAGTATAATCCGTTCCAGCGACACGGTTGCACGGCTCGGAGGCGATGAATTTTTGCTCTTGCTGCCTGAAATCGTTCATTTGGACGATGCCGAAAAGATTGCCAAAAAAATCGCGGATGCCTTTAATGAACCGTTCATCATTAATGGCAACAGCCTCCGTATTTCAATCAGTATAGGAATTGCTATTTACCCGGAGGATGGAACTGACCTGGAAGCATTGATGCAGAAATCCGACCTGGACATGTACCGGGCAAAGAAAAGCGACCGAAGCCGATAAAACCTGGCGACCCTTTCAGTTAAATCAATACATTGACCTGTAAATCAGGCAGGCCGGTGTAAACCTATGACTTTGACACTTCGCCTATCACTACGATCCCTTACGACGAAACAGAGTACTACGAGATTTACAAGGACTTCATAAACAACAAAGACAAGTATCTGGAAAGCCTGTGAGAACGGGAGAACGCTTTATTGGACATACCATAGAGTCTATTTAAAAATCAGATACAGCAACCAGGAAAATACAAAACCGAGTATAGCGCAAGCTGGGAAGGTGAGCAGCCACGTCATAACCACCTGTCCCACTACAGGCCACCTGACGGCAGAGAACCGTTTCGTGCTCCCGACACCCATGATAGCCGTATTGATGCAATGTGTGGTGCTTATCGGTATGCCCAGGAAGGAAGACAACAGTATCACGACGCTGGCCGATGTCTCTGCCGCAAAGCCTTGAACCGGCTCGAGGTGCGTGATTTTATATCCCATAGTCTTGATGATGCGCCAGCCGCCCAAGATAGTACCGAGACCCATTACAACCCCGCAGATTAAGATAACCCAGATCGGCACGTGAAACTGGGGCAGAATCCCGCCCAGCACCAGCGCGAGCGTGAAAACGCCCATGAATTTCTGCCCGTCGTTGCTGCCGTGGCTGAATGCCATAAAAGCTGAAGATAGGATCTGCAGCCTGCCGAAAGTCAGCTTGATAGTACCCGGACGGGTACGGCGGAAAATCCAGTAAATACAAACCATAGTTGCGAAGCCGAAAAGAAAACCGAGGACAGAAGAAAGCAGCAGGCCTATCAATATCTTGGCCCACCCATCCCATATTAATGCAGAAAAGCCGGCGGTTGCTATGGCAGCGCCTGTTAGGCCAGCAACCATTTCATGGGTTTTGCTGGTAGGAATGCCGAAACGCCAGGCTATGTAAGTCCAGACAAGGATGGTCAATAATGCCGCCCCCAGCGTGTACAATCCTATTACGTTCGAGTTGACAATGTCGTTCCCGATGGTCGCGGCCACCGCTGTGCCGGTGACCAGGGCACCCAGGACGTTAAGCACAGCGGCCATGGCTACGGCACGCAGAGGAGAGAGCACGCGGGTGGCGACTACGGTTGCTATGGCATTCGGGGCATCGGTCAAACCATTGGCAAATTCGGCAGCCAGTACGAGCAAGATGACTATGACCAGAGCCACACTCATGAATATATTTCTGCTGAGCGTAAATACGGGTGAGCCTGATAATTGGTGGTCAAACTAACTTCAAAATTAAGCCGTGCAGATTTTAAGCAACCAGGGCACAATAGTCAAATAGAAATATGGTTTATCTTCACTAAAAAAACCAGGCATCATCCATTTAGTATTGATGATGTGGGGATATAGTGTAGGAAGCCCTGGAACGATCATTCTTCTGATTTAAACTCAAATCCTTTCTCGTTAAAGAGCTTCAGGTAGGCGTCTACGACTTCCGCATCGTACCTTATTTACAGGCATAAGGGTCACCTGTAAGGTAGAGGCTATTTCATCTGTCGCCTCATGTGCCTGGTGCAGGCTGCCGCCGAAGGACACGAATGCGTGTATCATGCCTTTAAACCGGTGTACCCTTACCGGGATGCCTGCATCCACCAGTTTTTGAGCGTAGGCTTCTCCCTCGTCCCTTAACGGGTCAAACTCCGCCGTTATGACCAGCGCAGGTGGAAGATTATGAAAGTCGGAAGCGAGAAGTGGTGAGGCGTAGGGATTCACCAGGTCCCTCTTATCAGCGATATACATGGGTAACAGCGCCTCAATCACCGGCTTCGTCAGGTAATACCCTCTCCCGAAATGCTTGTAGGACTCCGTGTTTAAATCTGCCATATTGGTCTGAGGGTAGATAGGAACATGGTAAGCGATTTTCGGGCCATTACTGTCCCTGGACATAAGGCACACTACTATAGCAAGGTTCCCACCAGCGCTATCCCCGGCTACGATGATACGGTCGGGGTCTCCACCGAAAGACTTAGCGTTTTCCGCTACCCACCATAAAGCTTCATATGCGTCATTTGCTGCTGCCGGGAACTTGTTTTCAGGCGCGAGCCGGTAGTCAACTGAAACCACGATGCTTGAAGTCTTGTTCGCCAGGCGCCTGCAGATGTTATCGTGCGTGTTTATATTACCGACGACAAATCCGCCGCCGTGGTAGAAGATGATAACAGGTGTATTAACGCTATCCGAAGGTCTGTAGATACGTATTTTGATTCCTGTGGATATAACGGCGTTCGAGACATTAAATACCCGCGGGCGGTAACCCCCAATAATCCAGCTGCCGAAATTAATTTGTCTGCGGTTGGCATCAGGTGACAGGTTAATCTTATAAAATTGCTGGTTAAATAACTTGGCCCATTTCAGAATAATTGCTACTTTTGAATCCAGCTTTCCTTGTGGAGTGTCTATTCCCAATTGATTATCTAGCATCACTTACTTTGATATTTTATATGAAAGCTGAAAGGTTTATAATTGAGCGCAATTGATAGTATATATTGAATTTTAAATTTATGTTATTATCTGTATCAGTTTAGCTGCTTTACCTGCATAAAGTCCAAATAAGCCAGCGAGGAGGTTGCTATGGAAACGGAATACAGTGTGTACAGGTACAGGTGGGTTGTCCTTGCCATTTATATGTACGTGTCAGCTCTCACGCAGCTATACTGGTTGAATTTTGCCGCCATCACGACCTACATAGAGGACCGCTTTAAAATACCCGCCGGTGATGTCATGTGGTTTACCCTGGTTTTCCCGCTGGTACAGGTACTGCTTACCTTGCCCGCTGGTATACTGATTGATAAGAAGGGATTTAAATTCGGCATCGGCGTGGGCGCTGTCTTTACCGGGGTATTCTCACTGTTTCGGCTGGTTGACCCGGGGTCGTTTTCGATTTTGCTCATATCGCAGATCGGGATCTCTATCGGGCAGCCTTTTGTCCTGAATGGAATAACCAAGCTTGCTGTCACCTGGTTTTCACCTAAAGAAGAGGCTACAGCCGTTGGACTCGGTTCACTGGCCCTGTTTATCGGTATGATGATCGCGCTGGGTGCAACACCCTGGCTGGTACAGAACCTGAGCTTCGAGTCCATGCTTTTAATCTATGGCATCATGGGGATCGCAGGCGCACTGGCATTTCTTATCTTCGTCAAATCCAGGCCTCCAACGCCAACAAGGGCAGCGGAGATCTATACAGAGGTTTCGAACTGGGGCGGTATCAGGAATATTCTAAAGATGAGAAATTTCGTCATACTGGGCTTCATCGCCATGGTGGGCATTGGCGTATTCAACGGGTTAGCCACCTGGCTTGAAAAGATATTGCATGACCTTCATGGCATCTCCATGACCGACGCTGGCAGCATATCCGCCCTGTTAATCCTGAGTGGTATGGTCGGCTGCATTATCGTCCCCATAATATCTGATAAGATCAGGAGAAGGAAGCTCTTCATTATCCTCACATCGGCGGTAGGCATGATTTGCGTATCCGTCCTGATGTTTGCCAACGGCTATGGCTTGAACCTGGCCAACGGCATACTCATGGGCTTCTTCCTGATTTCGGCGCTGCCCATCATGCTCACCATGTCTGCGGAGATAACCGGTCCGAGGTATGCCGGAGTTTCGGTGGGGTATTTGCAGCTTCTGGGAAACGCAGCCGCCGTAATCATTGTTGCGGTTATGGAAAGCCTGAGTGCTGCGACCGGGAACTTCATCGCGCCGCTGGCATTGCTGGCGGTCCTGCTGCTGGGCTCGCTGGTAATGTCAATACTGATACGGGACACGCACCCGGGGGCGTGAGATGTAAATAAATAGCGTAGGATTTTTTCGGTTTGCGTGTTGCAGACTTTGTAATTTGGTGTATAATTGAATTAATTAGTTTAAGTCAAGGTTATTACAAGCTTTACAACCTGTTTTGACCCGCCTAAGTATTGGATGACCGAGCTCTAACTAAAAATTTATAAAAAGAGGTAGTCATCCAATGAGTTTCCAGGACAAGACCATCCAGTGTTCCAATTGTGGAACCAATTTCACGTTCACCGCGTCTGAACAGGAATTTTTCCAGGCCAAAGGCTTCACCAATGAACCCAAGCGCTGTCCCACCTGCCGTCAGGCGAAGAGGTCAGACAGGGGTAACGGCGGCCGCGGCGAGATGTTCCCGGCAGTATGCGCAGAATGCAGCAAAGAGACGCAGGTCCCCTTTGAACCGCGTGGCGATAAGCCCGTTTACTGCAGCGACTGCTATAGCAAAGTCCGCAGAGCCAGGTAACACAGCTTACTTTACTCGATAACTATCCCGGGCACTGCGGGTTACAGATAATTCCGCACTGCCCGGGCATAGAAATATTGGAAGCAGGCAGCGGGTGCAGCCCGAAGGTGATGCTTATCATGATAGATAACGCATTAAAATGAATTAATCAGGAGAATCGATATGAAAATCTATGTAGGTAACCTGGCGTATGAAGTAACTGAAGACGAGCTGAGGAAGGAATTTGCAGCTTTTGGCGAAGTGACATCCGTAAGCCTCCCGACAGATCAGTACAGTGGACGACCCAGGGGATTTGGCTTCGTTGAAATGGCCGATAAAACCCAGGGTGACGCTGCTATTGCTGGCCTTAACGGCAAGATGCTGAAAAGCCGTACGCTCGTAGTCAACGAAGCACGGCCCAGCACCGGCGGACAAAGGGGAGGCGGTTACGGTGATAGGCGAGGCGGGATGGGCAACCGCGGCGGTGGTGGCAGGCCGGGCGGCAGAGGCGGGCAGAGAAGGTACTAGGAATCTTCGCCTTATTAACAATCGTACACAGATTACTCTCATCTGAAGAGGGATTTCATACAGCCTTCAGAACTTGCGCATTGCCGCACCGCTCCTGGTAAACAAACACGCCGTCGTGCCATACTGCCCGCTGTTGACCAGCGCGATGGTATTGTCCAGGGTGTCAACATGCATCAACCCCAGCCGCCTTCTTTTTGCTTTAGCAATAGGATAAATACGATTGCCGGCAGTATAGCCAGCGCCGTGTCCAAAACGCCATTCAGTATATTATTGGAAAGGAAGCTATCGGTCAGGAACATGATGCCGGCGATGGAGTAGAGCAGCCTGCAAGGCTGTCAAAGCAATATCATTCAGGCTTCCTGGCAGGAGGCTTTATTACCAGCGTTATTACTGCGGCGGCTACCAGTCCAACCGCTACTGATAACAGTGATACCTGGTAACTCCCCGTGATATCGAAAATATAACCTGCCAGCCACGGTCCCAATCCGAAGCCTATGCCGTCGGATATCATAAGGAAGCCGAAAACCGAGCCCAGCGCCCTGGGGCCGAAGACATACCTGGTGATGCGGACCATCATCGTCACGAAACCGCTATAGGCGATGCCGAAGAGGACAGCGAAGGTGTAAAACACCCACATGTCTTTTGAAAACGTGACCCATATAATGATAGCCGCCTCGAGAAACAGGCAGAAAAGTATGACCGGTTTAATTCCAATCCGGTCTGATAATAGCCCCGAGATCAAGCGTCCGGCCAGGCCGAAGATGCCCATAAAAGTCAGTATCCCTGCCGCAGCAATGGGGGATAGACCCGAATCGATGGCGTAGGGTATTACATGCAGCATGACTAAACCGAGGCTCAAAAGGAACAATACGAACATGATGAAGAGAAGCCAGAATTCCTTTGTGTGTACGGCTTCAGATAGGGTGAGCCCCGGGTCTTCACCCGGCGCCATCTCTGTTTTCTCTTGTTTATCCTGCGCGGGCAAACCTGCTTCGGCAGCACAAGGCCATTCCCAGCGTGGCGGCTGGCGCATCACCAGGGCGGCAGGGATGCAGATGAGGCCGGTTACTATACCGGCGATCAGAAAAGTATGCCGCCATCCCACAGATGAAATGAAGTATGTGATTAACAGTGGGATCACCGCAGTGCCCAGGCTGATGCCCATGGTTGCCGTGCCCACGGCAAGCCCCTGCCTTCTGGAGAACCACAATGCGACTAATGCCACGGGAATGGCGAAGGAGGCGCTTATACTGAGCCCGATCAGCACACCATTGAATATATACAGTTGCCAGAGACTCTGGATCTGAGAACTTAGGATTAGACCCAAACTCAGACATCCCGTAGCTACAGCAAGCACCCAGCGGTAGCCGTATCTGTCCGCCAGTATGCCGCAGATGGGGATGGTTGCGGCGTAAACCAGGCCGGCGATGAGGACCACCACCGATACCATGCCCCGCGTCCATCCGAAATCATGTGTGATCGGCAGAAAGAACACCCCGAAGCTGTAGTTTATGCCGCAGGTTATGAATGTTATAAGGAACGTGGCAACGACTATAACCCAGCCGTATGAATTGCCCTGCTTTGCGCTCTGCGGATTCAATCTATGTCCTTCATGAAGACTACCCTGTCTTTTCCCGGCCCTGAATGATCTTTTATTACTGGTCGGAGTCGTCTTTGGTGCAATCGGCGATTTCCATAGCTATAAATCTGAATTAGCATGGATTGATATAGCCAGACAGTATACTCGATGTTCAACAATCACACTAAATCGAACAATCGGTCAGTTCAAAAGCCCGATAGTTACAATCCTCCTCTTTGCCACCGCGCGCTTTACCGTACGCGGGCGCGAAGCTGTGATGCTGAGGTGGCAGTAAAGCCTGAATTAGAACACACAGTTGATATTGGCCGATGACCTGTTGTATATTGAACCATAAATTTAACGCAAAACATTTTTAACACGGGGGGTATAAGGTGATGTCGCTAAGGAGACTAATTCAATTAACGTTCTGTGCGCTCGTAATCATGAGCATGCTGGCCTGCCAGGCAGCGCCGGCAGCCCCTGTATTCAAATACCAGTCGGATGCCGGCCTGCTAAAGCTGCTCGATACCCGGCCTGCCTATCCTGCCACGAGCTTCATTGTTTTCAGCGACCCTCACATCTATGATCCTGCCCTGGGGACGACGGGCAAAGAATTCGAAGCATATATTGCAGCCGATAGGAAGCTTTTACGTGAAAGCCCCGAGATACTGGAAGCGGCGATCACGAACATAAAAAATGAAAATGCCGGCTTTGTACTGGTGCCGGGAGACCTGACCAAGGACGGCGAGCGTTCTTCGCATGACCTGGCGGCAAGCTATCTGAGCCAGCTTGAGGCCGCCGGCAAAAAGGTATATGTGGTGCCGGGCAACCACGATATTATGAACGGGCATTCCTATAAGTATGTGGGCGACACAAAACAACGTGTTCCCAACATAACCCCTGATGAATTCGTGAAGATTTATAATGAATTCGGGTTCAAGGAAGCGCTATATCGAGATCCTGCCTCGCTAAGTTACGTAGCGGAACCGCAGGCTGGCCTGTGGCTGCTGGCACTCGATTCCTGCAGGTATAAAGAGAATATTGAAGATAAGGAATCTGTAACGGATGGCAAGTTCAGTCCCCAGACCCTGCAGTGGATTGAAGAGATGCTGGGCAAGGCGGCCAAAGATAATAAGCCGGTCATGGTTATGATGCATCACGGCATCGTGGAGCACTATGTCGGACAGCAGAAGAACTATGGCGAATATATAGTCGATGATTACCCACAAATCTCGAAATTGTTTGCCACGTACAATGCGCGGTTGGTTTTCACCGGGCATTACCATGCACAGGACATCACAGTCGCACAATATCCTGAAACCAGGAAATTTGTCTTTGATGTAGAGACCGGCTCACTGGTGACCTACCCCTGCCCTTACCGCGTGGTGAGCATAGATGCTTCCCAGCAGGCCGCTTTAAGGGCCGAGCTTGTCAAATCAATAAAGTCGCACCCGCAGGATTTCCAGCAGTTTGCCCGGAACTATACATACGAGGGCATAGCCGGCATAGCTACGAAAACCATTATGGGATACAAGGTTGACCAGGCCGAGGCTGAGAAGCTGGCAAAGCAGGTTGCCAGTTCCTTCGTTGCACATTATTCAGGCGATGAGAGCCTTCCTGCGGGCCAGGAGATGATCCAGGAATGGGGGCTCAGCCCCATGGGCTGGTTCGTGATCCAGTACCGCAAGGACCTGATAGTTGGACTGTGGAAGGACCTGCCCCCGCCTGATAACAATATAACCATCGACCTGAAAACGGGGACCTGGAAGTAAACCTATTTAATCAGCAACCCTTTGATATAGAATCCCGCGTTATTTCAGCAATTCTTTTTAAGGAGCTACTATGTGGCGTAAAGGATGGCGTGAACAAATCTGGTCTAACCTCAATCAGCCATGGGATTTAATTATCATCGGGGGAGGCATCACCGGCGCGGGAGTACTGCGCCATGCCGTGGCGGCCGGTTTGAAAGCCCTGTTAGTGGAGAAACATGATTTCTCTTTCGGCACGTCCAGCCGCTCTTCCAAGCTGATACATGGCGGCCTGCGCTATATACTCAATAAGCAGTACAAGGTAACCCAGGAGTCGGTGCGTGAGAGGGAATGGATACTGCGTGAAGCTCCGCACCTGGTAGATAAGCTGGGTTTCCTGTTCCCTATCTTTGAAAGATACCATGTTGAAACCCGGAAAATCGGGATGATCATCGCCATATACGACCTTCTGGCACCCAAATGGGACAACCAGGCCTACAGCAGAGATAAATTGCTAAAAGCTTGTCCCTTCCTGAACAAGAACGGCCTGATAGCGGGATACCGGTATTACGATGCAGTCATGGATGACTGCCGCATCTTACTACGGGTCATCAGGGAGGCAGTGGGAGCAGGGGGCACCGCACTCAACTATGCGCGTGCTGAAAAACTGCTGCGGGATAATAGCGGACAGGTTTGCGGGATTGTATTGAAAGATATGGCATCCTCCAGTGGGAAGTCGGCTGAGGTGAAGGCTAGGGTTGTGGTGAATGCTTCCGGGGCCTGGTCGGATGATGTGCGCCAGCAATTGGGGCAGCCGGCAAAGCTGCGCAGGCTGCGCGGCAGCCACCTGATATTCCCCTATGATAAGCTTCCCATGAAACAGGCGGTGACCTTACTGCATCCCAGGGACGGACGCGCCATGTTCGTTATACCCTGGGAAGGAACGTCTATAGTCGGCACAACCGATATAGATCATGATCCTGCCCTGGATAAAACCTATACTGAACCGTTCGCCAGCCGGGAAGAGATCGGCTATATGCTGAGCGCGGCGGCCGTCCTTTTCCCGGGATTGAATCTGACTGAAAGCGATATTGTCTCATCCTTCTCCGGCCTGCGCCCCATCATCCGCGGCGGTGCGGACTCCCCGGGCAAAGAATCGAGGGCGCATGCCCTGTTCGAGGAAGATGGCTTGATCACCATCACAGGCGGCAAATATACGACCTTCCGCATAATGTCGTGGCAGACCGTAAATGCGGTCCTTTCCAAGCTGGGCAGGTCTGCAGTGCGGCGGCAGCGCATCTTCAACCGCCCGCCGGATATATCATCGAGCGGTATGGATCCTTCCACGCTGGGATACCTGGCCGGGCGGCACGGCGATGAAACAATTGATCTCGTTGCCGCGGCGATGAAAGGCGAACTGGAGCATATCGACAGGCTGCCTAATGTATGGGCTGAGCTGCGCTGGGCAGCCCGCGAGGAGGGGGTGGTGCACCTGACTGACCTGCTGCTGCGGCGTGTGCGCATCGGCATGCTGTTACCCAACGGCGCGAAGGATATCTTGGAACGTATCCGCAGCATCGTGCAGCCCGAGCTTAGCTGGAGCGATGAGCGCTGGCAACAGGAGGCCGCTGCTTACCTGGATACATGGAAAAGGTATTACAGCCCTGCTCCCGGGTGAGCGTAGCACAATCCATGGATTGACTTTCTAATTCGATAGTAACCTGCTGTTAAGAAGGAGGCCAGGATGGCAAAGAAGCAAGAATTCTATCCCCGGTGGTGCGAAGAGGAAGCCCCGCAGCGCTCGTACCGCAGCCTTTTTAAATACGGCGACCCCAGAGGTTTCAAACATCCCAACCAGGGAATGTACAGGCTGGTGAAAGAGACCTTCGGCATGACCGACGACGACTTCAAACGGCCGCGTCTCTGCGTGGAGCCCCTGGATGTCGAAATCGCCCCGCGGCTGGACGGAGAGCATATTAAAGCGCTTTCAGCAATGGCCGGGGACGAGAACGTCCTTACCGATACTTACCACCGTGTCCAGGCTTCCTATGGTGCTGCGTTGATAGATGATCTGCGCCTGCGGCACAGGATCGTGGAGAACCTCCCCGATGCGGTGCTCCGCCCGAGGAGCCAGGAAGATATAGAGAAGATAGTCCGCTACTGCGATGAGCACAGGATACCGCTTTACATAAGTGGCGGCAACTCCAGCGTGACCCGCGGCAAGGAAGCGGTCAAGGGCGGCATCTGTCTGGATATGAGCGCGCACATCAATAAGGTGGTCGCCTTGAATGAGGCCAACCAGACTGTAATTGTCCAGCCTGGCATCATGGGCCCGGAGCTGGAACGCATTCTGAACAACGCGCCGCAGACGCTCGGTGCTAAGAGGCGCTACACCTGCGGGCACTTCCCGCAGTCGTTCGAGCATTCCAGCGTGGGTGGCTGGGTGGTGACCAGGGGCGCCGGGCAGAACTCCACCTACTACGGCAAGATAGAGGACATGGTCATCGCGCAGGAGTACGTGACTCCCATCGGCATTTTCAAGACACAGGAGTTCCCGCGCAGCGCTACGGGCCCCGATTTCGACCAGGTGATGATAGGCAGCGAGGGCACATTTGGTGTGCTGGTGAACGTCACCCTGCGCCTCTGCCGCTACATGCCGGAAAACACGCGGCGCTACAGCTACCTCTTCAAAAGCTGGGAGGATGGGCTGAACGCCTGCCGCGAGGCCATGCAGGGCGAGTTCGGCTACCCCTCGGTCTTCCGCCTGTCGGACCCCGAGGAGACGGACGTGGCCATGCGCATGTACCACGTCCACGGTACGCCCGCCGACACGCTGTTGCGCAGGCTGGGCTATCACCCCATGCAACGCTGCCTGCTGCTGGGCACCGCCGACGGCGACCGTGATTTTACACGGCTTATCGACCGCAAAGTAAAGCAGATATGCAAAAAATATGGCGCTTTCTCGCTGACACCCTTCAAGGTGGCGCAGGCGTGGGAGAAAAGCCGCTTCACCGATCCCTTCATGCGCGAGGACCTGCTGGATTTCGGCATCATGATCGACACACTGGAGTGCGCCGTAACCTGGGAAAACCTGGCAAAGGTGCATGCGGAGGTCCGTGCCTTTGTCAAGGCCCGTCCCAGGACCATCTGCATGACGCACCTTTCACATGTCTATCCACAGGGCGGCAACCTGTACTTCATCTTTATCGCCAGGAGCAATGACATCAACGAGTACCTGTCGCTGCAGTACGGCATACTGGAGGGCATCTGCAAGGCCGGCGCCGCCATGAGCCACCACCACGGGATAGGCAAGCAGACAGCCCCCTGGCTGGAAGAGCAGATCGGCAAGCAGCAACTGGAGATCATCCGCGTGCTGCGCGACCACTTCGACCCGCACCATGTGATGAACCCGGGCGGTACGCTGGGGCTCGATATGTCCGAGGAGCAGAAGAATAAGCGCTGGGGATTCAGGAAATGAAATTATAAGGGGGAAGGAAATGGCTGAGAACTTGCTTTCAATCGATGCCGGCACACAGAGCATACGTGCGCTGCTGTTTGATCCGCGCGGCAAACTGATTGCCAAGCACCGTGTACCCATAGAGCCGTACTATTCGGAAGCACCGGGTCTGGCAGAGCAGAAGCCGCAGGTCTTCTGGGACGCGGTCTGCCAGGCCTGCCAGGGGCTCTGGCAGCAGCCCGGCGTGAAGAAGGAGAGCATCGCTGCCGTTGCTCTCACCACGCAGCGGGCCACTGTAATCAATGTTGATGACAAAGGCGAGCCTCTACGGCCGGCGATCGTCTGGCTCGACCAGCGCCGTACTGAGGGGCTGCCGCCGGTCGGTGGATTGTGGGGAGCTGCGTTTGCTGTGGCGGGCGCCAGTGAGACGGTGGCCTACCTGCAGGCTGAGGGTGAGGGCAATTGGATACGCATCCACCAGCCCGAGATATGGAAGAAGACGCACAAATATCTATTACTCTCGGGATACCTGACTTATCTGCTGGCGGGCAGGTTCGTGGACTCGGTGGGTTGCCAGGTGGGTTATATCCCCTTCGATTATAAGAGCCAGGCTTGGGCCAATAAAAAGGACTGGAAGTGGCAGGCGCTGCCCATGGATCCCGGGATACTGCCCGAACTGATACCGCAGGGGCAGGTGCTTGGGGATATCACTCCCAGGGCGGCGGAAGCAACGGGCATACCGGCCAGGCTTCCTTTAATTGCCGCCGCGGCGGATAAGGCCTGCGAGGTGTTGGGAGCCGGCGCACTGGAGCCGAATGTCGCCTGCCTGAGCTACGGCACCACCGCTACCATAAATACGACCCACAGTAAATATATCGAAGTCATACCACTGATACCTCCCTATCCCTCGGCAGTGCCGAAGCTGTACAACTTCGAGATACAGATCTTCCGCGGCTACTGGATGGTGAGCTGGTTCAAAAACGAGTTCGGGTTGCGCGAGCAGCGCCTGGCGGCCGATAAAGGAGTGGAGCCCGAGGTGCTCTTCGACGAGCTGGTCCGCTCCGTGCCCGCAGGTTCGCAGGGCCTGGTGCTGCAGCCTTACTGGTCGCCCGGGTTGCGCTTCCCGGGTCCTGAAGCTCGTGGAGCTATTATCGGCTTCGGTGATTCCCACACCCGTGCCCATATCTACCGCGCCATACTGGAGGGACTGGCATATGCGCTGCGAGAGGGCAAAGAGAAGACCGAGAAGAGGAGCGGGGTCAAGGTTACAGACCTGAGAATAGCCGGAGGCGGCAGCCAGAGCGATGCAGCCATGCAACTGACCGCTGATATCTTCGGCACGCCCACGGCCAGACCGCACGTATACGAGGCTTCGGGACTGGGGGCAGCTATCGATGCCGCCGTGGGGGCAAAGGTTCATAACGATTTTAAGTCAGCGGTGAATGCGATGACACATTTAGGCGAGGTTTTCGAACCGCACACTGAGACCACCGCGATTTACGAGCGCCTTTACAACGAGATTTACCTGAAGATGTACAAGCACCTGCAGCCGTTTTATAAAGTGATCAGGGAGATCTCAGCCGGAAGGCCTTAAAAACGGCCGGGGTGAAAAACAGCGGCACTGCTTTTAGCAAAAGGCCGGTATAGATAGCCGGAAATCCATAATACCTCTATACGCTTTTATGTTTTCCGCTTATGTAGACATCGCCATCGCCGAAGAATTTGAACTGGCTCCGGCCGTGACCCTTGGCGTAATACATTGCGGCATCAGATTTATTCATCACGGTTTCCAGGTCCTGTCCGTCTTCCGGGTAAACTGCGATGCCTACGCTGGTAGATATATTTAGCTCATGGCCGTCGATAATGAACGGCTCTTTAAAGGAATCCAGGATCTTTTGTGCTATAGCGGTAGCATCATTAATGTGGTTGGTTTCCAACATTACTAATATAAACTCGTCTCCCCCGACGCGGGCAACTGTATCACTTGCACGTATTATGCTCGTCAACCGCATACTGACACCTTTCAGCACCCGGTCACCTGCGCTGTGGCCGAGTGTATCGTTGATGGGTTTAAACCGATCCAGGTCTAACGACATGACTGCAAGTCTATTGTTTTTCCGGTGAGCCAGAGCCGCTGCCACTGCGAAACGGTCGACCAGCAAGTTCCTGTTGGGCAGGCCGGTGAGGAAGTCATGTGTGGCCATTTCTGCAAGCTTTTGCTCCATCTGCTTGCGCTCGGTAACGTCGCGCCCCACGCAGCGGAATCCAACGGTCTCGCCAAGTTCGTTTTTCAAAAGAGTAATCGAGGATTCGGCAAATCCAATAG
>Ga0163210_1000057_pt1 | contig 33642 bp, 48 predicted proteins | sample Kivu_220m_FD_113536 | JGI IMG/M metagenome (GOLD analysis project Ga0163210, IMG submission 113536) | Freshwater microbial communities from Lake Kivu, Western Province, Rwanda to study Microbial Dark Matter (Phase II) - Kivu_220m | ecosystem: Environmental > Aquatic > Freshwater > Lake ...
AGAATCGTTGCGTTTGGACGCAACGAGATCTAAGTGTTGAACCGAGGTCGGCTATTTGCGAATTGAGGCCGCAAGATACCCTACGACCGCGCTGTCGTCCCCTGTGATGTCGCCGCTTGTGCTGTAGCCGAGAAGCCGGGCGGCTTTGGCGCCGAGGATCTTTGAGGCCACAATCGTGCTAGCGACAGGCCCGTGGCCACACATCGTGATCCGGTGGGACTCGACCGTCTCCTGCAGCCTCGTGTCATCCATGGCAAGTATCGCATCGATTGCGAGTCGATCTTTCCGCTTGGCCGAATAAGCCGATTCATAGTGAGTCATGTCGGAGGAGGCGATCGCTAGACCGTCTCTGCCCCTGAGGGCTTCCCCTACGGCTTTTCCAACCTCGGCACTTGTCTTCCGGTCCTGCATCATCATGCAGATCGGGACGAAGTTGAACCCGGTCTTCAGGACATACTGCAGGAATGGGAGCTGAACTTCTATCGAGTGCTCGTAGATGTGGGCACGATCATCGAGATCGATGATGTCAGATGCTTTTGAGATCGCGTCTGCCGTCTGCCTGTCAATCTCGACATGGCCTAGTGGGGTCTCCCAAATGCCCTCGGGCATCATCGAGACGCCGCTTCCTTCGCCGGTGTGATTCGGTCCAATGATCACGATCGTTTCCGGTTTCCCGTCACTAGCGAGCTCAAAGTACGACTTGGCGGCAACAGGACCTGAGTACATGTAGCCTGCATGCGGGCAGACGAGCCCCGTCAGCTTCCTCTCGCCCACTTTGGCGAGCGTCGGAAGACGCCCCGGACCAAGGTGATGGGCGAAGCAGCGTTCGATCTCACTCGTGAGGGACGTCTTCGTGCCTGAATAGAACGAACCGGCGACTTGGGCTCTTCTCAGTTTCAAAGCTCGCCGCCAATTCTGGGTGCGATCGCAGCCAGTTTCGTCTCGAAATCGTCAACGGTTGCTGTGATCGTCCCGTCGGCTGGGAGTTCTGCTCGTTCGCGAAGCACCTGTCTGGCCAGAAGCCAGTAGATCATGGCCAACGCGCGTCTGCCCTTGTTATTTACAGGGATGGCGAGGTCGACCCCCGCGAACGCGTTGTCCGTGTCGCAGAGTGCTATGATCGGTACACCTGCGCTGGTCGCTTCCCTGATTGCCTGGAAGTCGGCGCGCGGGTCGGTCACCATGATCAGTTGAGGTTCGGCATGTCTTCGTTGAAGCGGGTTGGAAATCAGTCCTGGCATGAAGCGTCCGATCATCGACCTCGTCCTTGTGAGTTCGCAGAACTTCTCGATCGGCGTCTTGCCGTAGATCCTAGAGGAGACCGTTAGGACACGGTCAGGATCGAACTTCGCGATGAACTTCGCTGCCAACCTGATCTTCTCATCGGTCTTGCCAATGTTCAGGATAAAGAGCCCGTCAGGTCTGACACGGTAGATATACTGCTCCATGTCGCCGGTCTTGATACGGGTTCCAATGTGCAAACCAGCCGCAAGCATCTCCTCCAGAGGCAGCAGAAGATTCTCTACCTTCGGCATTACCTCTTTGTCTTCAACATCAGACACACGCTATTCCTCTATCGTCCTGTGTTCCAGATTCGGGTTCACCGTACAAGCAAACAGCTCATTTAAGGATAGCACTCTCTCGCCCTTGCGACAGTGCAGGAACTCTCAGCCTAGCCCTTGACTTCAAAATGCAGTCTAAACCCTGCGTCAGCAGGCTCGACCCTTCGGACCATCAAGGCTCCGATCTCGTCGAGTCTGCGCACGTGTGTACCTCCGCAAGGGATTGGAAGCTGGTCTTCGATCGTTACGATACGAAGCTTCTCGGTCTTCGGGAGCCTTGCGATGTTAGGTGCATCGGCGATCAGGCGTTCGGCTGTAGCCCTGTCCAATGTCTTGATCTCGACATTCAGTGCCCGCTGGATGAACTTGTCCACGAGCTCTTGGATCCTTCCAAGGTCCGGGGCGGCAGGCGCAGAGCCCCCATATCCAACATAGGGATCGTCGCCTAGCCACGAGGCCGTTGTCTCAACCCGGGAGTGCGTCGCAGTTGCCAGGCAGTAGTCGAGCAGATGAGCCGCCGTGTGCCTCCTCATCAGCAGGAACCGATTAGGCCAGTCGATCCTACAAGTCGCCTGGCCGGCCTCTGGCTTTCCTTCCGCCTTTCCGTAGTGGATTATGACTCCGCTCTGGAGCATTGCTCTCTTCACGTCGATTCGGAACGATGCCTCCTCTATCGTTCCTCGATCAGAGGGCTGACCTCCAGATCTAGGATGGAAGATGGTTTGGTCCAGTGCCACATACACACTGCTCTTGTCCTCAGCGATCTTCAGAATCACACTATCGCCTGACTGCGAGTACGAGTCTTCCAAGTAGACACGTCTTGTCGGAGGAACAGCTGCAGCGAACTCCGCGAGATCTACCACTCAGCCTCTCTCCGTGATCGGTCCCAGCGTCTTGGCACCTAGATTCCAAATACAGGTTTCGTATGTCAGGTAATGCACTTCGCAATCAGCAGGCGATAGGCAAGGGTTAAGTTGGGAACGAATTCAGAGCACGATCGATGGCGCAGTATTCAATGACCTCTTCATGGAGCCTTGTCATTACCGCCGGTTGTATGGCGGTGTTCCTTGCAGTCAACCTGCATAACGTCTTGTGCTATCATGGCAGGCCCACAAAGGAAGCGATCGAACCTGAGGCTCCTGTGCCACAAGGGCTCACAATGGGACTTGTGGCCCTGGGAACCGGCGCCTTCTTCCTTGTGTCCCTGCTCTACTTGCTGCTGGGCGTGTTCAGCCGTGAACTGACCGAACTTCGCATCCTCGATCTGCCATTCATCGAGTCTGACGCGTTTGAGTTAGCTGGAGCACTGATATTGGCTCTTGGATACGCCATTTTTGTCTGGAGCGTTATTGCGCGAGGGCCGTACGCGACGTCTTGGACGATGCCCCAGGAACAGCAACTTGTCGACTGGGGACCGTATAGGTATGTGAGGCATCCCTCTTACTTGGCGTACTTCCTGATGTTCATCGGATTCATGTTGATGTGGCCCAACATTCTCGCCCTCGTACCACTAGTAGCGATTCCGGGATACTATCGCGCAACGATCCGGGAAGAAGAGATGCTTGTAAGGCGATTTGGAGACAGATACCTACGGTACAGGCAGAGAACGGGGCGCTTCTTCCCGAGCATGCGCTTGCACAACTCGCAAGCATGAGCTGTCCGTGCAGAGCAGAGCTTATTGCGGGCAAGCCAGACCCTTGGGCTGATACTGGAAAGCGAAGACGCAGAGGGTGAGTGGATGAAGATCGTGATATTCGGGCCACCGGGCTCGGGAAAAGGAACATACGCTTCGAGGCTGACACAGAGGCTTGGTATTCCACACATCTCGACTGGCGACCTTGTCAGAGACGAGATACGCAACAAGACGAAGCTGGGAAAGACCGTCGAGAAATATAGCAGTTCAGGTACGCTTGTGCCGGACGAGATCATCACAGAAATCCTGACGAAGCGTCTAGGCGCCGGACTATCCAATGGGTTCATCCTCGAAGGATATCCGAGAACCGTCAAGCAGGCGAAAGAACTTGAGAAGATCATGAAAGTTGACGTTGTTGTGAACCTGAACGTTCCTGACAAGGTGATTGTGGAGAGGCTCTCGACCAGACTGCAATGCAAGTCGTGTGGAGCAATCTACAACGAGAGGACCCTGAAGCCAAAGATCACTGGAAAGTGTGACAAGTGCGGCGGAGAACTGTTCAGGCGCGTTGATGACCAGCCGGAAGTGATCCAGGAACGCCTGAAGGTCTATCGAGAGGCGTCTGAACCCGTGATAGGTTTCTATCGGTCGCGGAATCTCCTCAAGGACATCAGAAACGAAGATCCGAACGTCGATCCGGAGACTGTCGTCGACCAAATCATGAAGACGATCCGAGCGTGATCGACCACACTAACAACGAATCCAATGTGGGGAGCCACATGGATACAGACGAGCCGGCGATCAGATGGTTGCTGAGATCCGACGATCCGTCGATAAGATTCCTCACGCTCACTGATCTGCTGGATGAACCATCCGATTCCAGGGAAGCTCAAACAGCAAGAGATCAGATTCCCAGCGGCAAACGAGTCCGTGGGCTGCTTGGGGGCCGGAGGAAGAATGGCGGATTAGGCGTGCACCCCTATCAGAAGTGGGCTGGCGCACACTGGCGCCTCGTCTCTCTCACAGAACTGGGATACAAGGCACGCGACAGAAACATACTCGCGGCCATCGACCAAGTTCTGAGATGGCTTACTAGCGAGATACATCTTCGGTCAATCAAGAAGATCAACGGTCTCACCCGCCGATGTGCCTCGCAGGAGGGAAATGCCTTGGCAGTCTGTAGCCGTGTCGGCGTGACCGATGACGCGCGAGTGAAGCAGCTTGCCGAGTCGCTGCAGGAGTGGCAATGGCCTGACGGCGGCTGGAACTGCGACAAAGACGCGCACGCATGGCACTCTTCGTTCCACGAGAGCTTGGTGCCCATGTTGGGGCTCATTGAGTATCACCGCAGGACTGGCGAAGCGGGCGCTCTCAAAGCGGCTGAGCGTACGGCAGAATTCCTTCTCAGGCATCGCCTCTTTCGCTCCGAGAAGAGTGGGAAGATCATCGACCCTAGTTGGGTCAAACTTCACTATCCGCCCTACTGGCACTACGACATTCTCCAAGCCCTCCGAGTGCTAGCGCTTCTCGGAAGACTGAACGATCCGAGGGCACACGAGGCGTTAGACGTTGTTGAGGGCAAGCGCCTCCCTGACGGAAGATGGGGTGTTGATATTCGCTACTGGAGATTGTCGAGCAAGCTGCATTCAGGCGTGGAGGTTGCGGATTGGGGGCGGAAAGGCCCGAACGAAATGATCACATTGAATGCATTGCACGTTCTCAAGCAGGCCGGGCGACTCCGCTAGGTTCCGCGTCATTCAAGAAGACAGAGAGCGAGTGAGTCCGAAAGGAGATTGGGGAGGCAATTGGGCTCAGCATCGCATTCGTTGAAAGGCTTTGAGTTCCATCCGGTGACCTCCACCAGATGGCACGATTTTGAACAGCTCTTCGGAAAGAACGGCGCTTGCGGCGGGTGCTGGTGCATGTGGTGGAGACTGAAGCGGTCCGAATTCGCAACGAGGACTGGCCGGAAGAACAAGAGAATGATGAAGAGGATAGTTGATTCAGGCGAAGTGCCTGGCCTCCTAGCCTATGTCGATGGCACTCCGGTCGGATGGTGCTCCGTTGCTCCAAGAGATGTCTACCCGGTTCTGGACAGGTCTTGGACGCTGAAGAGAGTCGATCATGAACCTGTGTGGTCGGTGGTTTGCTTCTTTGTCGCGAGGCGATTCAGGTCCGAAGGCTTGATGGCCTCGCTACTCAGGGCGGCAGTAGAATACGCAACAGGACACGGAGCCAAGATCGTTGAAGGATATCCAGTCGAGCCAAAGACCCGCAGAATGTCCGGCACTGAACTCTTCCCCGGCACGATGTCCACTTTCAGGAAGATGGGATTCGTGGAGGCAATCCGAAGATCTCCGGGCCGGCCAATCATGAGATACTACACATGAGGCTGCTGAATTCCGTGAACGGCGGGGGTTTCTTGCTACGCAGTGCTTCCGCGTTGCCTGTCCTCAGAGATTCTGAAGGGCCTTCTCCGAGAAATCTGAGAGAAAACCGCGAATAGTCCTGCAGTCCTGCTCAGACGGATAGTTCACGTAGTCGCAGACGGGGTCGAAAAGCGTGTATCCTGTTTCTTTCAGTCTTGATGTCATAAGTGTAGGTGCGTGGCCTCCCCACAGTTTGGTCACGAGCGCTGCTGCAAGCTTTCCTTCACCGAGCTTCTTGATTCTCAGCAGCTCCAGCAGATTGCTGATGGGCGGGAAGACGTTGGCCTCGTACGTTGGCGTCACGAAGAGGGTTCCTGCGGAGTCGAGTATGTCGCTCAGTATGAGGTTCATCGTGTCTTCAGTCGCGTCAAGTAGGGCGACTTCTGCTTTCTCCTCAAGAACCTTAGCCGCGAAGTTGGCGAGTTTCTCGGTGTTGCCGTACATTGATGCGTATACGACTGTGATCTTCCTCTTCTTGCTGAGCTTGCACCATGATGTCAGCGTCTCAACGTACTCTTGGATCTTGCTCCTCAGCACGATTCCGTGCGAAGGAGCGATCATCTTGATATCTAGTCCAAGCGTCTTGATCTTCTCCAGGTCCCGCAGGATCATCTGTCTGTGCGCGACAACGACGGTTGAGAAGTAGTCCTTCGCTCGCTCCATGTAGGACTTGAAGTCGACTTCGTCGTCGAACACGGGCTTCTTGAGGGCTCCGAAGGCTCCGAAAGCGTCTGACGTGAACAGAATCCCCTCGTCTTCCAAGTGTAGAAGCATTGTGTCGGGCCAGTGTATCCACGGAAGCTCGATGACTCTGAGCGCTCTGGTTCCAACCTTCAGTGTCTCTCCGTCCTTCAAGACTCTGGGCTCGACGTTGAAGAGCGTCTTCATGAATGCAGAGGCCCTTGATGTTGAGTACAATGCTGCGCCTGCGAGCATGCGTGAGGTTTCGCCGATCAAGCCGCTGTGATCCGGCTCGGTGTGGAGAATCGCGACATGCTTGATCTTGCTTGGATCAACGACGGTCTTGATGAGGTCAAGCAGCTGGTCCGCACGTATGATTCTCTTCGAGGAGTCTATCAGCAGGTATTCTCCTTGGCTTCCAATCAAGTACGCGTTGTAGTTCACTCCGTTGGACAATGGCCAGAGATTCTCGAATCGTTTGGTTTCGATGTCAGGTATGCTCAGCCAGTAGACTTCGGAACCTATCTTCCTACAAGACGGTTGGTACGCTTTCTCCAACTCTCTTCCCTTCGACTTGCTCTCAACTTGAATAGATGGTGCTGCACAAATGCGATCTAGGGAAACCGACGATTCCATGAGCCTGTCTGCATGAATGGGATCTGCGGACTCTGGCTGTCAGCCGGGTATTCGTGCCATGCCGGCAAGGATCTTCCTCTTCTCCGCGTCTTCCTCTATCCTGATCAGCTCGTTCAGCTTTGAGATGCGCTCGCCACCTATGACTCCGCATTTGATCATTGGGCAGGATAGGCCTACCGCGACCTGTGCGAGTTTGCCTGAGCAGAGCTCTCCTGAGCGATGTGACATGACAGTCACATACCCGGCGGAGTGCGCCATCTCAACCGCCTTTCTGGAGTCAGAGAGTGTTCCTACTTGGTTGGTCTTGATGATTATGGCGTTGGCGGAGCCGTACTTGATCGCTTGCTGGATCCTTGTCGTGTTTGTCACGAGTAGGTCGTCGCCACAGATCAGGGTGCCTCCGGCCTTCTTGCGCAGTTCTGCGAATGCTTCGAATGAGTCCTCGTGTAGAGGATCTTCAACATATGCGAGCTTGTATCGTTCGATCAGATTGAGCATGAAATCGATCTGTTCGCCTTCACCGAGTTTTCGGCCATCTCGCCTGTACACGTAGGCTTGCTGTTTCTCGTCCCACATGCTTGATGCAGCAACGTCGAGGCCAATTCTGACATCTGCTCCGGTTGTCAGCGAGACTGTTCGGCATGCTTCTGTGATCAGGTCGAGTGTCTGCTCGGTTGTCATGTCGAGCACATAGCCGCCTTCGTCTCCCTTCCCGATCATCGGGGACCCCTTCTGAACGGCAAGGCGGGCAACCTCGGCGTGGGTCTTGATGTTGGCCTGTGCCGCTTGAATCGCCGATGACGCCCTCGTCGGGACGACCAAGAACTCTTGTATGTCTGTGCGCTTGCCCTTTGCGTGTGATCCTCCGCCGACCACATTGCCTAGCGGCAGAGAGATCCTGACCTTCGCTGAGCCGGCCAGCTTCTGATAGAGTGGCTTCTTGTGAGCCATCGATGACAACAATGCGGCAGCTATCGAGACTGCGTAGGCGGTGTTTCCGCCGATCCTGCTGAATCGCTCCGTTCCGTCAACTTCATGCAGCTTGCTGTCGATTTGTTGTTGACGGTCAGCGTTCATTCCGGAGAGTTCAGGGGCTAGGACCTTCCTGACGCGTTCGACTGCTTCGTCGACGCCGCCATCCGGAAACGGTTGGACTTCCCATTTTCCTCGGCTCTTTCCAGACGGGGCCGCCACTCTGGCCATCAGTCCCTTGCTGAATAGATCAACTTCAACGGTGGATTCGCCGCGGCTGTCGAGGACTCTGCGGGCCGTGAGGCTTGTGATCTTGACAGGAACTGCCAAACCAGCCACCTACTGGGCTTGGCTGTGTTTTTGTGCCGCGACCTCGCCGTACTTGAGGAACTCGTCGATCACTTCAACATGAGAGATGAACATTCGCCTGCAGCAGTAGCGCTTCATGCCAAGATCGTCGAGGACCTTGCCTGGGTTCTCTCCCTGCTTCGTGCGCCGGGAGTACTCCTCCCAACGATCGGCTATCATTTTTCCGCAGGTGAAACATCGGACGGGAATTATCATTCTGATATCAGCTCGTACAGCTCAACGGTACGACTTCTGCTTCCTACGTCTAGCGCCGGGTCCGCCGAACTTCTTAGGTTCCTTCCTTCTTGGGTCTCCAGCGAGCATCGTCCTGTCGAAACTCGTGAAGAGCCTTCGAAGCTCGGCGCTTCTTGACCATTCCACAAGTGCGCGGGCGATCGCCATCCGTGCGGCTTCGGCCTGACCCATGACGCCCCCTCCTTGGACCTTGACACGCACATTGACTGCGTTCAAGCGCTCGCCTGCTAGAGTGAGGGGTTCTGAGATCCTTGCTCGAGCAAGTTCCGGCATGATTGTGTTCACGGGATACTCGTTCACGGTGACGCTTCCTCGGCCAGGCTTGATTACGGCCCGGGCGATCGCTGTCTTTCTCTTTCCTGTGACCAGTAGTATTCTCTTCCGTTCGCTCATGTCTTCCACGGTCCTCCGATTTCCTCTGACAGTTCACCAACTGTGATGAACGGACATCGTAACTTCGAAGCTTCAGCTTCCGGAATCTTGACTGTAGACTTGCCGGTGTATTCCTCCGGCGTGCCTATGTAGACCCGAATTCTCTTTAGCGCGGCACTTCCCTTCGGCTTCCTTCGTGGCAGCATGCCGCGAATGACGCGGCGGACGTAGGTGTCGGGTCTTCGAGGATGTGTCGGCGCCTTCCACTGGGACGCCAGAGTCCGAGTCTTGAGTCTGCGCATTGCCTCCTCGACAATGTTGGCTTTGGTTCCGGAGATGACTGCGTTCTCGGCGTTGAAGACGATGACTTCGTCTCCCTGCAGTGCGCGTTTGGCGGCGAAGCTTGCAAGTCTGCCCAGTACCAAATTCGAGGCATCAATGATGACGGGTTCCTTCGACATTGGGTTCTCACCTAAGGATTCTGACTTTGCTCCCTTTTGGATGATCGTCAGCCAGCTTGGTCAGGCTGAAACACGAACCGCCTGCTTTCTCGATCTTTGTTTTGGCGGCCTGGGAAAACCTGAACGCTCCGATGCGAACCGCATGGCCGATAGATCCCGCGGAGAGCACTTTTCCAGGAACCGCGACTATGTCGCCCTTCTTGGTATTCCTCGCTATGCTGCTCACATTAACGGCGATCCTTGACCGCCTGGGCTTGCTCAGCAGCTCTGCCGCTCGCAGCCATATGCGTGACTTGTTCTTCCTTCCGGTCCTTTTCAGGGAGGCGATCGTATCGTTCAGTTCGGGGTTTGTGATTACTCTACGCATTATTGCCACCTATCATTTCTGCTCCGTTGAGGCTAACATCGTCATTGCCTCGGCTTTCTTCCCGAGGATGGTTGCTGCTTCCTTGACTATTCTCCTCGAAGGAAGCGCACCTGTGGATTCTATCTGAAACACGAAAGTCGTGTCGTCGCCTTTCACTTCAATGGGCAGACCCTTCCGTTGTTCCGAAAGAACCGCCTGCTCCACGCAGGCCATACACAAGATGCAGTCAAGTTCGTTCTTGACGAAGATCTTTCGATTCGAGTCGGCTGCAAACACCCTCGTCGGGCAGCACCTGATCACGTCTTCCGGATTCGAGAGGTTCTCGGGTTTCAGAGCGACCTTCGGCAGGTATCTGTACGCGGCGATTGAGGCGGCCTGCCATTTTGCGTGCTCAGATCCTCTCCCGAGACGAGCGTAGGCTTCCAGTCTGATCTTCTGTCCCGGTGCGAGTTTGGTGATCGGTATCTTGTCCGAAGTGGGAGCGACGTCTGAGGCTGGCTTGAGGTCACCGGAGTAGACTGTGATGGTCTGGTCTGTGGCTTCGGTTTCAAGTACGAAGGAGGCCGTGCACTTCTCGCAGCCGAGGTCGCTCTTGCAGTCGCAGTCTTCCCTCAGAACGTAGTCGTCAAGATCGGTTTTCAGCGGAACGAGTCCGAGTCGATGCGCGAGGATCTCGTCGTACATGACTGAGCTGTTCTCGACGAAGATCACGTCCTCGATTGCCATTACGGGGACTTCAGCGAGCATCGCACGCCTGAGAGCGTTGGCGAATGCTGGAAAGCTCTCTCGCAGGATGAACCTGAGCGAGTCCCCTTTCTCTTCGAGGATCTCAACCTCCATGACGCGCATGACCTTCTTCTATTCTATCCCTAGTTGATTCCGGTAGGGTTGCAGTTTAGGCTTCCATGGCGCTTATAAACCATTACCGGTTCAGAATCGCCGGAAAGCTCATTCATTTCGCAGGAAGGACTCGATGAATATCTTGGTCGAGAGTTGATACTGCGTATACTCCGCGAGTATGCTCTCTCTTCCGAACAGTTCCTCACGAATCTGTTCCGGGGATTTGCCTTCGGAGTGAAGACCCAAGATCTTGTCTCGCGTCTCCTCCAAGTATTCTCGGGTACCCCTGATGACATCGAGTGGATTCGGCACGACTTTTCCCAACGAAGCGAACATTATCTTGGGTCTGAGTTCTTCGAACTTCTTGAGGTCTCTGACCAGCTGATGCAGGCTCTCCTCCTTTCTTGCGATCTTGGGACGTTCTCCAACCCAAATGTCTCCGGAGAACAGGATACCGCGGCTCTCCTCGAACAGAGACACGTGTCCCCTGCAGTGTCCGGGGGTTTCGATGACGCGCAGGCTGACATCTCCTTCTTTGACGGATGACCCCATGGGGTCGGCTGCGCAGGAATCCGGGGGCCCCCAGATTTCAAGCTGGAAGGGATACAAATCGTACTTGTCGCTCATGAGACGTACCGTGTCCGGATGGGCGATTGCTTTCAGCCCGAAGCGTTTGCCGAGGACAGCGTTCCCGCCGACATGGTCCTCGTGGGAGTGGGTGTTGATCAGCTTCGAGACTTGCTTGCCATCTAGGAAATCGGCAAGTTCGTTCTTTGTGTAGTCACAGCCTGTGTCGATCAGGATTCCGCCGATGAGATATGCGGCGACCCAGTAGAGAGCGGTCTCGCCGTCGAGGGATCGTCCCATCTTGATCTCTGCGACGTCTCCTACCTGCGTGACCTTGAGCATCCCGCGCCCCTCAGCCTGGCTTCGGTGCTAGGGGGTTGGGTCTCTCTTTATTCTCTTCGCAGAATCGTGCAGAATTCCAATTGGGAAATGAACAGAAACTAGTGGGTCTCGCCGGGCTGGAACTTACTGTCCCAGCGGCGAGCAGGCAGATACCGCTTCTAGGTAGGAGGCACTGTGAGTTGTTCCGGGTGCGGTGCTGCTGCGGCGTTCAGCGGTGCATTGCAGTGAGGGCAGAATCTCTGTCGCAGGCCGTTTGTCTTGATGTAGTCGTGAACAGACTTCGTGATCTCTGTGAAGCTTGTGAGCGTTCCTCTTGGGTGTCCCGTCAGCATAGAGAGAACATCATCAACGACGATGCTCTGTTCTGTCAACGCGTTTCTCTTGCTCATCTAGACTTTCCTCGTAAGCACATACCCTGTGCGGCGTTCATTTGAGAATTCAACATACAATTACCGTCAATAACCGCCAGCTGGCAGTGCCAGCTTAGACAGCTTTGGCCCTATCTAGCGCCAGACCCCCAAGAAGCCACGGCACTCGACTTCATGTCAATACTGGCGGAAAAGCCCGATTACGGACCAGTTTGAAGTGATCTCAGCGGATAGACTCGCTCACCTTGACGAAGTAATTAAGCATCTTCAGGCGCCCGTGGTCGTCCCGACACAGCAGTTCCTCTTGATAGTCCATACGCGAGAAATGACGCGAGAGTTCTCGTCAGATTGCGCATGCCACAAGAAGCTGCGCTCACGCCAACAGGACCTGAGGAAGAATTATAGTGCACGAGAAAAGGACGAGACAGCAGGCAACATACAATGACGGGGAAGTTTGCTCTTGAAGGGATCGTGACGGCGCTTCTCACACCATTCACTCCCGCAGGCGACGTGGATCAAGACGCCCTTCGTGAGATCGCGAGATTCCAACTCAAGCATCAGGTGCATGGCTTCTATGTGTGCGGGACGACAGGACTCGGCCCCGCAATGAGTTCGGATCAGAGAAGAAGAACCGCAGAGATTGTGATCCAGGAAACGAGCAAGAAGATCCCCGTCGTGGTTCAGGTCGGTGCCTCTGACCCGCAAGCTGGCCTAGAGCTTGCTCGCCACGCAGAGAAGACAGGCGCAGACGCGATCGAGAGCCTGACACCCTTCTACTACAAGCCCGGTGAAAACGCTATCATTGAGTACTTCACGGAACTGGCTAGCGCCACCAGGCTACCGGTGTTCGTGTACAACATCCCAAGCCACACCGGGAACAATGTCGACGCGAGCTTGCTTCTGAAGCTCAGCAGGATTCCGAACGTAGTAGGAGTGAAGGATAGCAGTCGTGATTTCGTACAGCTCGTGGACTACTTGTCGGTGGCTCCAGCAGAGTTCGCTGTGATCAACGGAACCGACTCCTACCTTTTCGCTGCGCTATGTGCAGGTGCCCAGGCGGGAGTCTCAGCTGTCTCAAACCTTGCTCCCGAACTCATGGTCAAGATGTACGATGCGTTCCGCAAGAAGGAATACGACTTGGGAAGGTCGCTTCAATTGAAGATACATGCGCTTCGAAAGGCCACTGCGAAACCTCCGATTGCTCCTCTTCTGGAGGGCTTGAAACTGCGGGGTCTGAAGAGCGGACTTGTGAAATCGCCGCTGCGTTCCACGAACCGCGACGAACTTGTGCAACTTCGTGCAGATCTATCTAGGATTCTTCCTGAACTCGGAATAGAATGATCGAGAGGGTCAAGCATGGCTTTGAAGCTTTTCCAGGTCGACGCGTTCACGGACAAAGCATTTGCAGGCAACCCCGCGGCCGTGTGCATACTGACCGAGCCGCGTGACGAAGCGTGGATGCAGAAGATGGCGCAGGAGATGAACCTCTCTGAGACGGCGTTCCTTCGGAAACAAGCGGACGGGTACGATCTTCGCTGGTTCACGCCGACTGTTGAGGTTGCGCTGTGCGGTCACGCAACACTTGCGAGCGCGCACGTCCTCTGGGAGACTGGACTGCTTGCTTCCGAGGAGGAGGCGAGATTTCACACCAAGAGCGGACTATTGACGGCCAGGCGGAAGGGCGGGTGGATCGAACTCAACTTCCCGGCCACACGTGACGAGCCGGCGGCTGCTCCGCCTCGACTTGAGGAAGCGCTTGGCGTGAAGCCGTTGTACGTGGGCAAGAGCCGGTTCGACTATCTTTTGGAACTGGATAGTGAGGAGACTGTGCGGAACCTGAAGCCTGACTTCGGGCTGCTGAGGACGCTACACGTGCGGGGCGTGATGGTGACGAGCCGAGCGACCTCACAAGGATACGATTTCGTTTCGCGGTTCTTTGCGCCGGGATCAGGCATCGATGAGGACCCGGTCACGGGCTCCGCTCACTGCTGTCTCACACCGTTCTGGAGCAAACGACTCGGCAAGACCGAACTCGTGGCCTATCAAGCCTCAAGACGCGGCGGCACGATCCGCGTCCGTGTGAGCGGCGATCGCGTGTATCTGAGCGGACAAGCTGTGACGGTCCTGCGCGGCGAACTTGATGACCACTTGTGAAATGATGAGACGGATTCGTGATCATGCATGATTCTCGTTACAGGTGCCGCTGGCAAGACCGGACGGGCCGTCGTCTCCGCGCTGTCTTCGAGGAAGCGGTCTGTGCGTGCGTTGGTTCATCGGGCCGACCAAGCTCACCTGGTTGAATCGGCGGGCGCCAACGAATCAATTGTCGGTGACATGCGCAGCGAGAAGACACTCGGACAGGCCACGCGTGGTATGCGTGCGATCTATCACATTTGTCCGAACGTCAGCCCTGACGAGGAACTGATTGGCCGCATGGTTATCGCCGCTTCGCGAGCTGCCGGAGTTGAACAGCTTGTGTTTCATTCTGTGTTGCATCCACAGGTCGAGTCGATGCCTCACCACTGGAAGAAGATGCGGGTCGAGGAATCATTGTTTGAGTCAGGGATGCCGTTCACGATCCTGCAGCCAGCGTCCTACATGCAGAACGTGTTGGCTGGATGGAAGACGATCGAGGAACGCGGAGTCTATGCGGTCCCATATTCGGTGAGATGTCGCATGAGCATGGTTGACCTTAACGATGTCGCGAAAGCGGCCGCCGTGGTTCTGACTGAACCAGGCCATCTGGGCGCGATCTACGAGTTGGCTGGCCCCGAGGTGCTGACACAAGACCAAGTCGCAGAAACCTTAGCCAGACACTTGGGGCGACAGGTCCGCGCTGAACAGGTACCGATCGATACGTGGACTCGTCAGGCGCAGGCATCGGGCATGGGAGCCTACCAGATCGAGACTCTAGTCAAGATGTTCCGATACTACGACCACCACGGCTTCTGGGGGAACCCCCGAACCCTAAGTGGACTGCTCAACCGTGAGCCTACCAGATTCGACACATTTCTCCAACGAGCGATGCGACAAATGACCAGCTGACGGCAACTACTGTAGAGTTAGTCATCGGGAGCAAACAGAACCAGCCAGCCAAATGAAGATTGGTGTGTATGACACGCCCCCGAAAACAATCTGTCCTACCGTTCACGCGCATGAGAAAGAATGAATAAAGTACGGGTTCAAACCCCATCGCTCGCACCAGCCTACCAGCATGCAAGACGCCTGAGACGACGTACGGTGGCTCGAATTCCGGCGCCCTCACTGCAAAACCGCACCCACATACGGGGCCGGCCGGGGCTAGGTGCATGAGCCGCTCGACGTCACCGACACGACACTGTTCGATGCCGTAGACGTTTGCTCGTGATGCTGCCTGCTCGGGTCGTGGCAGGATTATATGCCTCCGATCACGGTCTCCGAGCGAATATCGATGAGAGCCAGTGACCTAGAGGATGCCGCGGGGCGCATCTTGCAGCAGGAACCGGATCCCGTTGTGCGTCATCTCCTCCTCAGAGACGTACTACGAAGGCGGCCGAACTGCGCAGAACTGGTTCTCGCGAGAGAGGCGTTGGACGGTGCTCTTGCTGTCAGGCGGCTGAGAGCCGAACAGAAGCCGGATGGAGGTTGGGGTGGGTTTCATTCGAGGAGCGAGCTGCCAAGACGGATGATCGCATCTACGGAGGTCGGCGTTGAAAGAGCAGTCGCTCTTGGACTAGATCAATCGCACCCGATACTCAGGAAAGCATCAAGATACATCATTGACATCATGGAAGGCCACAGAAGGTTCCCTGACCGTCATGAGAAGAATGACCGGTGGCAGACCGGTATGCGCCTGTTTCTCGCTTCCACCCTGTCTCTCATTCATCCCTCTAATCCAGTTCTGGATGCTGACCGCCGGTTATGGTGTGAGATAGCAGCCCGTACCTTTCAGTCGGGGAAATATGACGAGCAAGACGAGATTGAGGCGCACGCCGAACTGACAGGTGCTAGTGTGAGGCACAGCTATCTCGTGCTCAACAACAGGTACTCGTTGAACATACTCGGTTCCGTGAGAGAGCTTCTCCCGAGCAAGATCGAGAAGTCGTTGCTTGACTGGCTCTGGAAGCGAGACGATGGAATAGGCTATCTAGGCGTGTCTCTGGGCGAGGTTCCTCCTCACGCAAGAGCAGGCCCATTCGATCGTTGGTTTTCATCATTGGAGCTGCTTGCTAGTTGCTTTTCTCTATGGAGGCACAACTCGAACCAGATCATGAGATGGCTATGGAACCAACGAGACGAGAACGGGTTCTGGGATTTCGGCCCAAGTCCTAGCCACATTTGCCATTTCCCTCTTTCGGGCAACTGGAAGAGACGCAGGAACAGGGTGTTCGACTGGACGACGAGGGCACTGATCATTCTCAGAATGTTCCTCGACCCACCAGAGCACAGACCAGCCTGAGGCCTGCGCTTCATACGCGCGGGTCCAGCCGACATGAGCAGCAGGCTGGTTCTCCTGTCCACTGAGCGGGGCGTTGACTGCCCTGATAGCCATGACTTCAATAGAAGATTCTGTCGGTGACAGCCTTCCCTTCGCTTGAGATACGGACGCCTTCGTGTTGGAGCAGAACTCTCTTCATCTTCAGTCCACCTTGAAACCCGCCGAGTTCGCCGTTGGATCTAATCGCTCGATGACAGGGAACGATTATGGGAAAGGGATTCCGGGAAAGCACTCTGCCAACTGCGCGTGCTCCCTTCTCGATTCCCAGATTCTTTGATATCCTGCCATAGGTGCTGACCCATCCTCTCGGAATCGCATATTCCGCCAACAGGACTCTCCTCTGAAATGCAGAGCAGATCTCGAGGGCGACAACATCCAGTTCGAACTTCACGGGTTCTCCTTCGAGAAACCTCTGGATTCGTTCGCCGAGCTCCGATATGCTCTCACTTGACAGTGGGGTGGAGCCGAAGTCTGCTCGAATGAGATTCTCCACAGGGGTCCTTTCATTCGGGAGGAATACCCTCTGAACCTTCGGCCGATTCGCGGTGTCTTCCCATACGATTCCGAACACGCCGAAGACAGAGGGCAGCAGTGTGTGGTAGAGAGGCTCCAGTGACAACACACCATTCTTCTTTGTCGGTAGCAAACCTATTTCAGCAATTGTGTCGCTAATATCGCCGAGTCATAGGGCATGGTATTAGGTGGCCCAATCTACGGCTTCCGCACCAAGCGACCCACGCTTGATTGTGCAAGCACGGCGACGGGGAAAGGGTTCCAATCGACGACGCACGGACGTTGGAAATTCTTGCGCCAGCACCATTGGAACCGCGGAAGGAACAGTCCTTGCCGTTCAGGGGATTAGGCTTGCTCGAGCACCAGTCAGCTTCACGTCGCCGGTTTGTTGCGCCTCAGGACGAATAGGACTGCACCCGCGACTATGACGATCAACACGATAGCTCCGATTGTGAGAGTTTCCGTCGGCAGTCCCACACTTTCAGAAGCCGACTGTGCAGTTGTGGTTTCATCTTCAGTCACGACGGTTTCAACCGTTGTTGCCTGCGCTTGGGTGGTGACCGATGCTGCAGAGCTTGTGGCCGGTGCGGTTGCACTGGTTATTGCCTGCGTGGTCACCGAGGTGCCGACGATTGTGATTGTCTGTGAGAGGTTTGACCTTGGAACTGTCGCGACGCCAGGTCCGCTCGCCGGATACGCGAGCGACGGCCCCCAAGCGTAGTCTCCGGGCGTCGAGGGATTGACGAAGAAACCTGACACTGTGGAAATCTCGACAAACACTGGACCAGAAACACCGGGTATGGACGGGATTTGGACATCCAATTTGCCTTGGGCAGTCGGAGTAGGCTCAGTGAGTACGGCCTCAGCTCGGTAGCCAGAGACGTCAACAGTGTAGTGACACGGCGTGCTTGTAGTCGCAACTGTAACCCCACCGCGTAGTACGCCGACGAGCTGACCTGCCTGGCCCGTCATGACCGTGATCTTCGACTCCGCTGTGACATACGCAGGGTTGATTGAGTATCCGGCTGGAATGGCTAGAAAGAAGCCAATGACAGTCGTTGATTTGTCCTTGTTCTCGAAGTGAAACGTGTAGACCGCGTCAGTTGCGCCTGCTAGGTTCGATGAGGCAGTCAGATCCAGCGTTGGAGTTACTGAGAAACCTGCAAGGGCACAAGGAGCGACGACCAGAAGCATCAGCATGGTCGCGATGGGAAGACAGATTCTCTTCATGGCACTTCTTCACTGCGTAGGCCCTCGAACAGTACTTTAGCCTTTCCAGTGGTTCTCGCTCATTTCGACATCACGGATATGCTCTGGAGAGCGCCCCTTATGACTTGAGGGACACGCCATCTCTGACTCGTTCTACTGCATGATAGGGGAGGAGAGTGTGGCTAGTCCACTTTAGGCATGAGCCAGAATTCGTTCCCGTCCGGATCCTTGAACATGGCATACTTCATGTTCTCGTCCCATTCGGCCTTGCCAAGTTCCCTAGCGAATTCGACACCCTTCCCTTTCAGTTCCTGGTAGGTGGCTTCCACGTTTCCAGAGTAGAATAGGATCCCGGTGTTCCCGGGTTCAAGCGTCTCGCCTTTGCACAGGTGAATACCTGTCGGCGAGCTGGGTGGGCCAACGACGACCCAATGCTCCATCTCGTCCTGAACCTCGAATCCGAGCTTGTCCACATACCACTCCTTGGCCTTCTTCTCATCAGACACGACAACAGCCACACTTCTGATTCGTTCAATCACCATACGACCTCACCTCCGCCCGATCCCACATCTGCCTAAGCGCTGTTGTACACCGATGGGCTCTTAGAACTTCCTCCGGAGCTGTCGGATCTCCCGATGCGGGGACAGCGAATTGGACCGCTGGGAGACACGATCTTGTGCATGTGGGTAGGCTTGTGCGCACGTAGGGCAATGGGTAAATCCTGAGGATCATTCAAGCGGGAATAGGGCAGGTTCGAGTCGTGACGAGATTCAGCTTCGACTGCGTCTTCCATTACGTGTCTGATATGGATAGGGCGGTGTCGTTCTATGTTGATGTGCTCGGCTTCAGGTTGACCTCGAGGGATGTTGTTGCGCGGTTCGATGTTGACGGAGTCCTGTTCGAACTCGTTCCCAGCCGAGAAGAGAAGAGACTGAAGGGAAACGGCAACGCGCGTCTTTGCCTCAAAGTCGACGGCATGAGTCAAGCCGTTGAGTATCTCAAGACGAAAGGGGTTCACGCTGGCGAGATCCGGAAAGTGGAGAATGGCAAGCTTACGTCGTTTGAGGACCTAGAAGGGAACGAGATTTACCTTTGGCAGTATGATTCCGGCCACAATCGAGCGGCCTAGCCTGAGTCGTCGGTGGGAGACGTAGATTGGCGTGCGTACACCAGCTGGCTCGGCGACGAGTTAGAGGAGGAATCCTCTGACACGCGCTCGCATGCTATCCCGACTGAGCCACGGCGATCCACGAGGCGAGCACGCCAAGCAATAGACCTTCTCGGCGTGGTAGGAATGCTTATCAGTACTACGGCCCATCGGTACTACGTGATCTGTGCATGACCGAAGTGGTCGTTACTAGGAAAGGGCAGACCACGATCCCGGCTGAACTCAGGGCCAAGTATCGCATCGTGGAGGGAAGTCGCCTTGAGGTCATCGATGCAGGCAACGGTATAGTGTTCAGACCGAGGAAGTCCTTCCTAGATCTTGCTGGGTCTGGTGCGGAGAAGGCAACGGTTGCGGAAATGAAGCGCTTACTGGACAAGTTGAGGGAAGAAGATGTCTAAGGCGGTGTATGATACGCGTTTCTTCGTCGAACACTTCTACAACCCGGATCCTAGCATGAAGGGGTGGATTGCGGAGGAGATGAGAAAGACGAAGAACCGATACATCTCATCAATAGTCATCCACGAGATATGCGCCCTATCACTCAAGAAGGAAGGCAGGGAAACGGCAAGACTGAGACGCGACTACATTGAGAAGGAGTTCAGAGTTGTTGATGTGGACTCCGAATTGGCTTCCTCATCAGCGGAACTGAGACACAGGTACGGAATCTCCTTGGCTGATTCATTGATAGCCAGCACGAGCAGACTCGTGGGGGCCCCGTGCGTAACCGACGACCCACACCTTGCATCGGTCAAAGACATCAAGACAAGATGGCTGTAACCATCTCAGATAATGACGATCCGCCTGCCAGGGAGGCAATCATCATGAACTTGGACCTCTGGGGAGTTCTTGCACAGGAGATGATTCTTCGTGCCCAGCTTCCGAATCAGAATTCCAGTACGTGTTTCGAACGAGAAAGGGGACGGACTAGGCAGCTCTCGCATGCCTAGATGATGGGCCTATCGGGCCGGAAGAACGTGGCGTCTGACATGCATTTGAAACGTCGGAAGAACGGCGCTCCCGACCCCTCGCTGACAAGATGGAGATTGCGGCATCAAATCAGGCCAGGGGACATAGGATATCTGACGTATCTTCACGGCATAACGTATGCGAAAGAATACGGGTACGATCAGAGATTCGAAGCATACGTTGCTGATGGACTTGCTGAATTCGCTCGATCCTTCAATCGTGACAGGGATCGGATTTGGCTCGCAGAGACAAGCGATCATATCGTCGGCTCGATCGCCATTGTTAGGCATTCAAAGGCAGCGGCTCAGCTTCGCTGGTTCTTCGTCGACCCCAAATATCGGGGAACAGGCATGGGGAGAAGACTGCTCAAGAGAGCGCTTCACTTCTGCAAACAGCGCAGGTACAGAAACGTGTTCCTCTGGACAACAAGTGAGCTGATCGCAGCTCAGCGCCTCTACACGGGCGCTGGCTTCAAGAGGACTCGGAAGAAGACGCACCGGATTTGGGGGAGAACGATCACGGAAGAAAGGTATGATCTCGATTTACGAAACGGCTGATTAGGCGGGCCCACGGTGGTGTGGGCCGGCGGCATGTGGGGTTCGCTCCCTTTCTGCGGCCGTCATGCACGCTTCAGCGGTCTTCCGACATTCTCTCCAAGTCGCCGCCGCCCCTCGCAGGAAAAACGAGAGTGACCTACACCCTACGTCTGCTCATGCGGCGTGTTCGGTTTGTAGTGGTGCGTGCGGCGCGGTGTGGGCCGCACGCGGCTACTTCTGGCTTTGTTCTGCTTTCTTCTGTCTCTGTGTTTCGGCGAATCCGACTGTTCCTAGTACGCCGCTGAATCCCATCTGGCTGACGATCTCGCTTGGAACGATGATGAATGTGCCCTTCTCTTTCACGGCCTCGTAGAGCATGTTCATGGCTCGAAGACGCATGGCTTCGGGGTTGGACTCGTAGACTCTGCTTGCTTTCTCGAATTTCTCAGCTATCTGGATCTCGCTGTCACCAAGAGAGATCCTGGCGAGCCTTTCGCGTTCGGCTTGGGCTTGTCTACTCATCGCGTCCTCCAGCTCCCTCGGTATCTTCACGTCTTTGATCTCGACTGATTGCACATCGATGCCCCATGGCTGTGCTTTGCTCTCTATTGTCTCGCGGAGTATGCTGTCGAGCTGCTGCCGGTCAGACAGCATCGTGGCCAGCTCGGTTCTGCCGATCGTGTCACGGAGTGTCGTCATGGAGGCCTTCAGTATGCTTCCCTCGTAGTCTTGGACCGCCATGATCGCGTCAGACGGCACCTTGACCCGCCAGAATAGTACGGCGTCGACGAATACGGGCACGTTGTCTCTCGTCAGTGACTGCTCAGCTGTGAATGTGGTGGTCCTGACACGTCCGTCGACGATCATGCGTCCCTCTATGAACGGGATCAGGTAGTAGAGACCGGCGCCATGCATGCGGTTGTATTTGCCGAGTCGGAATATCACGGCGGTGTCCCATTGGGCGTTGATCTTGATCCCTCCCAGAAACACGAAGGCCACTATCACAACAATGATAGGGTTGATCAGATCAGTCCAAATCATACTATGCCACCTCCCTCAGTCTTCTTGCGTGAGTGATGCCCGATATAGGTTGTAGCTAGGGTTTGTAGGGTTTCTTGGGTCACCAACTCCGCAGAACCGAAACCGGATTCCTTCACACTGCAAGTTCCCTTGACTGGTGATCGCTTGGATCATGAATCCATGATATCGTGGCGGACGCATGTGGGAGAACACTCACCGACGAGATCTCAGAATGCTTCACGGTTGCGCTACCTCACCTGCTCAGCCGAATACCCACCGAATTCTAGGCCTTTGTCCAACGAGTCATCCGAAAACCGAGCAGGCTCTGAGCGACCGATCATAGTAGCTTGGAGTACAGTTCGGAAACGCTACTTGCTGCGTCTTTGAAATCGAACGGTTCGAATGTGCCGGATTCTATTCTTCTGACAGTGCCCGAGTCCCTAGCACTATTCGCGATCAGTCTCCGGGCTCGCTCGATGTGAGTGGAGGCAATCTCTCGTCGGAGCTGTGAATGGAAGGAATTGCGAACGATCTTCCAGTCAAGTTCGCGGCCTTTGAACTGAACAATTCTGTAGCAGTCGAAGATGTCGAAGTGTCGCCTCTGCCTTGCGGCCACCCCGATGATGTACAGCTTGTTCGATAGTTGCTCATTGAGATCAAGATGCATGATGCGAGGGAGCGCGACCGCCAGTAGCTTGGGGTCGACCATCGTCACTATCTCACTGTCTACCGGAGTCTGAATGGTTCTGCAGTCTTTGCAGATCTCTATCTTTGGTTCCTCTGGAATCCGGAAACCGTATGTCTTCTCAATGATCTGCCGGTAGTTGAAGGTGATCCAATGGAAGCGTTGATTGTTCAGTGTAACCGATCCACGGGCTGGGCTCCTCCTTGTTTCTGCGAATCTGTTCACGTCTTGGCATAGATTCTCGACTTCTCTGAAGGTGTGCCCGCCTTCTCTATGTACGTTGAAGTCCAGATCGTAGGAGAACCTGTGAGCATGTAATGGAACGTATGTCCGGACCGAGTAGCCGCCTTTCAGGATGAGCCTTTCCCTGTAGTGTGAGTTGCGAATCTGGAATATTGTGAGGAGCATGTCCAAGACGCAGAGTTCCGCAAGGATGTTCGGGCGGTCCTCAACGCGTTGCAGTCTTCTTGAGAATTCACTGTTGAGGATACCTGAGGGGTCTTGGCCTATTACGGACTCGTCAAGCAGGTTGAAGGCTGGCAATGCTGAGCCTATTGCATTATGATGGCCCCCTATTTATATAGTGGGGGCCTCCGTCTTGCATACGTGAAACCGTTGCTATACGACCTCCTTCGCGTCGCCCCCAAAGTCGAGCTGTTCTACAAGCTCAGAGGCACAGGCACTGGCCCTGGCCGACTTCCTTCCCAGAGGCTCGGCTACTCGGGCAGGACGGGAGCATACAAGAACCTGAGACGTGTCCTGACTCGTGAAGGGATCCTGAGCGAGGATGGAAGATTCATAGAAAGCGGCCCGAATCTGTGGCTGGCCCGACTAAGGGAACATGTGGAAGACGTCCAAGTCGGAGGTTACATCGGCAGCAAAGTTTCCTACATGGTTTTCCTAGCGCTTGTGCTTAACGAGGATTCCACTTTCAACTCGTCCTACCGACTGGCGCGGGAGTTGAAGATTCCGACCACGAGTCTCTATGCTGGTGTGAGGTCGCTGGTCAGAAGAGGCCTCGTGAATCAGCAGCAGTTGTCGGTCGCGGACAAAGAACCGGCCAGGCAACTTCGAACGTGGCTGCAGCACTATCTTGACCTAACGATACAACACGCCAACCTTACCCACGACAGTTCAAGAATGTTTCACGCAGTACCTGCGTGCATTGACGGACTAGAGGCGATCCAGAGAGTGCAATACACGGCAGGCATGCCAATCGGACCTGCTCCCATGACCGTCAGAACATACGAACCCTACAGGCCTTTTTGGACGAGAGCTCTCAGCGAAGTAGATGATTTCAGGAAGCGAAGTAAACCTGTGTCGATCGGGCCGATTCACGCACGCTCCGATTTTGAGGTAATCTGGATATCCGGCTTGCCGTACTCCAGCAGGCCGAAGATCGGCTGACGATTCCCGATTCGCGCGCGTCTCGTAAGCGAACGCAAGAGGTGAGGGTACCTCCCCCTATAGGGGTCCGGGCCTGTGGCCATCAATACCATCCCTATTCTCGAATCCCGACCTAGACCCAGCAACACTGGAACCGATTCAGGAGGACGTGGACCCAATCCGATCGTACATACGATGCGTTTGGATTGTTATACAATGGATTCTGACTGTTATACAATGCGCGCACATGCTCTCCTCAACGCTATCCGGTCCACCTACCCCGGAAAGACTCTTCCCATGAGTCCCGAGCCGCCATTCCTCGACACGCCACGGTCAAACCTCAGACATGCAAGAGCATCAGACCGAGGCATCTGTCAGGAGGACACGACGGAAGCGAACGGCCCCCCGGAGAGAAGCGAATCGGCAGCAATCACAACCACTTTCTATTGTCGGACCATGACCGGACTTGGCAGGATTGTCTGATCCATGAGCGGGACGGACACGATGGTGAACTGTGGGAGAAACTGGCCTCAGCCAGCGCGGAAGCAGATGCGCCGCATCCAAGATTCTCTTGGGAAAGATGCCCGTGCGGCCGACGAAGCATAATGCATGATTTCGCTCTTCTCCGAGGGCTCAAATCCGGGTGCCCGCACCAAGAGGAGCACACAGCAACCAATTCAACGGCTCAAATCACAGCACTCATACGAGCTCACCTGACGACTAGACGCCCGCCTGTAGACGCGACCAACCCTTTGGGTTGCGCCAATATTGCTCGTTCTGTGTCTATCGGATGCTGAGGGGCGAACAAACAGAATGATCAAGAAGGCGCGGACCAGCAACAGTCTCAAATGAGAGTGATTCGCTCTTTGACAGAGGCTTCGGAATGTCAAAGATAGCGCTCGCAAGAATTCTCTGCTTGCTCTTTAGCACGATGGTGATCTCGGCGCCCCTGGGCCATGCTGTTGGCCCCGGCACTCCGCATGTGTTGAGCCTCATCCCTCCAACGTCCGGAGCCTACCACTCTGCTTTTCCTGATTTTGGCGGAACAGAGGACGAGGTAAGCGCGGATAGGATCATCGATTTCGAGAATTTGGTTCAGAAGAAGATTGTTTGGGCGTATTTTTCGAACAACTGGTTAGAGGGGATAGAGTTTCCGGAGGCTTCGGTCAGAGTCATTCACGATCAAGGGGTCATACCATTCATCAGGATGATGGCTTGGAGCAGTTTCGAACGACCACTGCCTGACCCCGCATACACGATGCAGCGCATCATTGATGGTGATCTTGATACAGATCTCCACAGGTGGGCGCGAAGTGCGAAAGCGGTGGGGATTCCTCTGATCGTGGAGTTCGGGACCGAGGTAAACGGTAATTGGTTCCCCTGGAACGGACAACACAACGGGGGTGAGGACACCAAAGGGTACGGAGACCCAAGTCTGCCGGATGGTCCGGAGAGATTCCGGGACGCCTACCGACACATAATCGACATATGTCGGAATGAAGGCGCAACTGATATCACCTGGGTGTTTCACGTCAACGCCAACTCTGTCCCCAGAGAATCCTGGAACACCATGGCCGCCTATTATCCGGGCGACGGCTACATCGACTGGATTGGAATCAGCGTGTACGGCCCGCAAGAACCCGGAGAAGAATGGGAGCTGTTCTCAGAAATCATGGATACCGTCTATCCGGAACTTGCCGCCATCTCCAATGAGAAGCCCCTAGCGGTTCTGGAGTATGGTGTGGTGGACGACCCGGATACCGGCGACAAGCCTTCTTGGATTCATGACGCTCTGCAATCAGTAAGGAGTGGGAGGTACGCTCGCATCAAGGCGATGAGCTATTGGCACGAAGGCTGGGAGAATGAGGATGGAACCATTTCCAACATGCGACTTGATTCATCGCCCGAGGCACTCGCGGCCTATCGAGAAGAGATCGCCTCTCCATTCTTCATGAGCGAGCCAACGCCAATGACCACGACTCAAACCTCCACCACATCCAGTAGTTCTACGCCGACGACTCAAGAAACAGCGGCGACGACAGGATCTACCGTGGAAACGCCCGCGACTCTGCTTGCAGCAGATTTGTTTCCAGCCTTGGCAATCATTGTTGCCATGACGGTTGCCGGAGTGATCGTGATCCTATTCCGGAAGAGACGAAGATCCGCATAGGATTACTCGGTCAACCTATGTCGATATCCGGCGAATTTGGCTTTCTCGGGTAGCTTCGTGCGCTCACACAGGAATCAACCAAACGATGACGGTCCGAATAGCAGCACTCGCATCACGAGCCCCACACGCGCCAACGGCGACAAACGAGCGGTCAGGCTCTACTCACAATATGAGATGCCTTCGTTATCCTCTTTGCCTATTGCGGCGCGCGTGGCATACGTGACACGCATGATCTGATGCAAGACCACACTCTGCAAGGAGGTGCCGCTTTCACATGAAAGAGGTGCCGCTTTGAGAGTCCTCATGAGCACGGAGGAGGCGAGTCTCGCGCCCCTCGAGCCGAGCCGCGCTTCTGTTTCCTCAGGCTCGGAGGATTTCTCTGGCTTGTATGAGTCTTTGGATTTCGCTGGTGCCTTCGACGATCTCGAGCACTTTTGCGTCGCGGTAGTATCGTTCGAGTGGGTAGTCTTTCGTGGGTCCGTATCCGCCTAGGATCTGGATTGCGTGTCGTGTGGTTTCGACGGCGGTTTCGCTTGCGTGGACTTTCGCCATGGACGCTTCCTTGATGAAATCCTGTTGCTGGTCTCTCAGGTATGCGGCGTGGTATGTGAGCAGTCTCGCCGAGTGAATCTGAGTCAACATGTCCGCAAGCATCCACTGAATCGCCTGGAACTTCCCAATCACTCGGCCGAACGCTTTCCGCTGTCTTGCGTAGTTGGCGGCGATGTCGAATGCGGCTTGGGCGAGTCCGACGCCGCCGGCGGCGACCCCTATCCTCGACTCGTTAAGCGTCATCATGGCGACCAGAAAGCCTCCGCCTTCTTGGCCCAGCACGTTCTCTTCTGGGACTCGGCAGTTGTCGAAGATGAGCTCGGCGGTGCCGGTTCCCCTCAACCCCATAACTTCAATCTTCGAGCCGACCCTGAAAGGCGACTTCCTCTCGTCAATCAAGAACGCTGTGACTTCTTCGCCGTCTTTTCCGGGTGTCTTCGCGAAGACGAGAGCAAGATCCGCAACCTCGCCTTGCGTGATGAAGGTCTTCGTCCCGTTCAGATCGTAGTTGTCGCCATCCTTCACAGCTTTCGTCTCTATCGACGCCGCATCAGAACCCGCAACAGGCTCGGTGAGGCAGAAGGCGCCGATTCGTTTGCCGGTCGCCATGTCGCGTAGGTACGCCTCCTTCTGTGCGTCGGTTCCGAATCGTGCGATTGGTGCGGCTGTGACGGCGGCTTGGATGCCGATGAGTGCGGAGGCGGACATGCTGACTTTGGCGATCTCTTCCGCCGCGACTGCGGAGGATAGGAGGTCTAGGCCGGTTCCCCCGTATTCGGGTGGGGTGCACATGCCGAATAGGCCTTGCTTCGCCATCTTCTCGAAAAGATCCATCGGATACTTGTTCTCGCGGTCTATTCGGTCCGCGATCGGAGCGATCTCCTTCTCAGCGAACTCCTTCGCCATCCGACGTATAGACTCAGTCTCGGGTCGGAATTTGATCTCCCACGACTCGATCATGTAGGCTGAGTGGCGCGTTTGATGTCCTTAACACCTTTGGCAAACACGCCTTCCTAACTCAGCGACGTCGATGGTTAGGACTGGGATAGAAAAAGGTGGGAAATGTGGAAGGAACTTGCCGCTCTCAGAGTTGAGGCAGTGTCTGGGTCGAGTTTGTACTTGTTGCCGTGGAATTGGAGAATGTGACGGTTACTGTCTCGGTCACTGTCACGCTTGGTAGAGTCTCTGTTACGGTTTGGGTTGTGGTCTCTGTTAGGGTTTGGTTGCTCGTTTCGGTGACCGTTATCGTTGAGGTAGTCGCTGGCTCCGTTATGGTCTGCGTTGCGGTTTCGGTTATTGTTTGGTTACTCGACTCCGTCACTGTTACGGTGCTTTCTTGGATTTCGGTTACGGTTTCCGTGGTTGTGCCGCCTTCGGTGACTGTTACTGTAACGGTTTCGTTGGGGTTCTCAGTATTGGTTGTGCTTGTGTTGGGTACGGTGACGGATACTTGGCCCTTGAGGGAGAGGAAGTAGAGTGAGGACAGTTTGCTTTCCTTGCTGTCGAAGACTACGTTCTCGCCTTCAGTGCTGCCGTGGAGGATGAGTTCCAGCTTCTTGTCTCCGTCCCTTGTCTTCGCGTTGATCTCGATCTTGCCTTTCTTGTTGACTTCGCCTTCGCCGCTGGTTATTGTGTACGCCGCTATTCCGATCTGTAGGCTGCCGACGAGGTCGTCGAGTTTGAGTTCTCCGTTTCCTTTGCTTAGAATCGAGCCGTCCAGTGTCAACGTGGCGGCGGATGAGGTGATGCTGGGTTTGCCTTTCGCGTTAGGGAATGCTTGCCCGTCTGCTTTGATGGACACGATTGCGGAGCCTTGCTGTGGCTTCTCGAGTGTCATGGTTGGGTAGAGTGCGAGGACTGATGCGGTCAAGAGCACAAGAGCAATTCCAAGTCGTCTCTTCTGTGTAGTCATGTCTTCCACTTTCCTTGTAGTCCGGTTGCATGGGCGTTGGGTATATTAGCGTTCTGCACACGGAACAGTCATGTACCATGCGTCAGAACGTGGTCGCCATCCCAACCATATGGGCACAGATCCCAGAACCCGAACAGAATGAACCCTGCCGAAGATTCAAGTCACGACGCTCGCACCAAGCGACCCACACACAAGATCACTCCCACCCCGGCATGGTCAGGGAAGAGACTCTTGAGCAGGAAGTAGATCCGATTCTGCACTCAGATCGTCTCCGACATCGGCAAATGTTATATGTTTCATACGTTAGAAATAGCTTACATGACGAAAGAGATGCACAGGAATTTGATAGGTTACCTAGGATTCCTGGGTTTCCTAGGCGTGTTGGGTTTGATTACCGACAACCCCGGATTCTTCGGATTCTTCGGTTTCTTTGGCTTCTGGAGCTCGATGTGGGGCAGAGGCAGCGACGAGAGAGCGGATCAGAACGTCAACAGGGCCTGCAGGAACGCGTTCCTATTCACTATGGTCGCATCAGCACTCCTCTTCTCCTACATAGCGATTCTTCGAACTGCAGAAGCTTTCCAGCTGGCAGTCTCAGTCGCAGTCTTGTTTGCTGGCGGCTTGACAATGTTCGTCGCATCGTTCGTCTACTACGACAGGTTCAGTGCCTGAGAGTCTTCGGCATGAAGACGAAGATCAAAGAACTGAGGGAGAAGCGTAACCTTACGCAAGAGGCTCTGGCCGAGAAAGTTGATGTCACTAGGCAGACCATACTCTTCCTAGAGAAGGGAAAATACAACCCATCATTAAGACTGGCCTACAGGATCGCGAGGGTGCTGAACTCGAAGATCGAGGATGTCTTCTCCTTTGAAGATGAGCGGATCTGAATGCGCGTGCGCACCAAGTAGATCGAGCTATCTCATAGCCTTACAAGTTGTTTCTCAGATGATCTCCGATGTCTGCGAGCATTTCAGCCATTGAGTCTCTCAAGGCTACGGTCAAGCCTTGGCACGATGCACTATATGACCCAGCTGAAGCTCAGCGGAGAGCATTACGAGGCCTTCTTGAGGACTACAGCAAAACTGAATACGGTAGAAGCTGCCGCGCCACCCCTTCTCTCACCATTGACGAATATCAAAAGGTGTTCCGGCCGAGCACCTACGCTGACTTCGAAGCCACCATAGCAAGGGTCTCGCAAGGCGATTTCAGAGCACTCCTCCCAGAACCACCGGCAACCTGGGTGATGACAAGGGGAACAACCGGGTCACCGAAAACTCTCCCTGTCACGAGCAAGCATTTGGGTCAGATCTTTTCCTGCGGAGCACGAGCAATAGCGAACCATGTTCTCAGAACTGGAAGATTCGAGATCCTCCAGGGGAAAGTGCTCAACCTCAACTTCCCTTCACGCATGCGCTCGATGCCGAGCAGCAGCGAGTCTGCAACATATGGTTTCAGTTCGGGCACGTACGCGAGGCTCAATCCCGCCTTCGCAGGCACGAACCTCGTTCCCCGCCAGGAGGAGATTGATGCACTTGGGGGTGGCCTGACGAAGAAAGCTTGGGAGGCAAGGTTCGAGTTAACCTACGAGTCAGCCAAAGACGAAGACGTCAGGGTATGCATGGGTGTTGCGCCGATCATAACTTCTTTCGCTAGGTACGCCAAGCGCAGACACCACAGACTACCCAAGGAGTTCTGGAGGATCGGGGCGTTCTTCTGCACCAGCGTTCCAAAGATTCACTGGAAGTACGCCCCTGTTCTGCGACACTTCTATGGCGAAGCGCCTGTGGTTGAGATGTACACTGCAACTGAGGGTGTCTTCGCTCAGCAACTAGATGACCTCCCATATGTTTCACCCAACTATGACACATACCTCTTCGAAGTCGTGACGAGAGGAAGAGTGAAGATGCTGTATGAGATGAAGAGAGGCGAGTGGGGAAGACTTCTCGTCTCCTCCTGCCTCCTGCCCCGGTACGACATAGGCGATATGGTCGAATGCTTGGGTGGTCAGTACTTCAGGGTCTTCGGTCGCGCTAAGGCCTACACCATCGCGGAACACGTGTTGTATCGGGCTTTCACGCGATGGTTCATCTAGCTTCTGGCCACGTCTGGCTTTGGCGTGCGCATTCTTGCTGTCACGCCGCCGACGAGCACCGCGACCCCTATTCCGATCAGGACGAACGGCCACCAGTCCCGCATCCCCACCATGCCCGCGAGACCGATGATCAACAGGACCGCGCCTCCGATCAGGGAACCCAACGCTGCACCTTTGAACCCTGAACTCGAGTATCGGACAACTGCTTGCATTATGAGGATGATGCCGATTCCGATGATGAAGTACGGCCACCAGTTGCTCCAGTCGAAGTAGTGTATCTGCACAAGATAGAACGACACGCCCAACCATACCAAGATGAGGCCGCCAACTAGGGGCCCAGTCTTGTCGCCTGACTTCTCCTCCTTCTCACCCTTCTCTTGCTTCTCACTTTTCTCACTCTTCTCGCTCTTCTCATGCTTCTCTCCTCGCGCACGTCCCCTCTCGACGGCCGCGGGTGAAACGGCCGCCTGATGACCACACTTTGGACAGAACGCTCCTTCGGCAGGTATCTCCGTGCCGCACTTCTGGCAGAAAGGCAATCCAATCACTCAAGTGACAATCACCATGATCACCGAAATAAGACTGGCGCAACCCCGCCCGTCCGCGCGTCGTCGCTCAGGCCTCTCCCTTGTGCGTCCGTATGAGGATGGCCACCCACTCGAAAACCACTTGTCCGATGAGAGTTCGAGCGTGGGCTGGCTGCTCCACGACACTCATACACCGGAAAACGAATCTCAGCGCGGATCGACATGTTCAAACAGCCAGTTCGTCAGGAAGGAGAATCTAGTAGGAACGGTGTCATGGCCAAGTCTCTTTCCTCTCTTGCATTGAATGTACGGCAGCTTGTTATCAGATTTCGAGCCGACCTACTCAGCATTCTGGATCAGGATCTAGTCAGTATCTATCTGTTCGGAGCAATCGCGTTTCCAAGATTTGAGCCGCGTGCAGGGGACATAGACTTCTACGCGTTTCTGAAGCGTCCACTCACTGCGAGCCAAAAGAGAGCCCTCGACGCGATGCATCGGACCCACGCACGAGAGTTCCCGCTCGGAATACGGATTGACGGCTTCTACATTCCTCTGCCGAAGGCAAGAGGTCGGGCCATTCCGAAGGGTCTCATGTACTCTGCCAGAGGGAGACTGCACCATGGCGGGAGAGATGATGCTTGGGCTCTTCATCGCGAACACTTCCATCAAGGAGCATATGTTCTCGTCCACGGTCCGAAGCCGGAAGCCATCGTCCCCAGATCTTCTTGGCCAGAGATCGAAAGAGCTCTAGATCTGGAGCTCCTCTTTGCTCGGAGAGTTCTCCGCAAACATACGCCCTATGCCGTGTTGAACCTCTGCCGACTGATCCACAGCTACGAAACCAAGAAGGTGGTTCTATCGAAACTTCAAGCAGCCAAATGGGCGCTGAAGACTCTTCCGAATGCTTGGCAATCCCTGATCCGGTCAGCGTTGAAGGCCTATCTTGGAAGACAAAACGGTAGGGACCTCAACGTTTTGAAGACAAGCAGTGTGGCGTTTGCAGGGTTTGCCTTAGCCCGTATCTTGGAATCAGAACACCTCAGGCGGCACGACGCCAGAACCTGGTTCTAGAGGCTTTTCCAGCCCATTGAGGGAGGTTCAATGTCCATCTGCCACAGGAGGCAGATGATCTCTCCCCTGTGATGCAGCTCCTCCTCGAAGATGTGGATCAGAACATCTTCAGCTGTGAATTTGGCGGACGAGTCATCGGGCAACGAGTATTCAGCGCTCAGCTGCGCCGGTGTGAGGGATTCAAGGTATCGCCGCATTCCCTCGTCCACGGATTCCATGTAGGATCTAACGTCCTCGAAAATCCTGTAATCATCGAATCTCCTATCCTCGCGCGGCAGGTCGCTCTGCAGGAAACGAATCCAGAAATCTATGGCCTGGAGGGTGTGGATGAAGATGTTTCTTATCGAATGCCAGCTCGCCTCACGATTCTTGACAAACTCGCTCCAAGGTAGTTTCGAAAGGGCTTCGAAGTATCTATGCCTCGCTTCCAGACTGTATTCTAAGAGCTTGTCAACCTCAACCATAACGCTTCACCATCGACGCTACGTGGACTGAGAGGGGTTTCCCGTTTTCATACGAGTTTCGGTGTGTGGACGGGTATCGCGGGTCCCACTCTGCAATCGACGCGCAGAAGAAGCGGCGTTGTGGGTTGCCTCATGGGACATGCCGTCACTCTCCACTGTGCGGCGCTCCTACAGCTGGTAGGGCGCGATCTTTCTTGCGGTTAGGGCTCTGAGTGTCGCGACTCCTACTGCGCCGCCGGCGATGCCGCCAATGGCATGAAGCCCAGCGAACGTTAGAACTGCAGGCAAGGTCGTGAGGCCCATCATGAATGCTCCGATCAGTGCTCCTGCCAATGCTGCGCATACAGTCGACAACACGATCACGAATGCCGCGCCGGAAACTGACTTGTCGAACAAGCGACCATAACCGGCGGCTCGCGTCAACAGGTCGAACGCGAACGACGCGATCACGAAACCAAGCATTTGGAAGGACCCCGGTTGCACTGTGAACGTCAGGATCGTAACAATCACGCCGGTCATCATGGCTGAGCCGAGCTTTCTCGTCCACCACACAACCAGAGTCAGCGAAGTGAACGCGAGAAAGTCGCACAGGAATGGCATGTGTGTCAGTTGCCAGAAGACGGGAGAGATCAATGCGTTCAATACTGCCCAGAACGCGGCGCATGCAGCCACCGCCGAGACAAGGCGCGTCGTGCTTTGCGTCATTGGGGTAACACTTTTCGGCGTAGGAGTAACACCAGCACTTAAAGCTTTCAATTCCACGTGTATCCTGTCAGAGATGAATGGTTCGTGGGAGTTGTTCGGCTAGGCGTCACTCTATCTGAACGATTGTTGACCGAGCTCGATGAGATCGTAAAGAAAGTGGGCTATCCAAGCCGATCGAAGGCGATCCAGGATTCCGTGGAATCCTTCGTCACTGAACACAGGTGGCTGAGAGAACAGAAAGGGGAACGCACGGGCGTTATCGTGCTGGTCTACGATCATGAGGTCAGAGGAGTCGAAGATTACCTCACCGACACTGAACATGAGTATTCGTCAGTCATATGTTCGTCGACACACAT
>Ga0163210_1000059_pt1 | contig 33365 bp, 35 predicted proteins | sample Kivu_220m_FD_113536 | JGI IMG/M metagenome (GOLD analysis project Ga0163210, IMG submission 113536) | Freshwater microbial communities from Lake Kivu, Western Province, Rwanda to study Microbial Dark Matter (Phase II) - Kivu_220m | ecosystem: Environmental > Aquatic > Freshwater > Lake ...
CTGATGAGCTCCTCGATTATCTGCCGTTTTAATTCGTTGCTGAATCCTCTACGTTCTTTCATGGCAAGATCCTTTTTAACCTCCATTATAGATTATTGCGGATCCCGCCAACCTTCCTAACCCTAAATGTCCAGTTTCAGGGGTTCAGACCAGCTTAAGGGCATCGCCAAGTCAATATATTGGAAGCCGACTTTCATCTGGGTTATTGACAAAGTGAGGGTCTTAAACCCTATACGGACGCAATCGAAAAGCGTCAAGCCTGTAAACTATTCTGGTGTATATCCAAGTATGAGAGATCCGAAAAAGAAAAAGGAGGAGACACTGCATACACTTTCCATTTATACATATCTGACGGATGTAAACTACCAGGTACAGGCTCATATAGAGTGGAACCCGTTGCGGATTGATATGGAAAAAGATCGTGTTGATGGCAAGCACTATGAAATAGCAAAACGCATGATTGAGCGTGGAGGCCGCCGGGATATATTCCTCGGTTCCCGGGAATGCCAGGGCTATGTGGAACCATGTAGTTTTGGTGAAGGAAAAGGATATTACGACCACGCTGGTGAATTAGCCTTCGGGCTGCTGTTCCATGGATTTGATTACCCTGATGAAACAGGTATTAACGAGCTACATAGTAGGTTCTGGCGACCGATTATGGTGGATGGGGGTATTTCATTTCCACGCCCAGAGGAATGCCAGATACGCAAATATGTCCGAGAAATGATCCCCAATCCACCTAAATCATCTGGATATGATGAAGGAGTTTTCGCATCCTGCAATACCTGTAGCTATGATGGCAAATTTGACTTAGCGGATTTGTAAAAGGAGGATTTTCGATGAGTTGGATGGAGAAACTTTATCGGACATATATTAATAATGCGATTCATATCGGAGACGTCAATGATAAAATCCCTTTATTACCTATAGGTCATACGACACAAAAGGGAACTCATATTCAAATAACTCTTGATAGCCAAGGGGAATTTATTCAAGCATCTATTGTTAGTGAAGGTGAGGCACGCACAATAATACCTGCAACAGAAGAATCAATGGGCCGAACTAGTGGTGAGGCGCCTCATCCTCTATGTGACAAACTACAGTACATCGCCGCTGATTATCAGTTGTATGGAGGTGAAAAACCACCATATTATAAGGCATACATGGAGCAACTTTCGCACTGGTGTAATTCGCCCTTCTGCCATCCCAAAATAGAGGCAGTTTTGAAATACATTAGAATTGGTCGTGTAATAGAAGATCTCATTTCCGAGGGGCTACTTTATATTGATGCGGATGGGAAGCTGCTCAAGACATGGAATGGTCCATCCGATAAAATGCCTGAGATTTTCAATGCTACAAAAAAAGTCGGTGGACCCGCTGAAGCCTTCATTCGTTGGTCTGTTGAAGTTCCTAGCGATCCACAATCAGACCTTTGGACCGATCCTGCTATCTGGAAAAGTTGGATGGATTATTATGCCAGCACAAAAAAGAGAAAGGGACTCTGCTATATAACCGGAGAAGATTTATTAATTGCCGACCAACATCCCCGTAAAATCCGGCATGATGGAGATGGCGCAAAACTTATTTCTTCCAATGACAATGATGGTTTCACTTTTCGCGGTCGCTTTACCGATGCTGATGAAGCTTGTGGCATTGGCTATGAAGTAACTCAGAAAGCCCACAATGCCCTACGCTGGCTCATTGCAAGGCAGGGATATCGCGACGATAGTCAGGCTATTGTTGCTTGGGCTCCATCTGGTTCTGCAATCCCGAAACCACTATCAAGTACTCAAGAACTTCTTTCAATAGACTCCACAGATGGGACACAAATAGGTTATACCGCACAGGAAATTGGCATTCAGCTATCTAAATTGATTGCTGGGTATTCGATTCAGCTTGGAAAAACAGATGACATTATAGTAATGGCAATGGATTCAGCCACTCCGGGGCGTATAGCAGTAAGGTTTTATCGTGAATTACCCGGTTCGGAATACCTGGCGAGAATAAGCAGATGGCACGATCCAGATACGGGTTGTACTTGGCAGCGGACACTTTTTAGAAATAAAAAGCCCGTTGTTTTCATCGGTGCGCCCACTCCTCGTGATATTGCGGAGATGGCCTATGGCAAGAGCTTAAATGATAAATTGCGCTTGTCCACTGTAGAGCGATTATTACCCTGCATCGTTGACGGTGCTCCGCTTCCGCGGGATATTGTTGAGTCCTGCGTGCGCCAGGCATGTAACCGAATCTCAATGGAAAGCTGGGAGTGGGAAAAAGCGCTAAGCACAGCTTGTGCGCTTTTCAGATATTATTACAGGGAAAGGAGGTACTCGATGGCATTAGACCGCGAAAGAAAAACCAGGGATTACCTTTATGGTAGGCTATTAGCGCTAGCGGAAAAAGTGGAGGGAACTGCACTCAATGTGGCTGGCGAGGGGCGGGAAACAAATGCCGCCCGCCTGATGCAACGCTTTGCCGACAGACCTTACTCAACATGGTTGACGATTGAAACTTCTCTATCTCCCTACAAGGTACGACTGCGGGCAAAAAGGCCAGGTTTTCTTTGGAATATGGAAAGAGAAATGGATGCAGTTGTCAACAATTTTGATGCCGATGAATTCATTTCAGATCGGCGCCTGACGGGAGAATTCCTACTTGGCTATCATTGCCAGAGGAATGATCTTTGGAGCAAGAAACAAGATCTGGGAGACGCAGATGAGGACGACCAGCAGGACGTGGCAGATTAGTCAATTAAAGAAAATAATAAGGAGATGCAATTATGACTATATCAAACAAAATTGATTTTGCCGTAATTTTGAGTGTGAAAGATGCTAATCCAAATGGTGATCCGCTGAATGGCAACAGACCTCGCGTCAACTATGATGGCCTGGGGGAGATCTCGGACGTTTGCATCAAACGAAAAATGCGTGACCGTCTTATGGAAATGGGTCAGAAAATTTTCGTTCAATCTGATGACAATAGAGTGGATAGTCACCCTAATCTCCGCTCACGTGCAGACGCAGTTTTATCAGGGAAATCAAAGGCGGAAGATAAGGCTCGTCTTGCCTGCGAAACATGGTTTGATGTCAGGGCTTTCGGGCAACTCTTCGCTTTCAAAGCGGCTACCGGGAAAAAAGGCTCAGAGAAAGGTGGTACAGAAGGGAAAGATGATAAAGGGGTATCTATTGGTATACGGGGTCCCGTATCAATCCATTCGGCATTCAGCATTAGCCCGGTAAGCATAAGTAGCATTCAAATTACTAAAAGCGTAAGCAGCGAAGGCGATGGCAAGAACCGTGGCTCTGATACCATGGGTATGAAGCATCGAGTTGACCAAGGTATTTATCTTTTCCAGGGCAGTATCAACCCACAGTTAGCTCAGAAAACAGGTTTCAGCGTGGCAGATGCCGCGGCTATTAAAGCCGTATTACCGCGCCTTTTTGAAAATGATGCATCTTCGGCGCGTCCTGATGGTAGTATGGAAATTTTAAAAGTCATTTGGTGGCAGCATAATTGTCCTAATGGGCAAGCGTCATCTGCAAAGGTGCATCGAAGTTTGCATGTACTGCCTAGGTCTGATGGTACAATCGATATTCAGTTGGATGAAATAGCCGGACTTAAGCCTGAAATCATTGAGGGTTATTAGTTTAATATATGTATTCCGAAGATGAGCTTCTCCCCATCTCGGCTCTTCAGCATCTGGCTTTCTGTGAACGACAGGCTGCGCTCATACACATAGAAAACCTGTGGGATGAAAACGTACTGACGGCCGAAGGGCATATCCTTCACGCGAAGACGCATTCTGAAGAGTCGGAGACAGTCAGCAATACGCGTATCAGCCGGGGACTGCGTTTGCGATCGTTAAGGCTGGGCCTGGTGGGTGTGGCTGATGTCGTCGAGTTTCACAGGGTGGAAGTGCCTTCAAAAAAGGTGGACTGCACGCGGCTGCCAAACCTGAATGGATGGTGGAAACCTTTTATTGTGGAATACAAGCACGGCAGCCCCAAGCCTGAGATGATAGATGATGTGCAGCTATGCGCCCAGGCTATGTGCCTTGAGGAGATGATGAACATTACAGTGACATCATCATCGTTCTTTTATGGACGTCCACGAAGACGGCACATTGTAAATCTCAGCCAGGAGTTGAGGCAAAAAACCACTGACCTGGCTCTACAGTTACATGAAATGGTTAAAAAGGGTATCACTCCTGCGCCTGATTATACTCAGAAATGCCGACGCTGTTCATTGCTGGACAGTTGTTTACCCAAAACTGCTCGGACCAAACAAAAAGTCTCCGCTTACCTGCATAATGCTATTTATGAGGAAATTTCTTGAAACGGTTACTTAATACCTTATACGTGACCACGCCCGGAAGCTACCTGTCCCGCGATGGTGAGACAGTTCTTGTAACAGTTGAAAGAGAAGTTAAATTACAGATTCCTATTCATATGCTGGGCGCCATCCTTTGCTTTGGACCTGTAAATTGCACACAGCCGTTGCTGGCCTTATGTGCAGACAGACATGTCAGCGTGGCATTCTATTCCATGAACGGACGTTTTCAATCCCGCCTCGAAGGCCCTGTTTCCGGCAATGTGTTGCTTAGAATGGAGCAGTACAGGCGCGCTGAAAACCAGGATTCTGCCGCTGCTATAGCCCGCAATATAGTAATGGCTAAAATAGCTAATTCACGTACGGTTATAATGCGCGCAGCTCGTGACAATACACAACCGGATATCAGTGCAAAATTAAGGCAGGCTGTCGATAACCTGGCAAAACACCTTGCTGCATTGGAAGAAAGGATGCCTCTAGAGGAAATTCGCGGGCATGAGGGAGATGCTGCGCATACTTATTTCTCCGTGTTCGACCACCTGGTTACGAATCAGAAAGAAAGTTTTACTTTTAGCGAAAGGAACAGACGGCCGCCGCTGGATAATATAAATGCCTTGCTTTCATTTGTTTATGTGGTCCTTGCTAATGATGTGTCTTCTGCCCTCGAGGGTGTCGGCCTGGACCCTGCTGTAGGTTATCTCCATAGCGTCAGGCCCGGCCGCCACGGCTTAGCTCTTGATATTCTGGAAGAATTTCGAGCCTACTTTGCTGATCGCATGGTAGTTAGCCTGATTAATCTGAGGCAGGTGCAGCCGGCTGGATTCACAAAAACAGAATCCGGCGCGGTGGTAATGGATGATGAAACACGTAAGATCGTGCTTACCGAATACCAGAAAAGGAAGATTGAAGAGATAAACCATCCTTATCTTAAAGAAAAAGTAGCAGCTGGCCTGCTTCCCCATGCACAGGCAATGTTGCTGGCGCGTTATCTCAGGGGCGATATCGATGGATATCCTCCATTTATATTCCGTTAACAAAATTCAGCTCTTTAACAATTGAATAGTCAACTTTATATATCTGAATAAGGGGGCATTATCTATGTTAGTATTGATAACCTATGATGTTGCCACAGATTCTGCGCAGGGGCAGAAGAGATTGCGGAATGTGGCTCGAATATGTGAGAACTACGGCCAACGGGTTCAGAAATCTGTTTTTGAGTGCGTGGTCGAACCGGCCATGTGGACTCTGCTGAGGCAACGGCTCATTGAATCTGTAGATTTGAAACAGGATAGCCTTCGTTTTTACTTCCTGGGTAAGAACTGGAAACCCCGGATAGAGCACATTGGAGCAGGGCAAACCTATGATCCCGAAGGACCTTTAATTACCTGATCAGGCGCGTACCTGTAGCAGGGTATGGTTTAGCTATGAAGTTGGCGAGCTTCATTTCTCCTTGAATCGTTATTCGCTAAATATGGTCTCCATTGATTGATAAATTTTGCGGAATAAAAGTTTACATTCAGGAGACAGTCGCCCCCCGCGCGGGGGCGTGGATTGAAACATTCAACCCTCTGACAATAAAATCATCTAATGCCCAGTCGCCCCCCGCGCGGGGGCGTGGATTGAAACAGCTCACCGGAACCGATGAAGATTTGCAGCGTTTGTCGCCCCCCGCGCGGGGGCGTGGATTGAAACATGTTCGCCTGGGAAATAGCGCGGGAGAGAGACAGTCGCCCCCCGCGCGGGGGCGTGGATTGAAACGCAGCATTCCTTTTTTGTATACCAACCGGCATGTTGTCGCCCCCCGCGCGGGGGCGTGGATTGAAACATTTTAGGTCGAATCAATATTACTATGACCTAACAAGTCGCCCCCCGCGCGGGGGCGTGGATTGAAACGGCTCCCAGAAGGTTATCCAGATATGGCATAGTCGTCGCCCCCCGCGCGGGGGCGTGGATTGAAACATTTTAGGTCGAATCAATATTACTATGACCTAACGTCGCCCCCCGCGCGGGGGCGTGGATTGAAACATTTTTTCTCCGATCTCTGCAACCGATCGATTTCTGTCGCCCCCCGCGCGGGGGCGTGGATTGAAACTTTTTCGGTATCTCGATGTAGGCTTCTTTATATTGGTCGCCCCCCGCGTGGGGGCGTGGATTGAAACAACCCTGCCTCGTTCATGTCCAAGGTCAGACAGGCCGGTCGCCCCCAGCGCGGGGGCGTGGATTGAAACTATAATGTATGGAATTATGTCCGTATCAACAGCAAGGTCGCCCCCACGCGCAGAGCTGTAAATTGCATCTACAACCTTGTTAAAATTGCTATTATAAGAAGATTTAAATAAAATTTATCCTAATCGGGAATATAAATAATTGTGAAAAACTTAAGCGAAATTACACATCTATTGAATACAGCTAAGACTGAACTTCGCCGACGTTATGGTGTGAAGGAAATTGGTGTATTCGGATCATATGTTACTGGCAAACAGAACAGACGCAGTGACCTCGATATTCTGGTTGAGTTCACCAGGCCTGTCGGCCTGTTTGAGTTCATAAGGCTTGAAAATCATTTATGTGATATTACAGGTTTGAAAGTTGACCTTGTTATGCGATATGCCCTGAAACCCAAAATCGACGCTAACATACTGCGCGAAGTACAATTCGTATGAAAAAGCAGCATCTTGAGCATAATTTGAATGACCTGGCTGCGTATTAACTAAATTCATATAGATAATATACGGAAGCATCAGTGAACTATTCAATTTACGACCAACTTAAATCCTTCATCCTTCCCGTTACAGTATTGCTGGTAGTACCTGTAACATTCCTTTGGGCTACTGCCGGCTTCCGGCTGGGCTGGGGAATGGGGCTTCCCTGGGACGCTGTATTCGTAATCGCGGGCGCCGTTTTGATGGGCTGCGGCCTGTACCTGATGTCTTATACCATCCATCTTTTCATCAACATCGGCAAGGGCACGCTGGCGCCATGGTCGCCGACCAAACACCTGGTTGTCCTCGGGCCGTATAAATATGTGCGCAATCCCATGATCAGCGGCGTGCTGATGACTTTGCTGGGCGAGGCAGCAGTTGCAGGATCAATGCTGATATTCGGCTGGTTTATCTGCTTCTACCTGATCAATTATATCTACTTTATATCTTCCGAGGAGCCCGGGCTGGAGCAGCGGTTCGGAGAGGAATACCTGCTGTACAAGAAAAATGTGCCGCGCTGGATACCGAGATTGAAACCGTGGCTGGGTTAAGCCAAATATGTTAAAAGGACGATTCGCCAAATGCCTGTTAATAAGTCTGACTCTTTCTCTTTTTATTCGCACCTTGTTGGAGCAATCGCGGCCACGGCCGGTTACGGGATATTGCTGTACTTCTCGTGGGGCTCATTGCCCCTTGTAATTGTATCCAGCATATATAGCCTGAGCACTATTTTCCTGTTTGTCAGCAGTACGGTTTATCACGGCTTGAAGACGGACGAAAATACGGCCAGCAAGCTGCGTAAACTGGATCATATAGCCATATTTTTTATGATCGCCGGCACATACACGCCGTTATGTTACATTTACCTCGACGGCTATATGCGCTGGGGAATCATTGCCGCTCAATGGCTGCTGGTAATACTCGGCTTCTGGTTGAAAATCTTCTATGTTCAGGCGCCGCGGTGGTTGACTGTGGCAATCTATGTTCTGATGGGCTGGATGGCGCTGATACCGCTTCAACAGCTCGTTGAAGCCATGTCGCCGCATTCGCTATTTTTACTGGTTGCAGGGGGCGTTGCCTATACTGTCGGCGGGATAGTCTATGCAGTTAAAAAACCCGATCCCTGCCCGGGTATCTTCGGCTTTCATGATATTTTCCACCTCTGGATACTGCTCGGCGCCGTTTTACACTACCTGGTGGTGTACGGCGCTGTCATTGCAGTGTCGTGACGTCGAACGGTATCATCTGTCCGTCGGGTGTATAGTCATAGAAGCCTTTGCCCACTTTGCGCCCCAGCCTGCCCGCCTTCACCATTTTTTCTATCAGGTCATAGCTAACCAGGTCTATCCCGCCAAGCTCCCGGTACTGCTTGCGTGCCCGCAGGGAAACATCCAGCCCCGAGTTATCGGCGATCTGGAAGGGCCCGATGTTCCAGTTGAAGCCGTAGTGCATGCCCTGATCGATATCCTCGACAGTGGCAATACCCTGCTCAACGAGTGACAGCGCCTCGCGGAAAGCAGCTCCATTGACCCGGTTCATAATAAATCCGGGAATCTCTTTCATAACCTTAACGGGGTACTTGCCCAAGGATTTAACGAAATCAACAGACTTGTTAAACACAGAAATTGAAGTCTTCTCGCCCTTGATCACCTCTACCAGTTGCATGATGGGCACCGGGCCGAAGAAGTGCAGGCCCACTATCCTTTCTGGATGCGCGGTACCTTCTGCAAGCACGGTGATGGGAATGGTAGATGTGTTGGAGGCGATAATGGTTTTCACGGGGCATCTGGCGTCCAGGTCTTTGAAAAGCTCGTTCTTCAGCTGCCTGTCTTCGTAGATGCCTTCTATAATCCACTGGCATTGAGGAGCGATCGAGAGGTCCTTGACCACATGGATTCTATCCTGCACAGTCTTGGCGCCGTCTATTATCTTTTTCTTGGCAGCCAGCTTTTCGGTCGACCATTTGACCTGCTGCATCGTCTGTGCAACTGCTTCGGGATTGACATCCTGCAGATATACCGTGTAGCCGCTCTGGGCTGCAACCTGGGCAATGCCGCCACCCATGAACCCTGCGCCGATGACAAGAACACTGTCCATAGTTTTCTCCTTTTTCGAGCGTAATTTGTTAATAAGGCGACCAATTATTGTACGTGTTATTCCGCTCCATGACAAGAACGGCTGACGGATATATAATTCATACAATTTAACGCATATCGTGAATCTGTTTAAGGGAGTTGTTCGTGAGCAGCTTTGAAAGGAAGGAAAAGAACCTGCTTTATACATTTCTCGTATTCGCGGTACTCTATGTCCTTATCATACCTATCAGCAAAGTCATACCGGGGCTTTACGTGCTCAAAGATATCCCGGATGTGATCCTCGCCGTCCTGGCACTGACGGCTATCACGGATATCAGGGGCCAGGTTCTTTTCATTACGTACATTCTCTGTGCCATGGCAGGGCTGGCGCTGGACCTGCCGATACAGAACGCTTTTATGATAGGCCTGGCATTGTTCCTCCTGGCTCATACAGGCTATATCATTGTCTTTGCGCGTGATTTTAAGTGGCAGCGTGGAAGGGTGTGGTTGATAGTCATACTTGTGTTGTATGCAGCCGTCATGGCCGTTGTCATGTTACCCTTCCTGGGCGGCATGTTATTCCCGGTTTATGCCTATATGGCTGTCGTGATTACGATGGTGGTCATGGCTGCCTTGAGGCAATCTTCCGGCCGCTGTGTCCTGTGCGGAGCACTCCTTTTTCTGGTATCGGATTCGGCGCTGGCAGTTAACAAATTCTTGATGCCTTTACCCTACGCAGACTATATCGTGATGGTTACATATTACGGGGCGCAGTTCCTCATCCTTTTCGGTTTTCTCAGGGAGAAGTACCGGCGGAGCGCCTGAACCGCCCTTTGGTATATAATATCCTGCTGTATACTGTTTCGGAGGTTTCCCCATGGCTGCTATTGAATGGACCGTTGATGAAAATATCGCCGTACTGATGATGAACAGCGGCGAGAATCGCTTTAATGTAAAGTTCTGCACAGAGATGATGTCCGCTCTGGACGAGATAGAGAAAAAAACCAGTGTTAATGCCCTGGTTGTATCCTCCGGCCACGAGAAAATCTGGTCCAACGGTATGGATCTCGACTGGCTGATGCCCGCAATAACCGCCAAAGACCCGGACGTGGAGAAATTTTTCAACCTCCAGGATCAGATGATGAAGCGGATGCTGTTCTATCCCATGATTACAGTGGCGGCCCTCAGCGGCCATGCCTTTGCCTCCGGAGCGATATTTTCCTGCTGTTTCGATTTCCGCTTTATGCGCTCCGACCGCGGCTTCCTGTGCTTCCCCGAGGTCGATCTCAATATACCCTTCCTCCCCTATATGACCGCCCTGATCAAGAAAACCATGCCCATGCACCTGGTGGAGGAAGGTGAGTTTACGGGCAAGCGATTCACAGCCGCAGAGCTGGAAAAATTCCACGTTATCCGCAAGGCCTGCGCCATGGAAGAACTCATGAAAGAGGCAACCGGATTTGCCAAAAGCCTCAATAAAGGCAGGTGGATTATTTCCGAGATGAAAAAAGTCCTGCGCAAGGATATCGGCTACCTGATGGACCACGCCGCCGATGACAGGCCCAAGCTGGATTCAAGTAATGTACCCATAAAATAGACCTGATTCTTCAGAAAGGTGTGTAAGCAAGTTGAAAAGACTGGATATCATCATACTTTTGTTTGCGGTTATCCTTCCGGCATCGGTAATTATTAATTTTTCAGGTTGTGTCGACCCTCAACAAGCAGCGTTTGAAGCGGCGGGCAAAGCCGTGGTCAGGATCTACTGCAACGACGCCATGGGCAACGGGGTTGTCTTCGATGATAAAGGGCTCGTTTTAACCAACACTCGCGTTATTGCCAATTGCAAAAACATTAAAGTTAAGCTGAGCACCGGGCAGGAATATGACGGCAAAGTCGTGTGTAAAAGCACGAATACAGATATAGCCGTGATCGAAATTGATGCCGACCCCGGTGTTACCAAAGCAGCGCTTGGTGACTCGGACAATGCATTGCCGGGGAGCCCGGTTGCCATTATCGGATACTCGCAGAAACTAATGGAAAAACCTGCTGTTTTGAAGGGACTGGTCACAGCAGCAGGCCTGATCAAGGGTGTCAACTATGTGGAAACGGATATGGTAATCAATACGGAGAGCAGCGGGAGCCCTATCGTCAATAGTACAGGCGAGGTGATAGGCATTGTCGGATGGGAGCACGGGGCCGCTGAGGGAGCAGGCGCCGCCGTGGCGACAAATCAGATCAAAGCGTTGCTGGTTTCCATGAAAGAGGCGCAATCTAATATGCTGTTGATTACGGAAACCACCCCGCCCATTATTTATTCCGATTACGCCATTTTCTCTTGGAAAACCAATAGACCCTCCACAAGCCAGGTCGAATACGGATTAACGCAAACGTACGGGACGTTCACCACGCTCGATGTCAAGCTACTGGATAAGCACACGGTGGTGGTCAATAGTCTAAAACCATCGACGAAGTATTATTTCAGATTGAAGTCGCAGGATGCTTGCGGCAGTGAAATTATCTCGGCTGGAGATAATGAATTCCTCACCAAACCCCCTCAAGCAGCTCCTCTTCCTGCTCCGCAGATCGTGGATTTCAGCATCCTTGATTTGAGCGGCAGTGACGCCACGGTGAGATGCATCAGTGACCAGCCTACTACCCTTCAAATCCAGTATGGAACGGAGAAAACAGATAAACCGTTCAATAAGCCGGACACCAAGCTGGCTATTGAACATTCCATGCATCTTGAGAAGCTGCAACCGGATACAACTTATTACATAGATGTCACGCTGACAAATTCCCAGAGTAAAACATCGCATCAGCTCAATCTGTCATTTATTACTCCGCCCCTGGCGCCGTCATGCGTCGGTATGGGCTGCGAAGCTCCCAGTTTCAACCTCAAGACACTGGATAATTTACCCTTCACGTCCAACGAAATCAGCGGGAAAAAGACGGTGATCACCTTCACCAGCATTACATGTTCCATCTGCGCCGGACAGGTTAAATATTTCAATGAAGTGTATAAAGATCCCAAGTACAAAGATGTTATGATGATGACGATTGCGAGCGGTGATAAAAAAGAGGACATTCAGAGATGGATCAAGCTATATGGTGTTCAGACTCCGGTGTACCTGGACGAGTCCAGCGATATGGTAAATGTATTCAAACCTCCGATGAAGCCCTCTGCCTATTTTATCGATTCCAATGGAATTATCAAGTATGTAAAAAAAGGCCCGATTATCGGCACAGGGGAGTTGAAAGATATACTCGACTCATTTTGAGCCGGGGTTTGTGCCGGAGAGGCTATTTAAGCGCTATCTTCAGGGTGATGCCGATTTCTGCGGGGTGCGGTGCGATAATTGCTCCCGCTGCGGATAAAGCCGCTATCTTATCCTGAGCCCTGCCCGTGCTGCCACTTATGATGGCGCCGGCATGCCCCATTCTCCTGCCCGGTGGCGCTGAGGCGCCGGCAACGAAAGCTACTACAGGTTTGCTTATTTTCTCTTTAATATATTGGGCGGCGTCCTGTTCCAGGTTCCCGCCGATCTCGCCGATTAATACGATTGCCCGGGTCTCCTCGTCCTCCTCGAACAGCTTCAATACGTCTACAAACGTAGTTCCAGGCAAAGGATCGCCGCCGATCCCGACGCACGTGGACTGCCCGATTCCCAGGCTGCTCAACTGGGCCACCGTTTCATAGGTCAGGGTTCCGCTGCGTGAGACAACACCCACATTTCCCTGCATGTGGATGTCTCCGGCCATAATTCCCACTTTACACTTGCCGGGCGAGATGAGGCCCGGACAATTGGGCCCTATCAGTCTTGAAGGTTTATCCATCAGGTAGCGGTGGACCGTGACCATATCGAGTACCGGTATTCCTTCCGTGATACAGACTATCAAGGGAATGCCTGCGTCTGCGGCTTCCAGGATGGCGTCCGCGGCGGCTGCCGGCGGCACAAAGATCATGCTCACGTTGGCGCCGGTCTGGCGGACGGCACTTTCCACCGTATTGAAGACCTCTACACCTTCTGCACGGGCGCCGCCCCTGCCCGGCGTCATACCGGCGACAACATTGGTACCGTATTCCATGCAGCGTTTTGCATGGAAGCTGCCCTCTCCACCGGTGATGCCCTGAATAAGCAGCCGTGTTTTTTCATCGATTAAGATACTCAATCCTGGTCTCCTTTTATTACGCTGCCGGCTTGCTCTGTTTTCCTGTGGGATTCTCTTCAGGCTGCTGCTGCAACGGCTTTACGGGCGGCGTCCAGAAAATCTGCCGCCTCGATGTATTTAAGCCCGGATTCAGCCATAATGCGCTTGCCTTCTGCGACATTGGTCCCGGCCAGCCTGACTACCACCGGGATTTTGATTGCCATTTGCCTGTGCGCTTCGATGATTCCCTGCGCAATGACATCCGCCCTGGTCATCCCTCCGAAGATGTTGACCAGAATAGCTTTGACATCGGGATCGGTGGTAAATACTTTAAAGGCACTGACAACGGCGCTCGTATTATTCACCGTGCCGATATCGAGGAAGTTGGCCGGTTTGCCGCCGGTATGATTGATTAAATCGAGTACCGCCATGGCCAGCCCGGCGCCGTTGACCATGCATCCTATATTGCCGTCCAGCTTAATATAATTCCTGATACCCAGCTCGTGTGCAATGGCCTCGAAAGGATCATCCTGCTCGGCGTCGTGAAGTTGCCTGATATCGTCATGGCGGAATAGCGCGCTGTCGTCGAAGTTCAGTTTGGCGTCCAGGGCCACCAGCCTGCCGTCGCCCGTGACTACCAGCGGATTTATCTCGGCCAGTGAGCAATCCTTTTCCCGGAATAGCCTGTACAGGTTTGACATCAGTTTGACGCCCTCTTTAACCTGTTCAGGGCTCAGGTTCATGCCGAAAGCCAGCTTGCGTCCCTGGAAGGGCTGAAAGCCCGCGGCCGGATCAATATATATTTTATGGAGTTTCTCCGGGCTCTGGCGCGCAACCTCTTCTATATTCATGCCGCCTGCTTCGCTGGCTATCATAACCGGCATACTGGCGGCGTTGTCAATGACGATACTCAGGTAGAGCTCACGTTCGATAGGAAGCACTTTCTCCACCAGCACTTTGCGCACCGGCGCACCTCTGGATGACGTCTGGTTGGTCACCAGACGGGTATCGATGATACCGGCCGCAATTTTCTCCGCTTCATCACGGTCCTCGGCGATCCTGACACCGCCGACCTTGCCCCTGCCGCCTGCATAAATCTGAGCTTTGATAATAACCTTGCCTCCCAGGTCGGAGGCTATGCGCCTGGCTTCACCGGGAGTCTCGGCTACCTTCCCTGCGGGTACGGGTATGCCGTATTGAGTGAGCAGCGTCTTCGCCTGGTACTCGTGTACTTTCATGCTGCTTTCCTGTACTTCGCCCTGCCCGTCTCGTAAAGATCATTGCCGTAAATATCGTTGATGACCGTGGCGGGGAAATTTTCTACCTCGAGGCGTCTGATCGCTTCCGCGCCCAGTTCGTCGTAAGCTATTACCTCCGCCTTCTTGATGCTTTTGGAAATCAGGGCTCCCGCGCCGCCGATGGCGGCGAAATATACAGCCCTGTATTTTTTCATGGCGTCCTTAACCGCTTGCGTGCGGTCTCCCTTGCCGATCATTCCTTTCAATCCCTCGGCCATAAGCCTCGGCGCGTAGGCATCCATGCGGCCGCTGGTAGTTGGCCCGGCTGATCCGATAGGATAGCCCGGTTTGGCCGGTGCAGGTCCCATATAGTAGACCACCTGGTTCTTGATCTCCAGGGGCAATTTCTCGCCCTTATCCAGTGATTCTACCAGTCGTTTGTGGGCGGCGTCCCTGGCCGTGTAAATGACACCCGTGATAAATACCTGGTCACCTGCCTTGAGCTTGGCTACCGTCTCCTCGTCAAAGGGAGCCTTGATTTTGATCGTTTCCATAGCTAATTCCTCGATACAAAATATTTATTTCTGTTTCACGGTAAACTCAGGTACGGGGACCTTCGCTTTGGTTTCAGTCTGGGGGGCAACCACCGCGGCGGGTGGATGCGCTTTGGAGGCGCCGATCGCGCTGCCGACCACCCTGCGTCTCAGAAGTTGAATGGCGAAGGCGGGGTCCACTCCCTTGGGGCAGGCTTCGGAGCAGGCGGCCGCAAAGTGGCAGTTCCACAGGCCGTGTTCAGCGTCCACGATGGCAAGCCGCTGGTCCTGTCCCGCGTCCCGGCTGTCCGCACAGTAACGGTATGCCTGGCCCAACGCCTGCGGTCCCAGAAACTTTTTATCGCTGGCTGACGTGGGGCAGGCGGCTACGCAGAGGCCGCATTTGATGCAGTAGGTAAACTGCAGGAACTCGTCCAGCTCTTTCTGCTTCTGAGTGAATTCGGCAGCCGGTTTCTCCATCTCATCCCTGTCCGGCCTGATAATATACGGCCTGACGGACCTGTGTTTCTCGAACAGCGAGGTAAGGTCGGGCACCAGGTCCTTAATTATGGGCAGGTTGGGCAGCGGTTTAAGCGTCAGTTTGTTTGAGTGAAATTCTTCCACCTGGGTATGGCAGGCGAGATGCGGGTTATTGTTGATCAGCATGCCGCATGATCCACAAATGCCCATGCGGCAGGAAGTGCGGAACGCCAGGCTGCTGTCAAGGTTCTCTTTGATGTAAAGCAGGCCTTCCAGCACCGTTGTGCCGTGCTTCACGGGAACCGTGAATTCCTCAAAATGCGGTCGTTCATCCTTTTCCGGATCGAACCGTTGTACTCGGTAGGTAATATTTTTTACAGCATCGCCGCTCATAAATGCCTCCGTATAGCTATCTGGTTAAAAGTACCAGTGGGACATAGGCGCCCAGTGCAAAGAAAATAAGGCCGAAAACGATGATCAGCCAGGTTAAAATACGCATGGTGGCAGGGGATAAACCGGTTTCGAGGAGGATGTTGCGCAGGCCGTTAAGCGCGTGAAACAGGCCGAAGGCGAGCAGGCAGATATATATTCCCGCCCACAATCCCTGCCGCGCCCTTTCCATCATGGAGTTGAAGGCCAGCGTGTCATTGATCTTGAAACCCAGGAAATTAAGTATGACACCCAGCTTCTGAACAGCTACATGGATGAAGAGTAAAACCGCCACCAGGGCGCCGGTGATCATTTGAGCGAAATTTAAATATGCGTTTTTCATCCCGGCCCTCCCGCGGCGAAGTCAATAAAAAAGAAAACGACCAGTACCATGACCGCCGCTAAAGTTACCAGCGTCCACAGGCGTTTCCTGCGGATGGCGTCCTTGAAGGGATAGATGGGCGGCACCGGCTTACCCAGGGTGAATCCGAGCTCCTGCAGCATAAGGCGCAGGCCGTTAAGCGCATGAAAGGCGAAGGCGGTCACCACCAGGAATTCGCCGACCATGAATACGGGATTGTTGAGAAATTGCATGGTTGAATTCCATACGGCCTCCCCCTGCACGCGGAAAATGGTGGTGGCCGTCAGGTGGAATATGCCGAACAGGACCAGGCCGAGGCCTGTGATCCTGTGCAGCAGGTAAAGGTAACGCTCCAGCGTATAATTGCCGGCCCAGACCCAGCCGGCTATGCCGAGACTATTTTCACGAGGCCTCTTATCTGCCATGCATGACCTCCTAATATTTCCTTTCCACGGGATTCCACATGGTTATCGTAACCGGTATGTACTCGAGGCGCGGGCCATCGGCCGTGCGGTAGGCCAGCGTGTGTTTGAGCCAGTTGTCATCATCGCGCTGCTTATAGTCTCGCCTGGCATGGGCGCCGCGGGATTCCTTCCTGGCCAGAGCGCCGGCCACCACTACCTCGGATAATTCGATGAGGTTATCGATCTCCAGCGCGTTGAGGAGATCGGTGTTATATATGCGGCCGCGGTCCGTCACCCTTACCCCGGGCAGCCTTTGTTTGACCTCTTTGACCTTTTTAATAGCTTCCTCGAGCTCGGCCTCTGTACGGAAAACACCGACCTTGCTGTCCATGGTTTTGTGCAGCTCGTTGCGCAGGGCATATGCATTTTCCCCGCCGGTGGCGCTGAAGCGGCTGAAAATGCCGGCCTCGGTGTCCTTTAATACTGTATCTCCGGGAAGATCGGGGAATGCCTTTTGTTTCGTCACATACAGGGCGGCTGCCTCTCCCGCGATTTTGCCCCAGACAAGGCACTCCGCGGTGGAATTGGAACCGAGGCGGTTGGCCCCGTGCAACGATACGCAGGCTGCCTCGCCGGCGGCCCAGATGCCCTCCACCGGCGTGGCCCCGTTGATATCGGTATGAATGCCTCCCATTGTGTAGTGGGACGCGGGACGCACCGGGATAGGCGTAAATATGGGATCGATAAAATCGAATCTCATCGCCACTTCACGGATGAGCGGCAGGCGTTCGTTGATCTTATCCGCGCCCAGATGGCGCAGGTCGAGGTGGACATAATCCAGGCCGTTAGGTTCAGCGTATCCCTTTCCCGCCTCGATCTCGGTCATCTCAGCACGGGAGATGATGTCGCGCGGCGCCAGTTCCATCTTTGAGGCCGCGTACTTCTCCATGAAACGCTCACCCTTGCTGTTGAACAGGTATCCGCCCTCGCCGCGCGCCGCCTCGGTGATGAGGATGCCCGACGGCACCAGCCCTGTGGGATGGAACTGGATGAACTCCAGGTCCTTGATAGGAATCCCCGCGCGGTAGGCCATGGCCATGCCGTCGCCCGTCGCCGTCAGGGAACGTCAGGGAATAAGTAGTGAACCCGTACATGCGGCAGGCGCCGCCTGTGGCTATAATCAGGGCCTTGCCCTGTATGACGAAAAATTCACCGCTGGTCAGGTCCCAGACGGTGACGCCGCGGAAAATATTGTCCTTAACCAGTATCGAATGGACATAGCATTCATCATATCTAATGACGTTGGCGTGTTTTTGCAGCGTGTCATACAGCGTTTGCATCTCGAAGAAGCCCGTTTTATCAGCGGCGAAGGTGGCGCGGTCGAATGAATGGCCGCCGAAAGGCCGCTGGTTGATGCGCCCGTCGGAGCGCCGCGACCAGGGTATTCCCCAGTGGTCCAGCAGCATGATCTCGCCGGGTATTTCGACAGCGAAGCGCATGGCGACGTCCTGGTCGCAGAGGAAATCGGCGCCGCGCACGGTATCCCAGGCGTGAAGCTCAACGCTGTCACCGTTCTCCGGCTGTATCACCGCCGCGGTGCCGCCCTCGGCGCATACCGAGTGCGCGCGCATAAGCTGTACCTTGGATACAATAGCGACATCGGCCTGAGGATTCTTGCGGGCGATCTCTACGGCTGCCCTTAAACCGGCAAGTCCGGCGCCCAGTACTATTACATCGTGCTGTTTGGTTGTCATAGCACAGCCTCTTTATGCCGCGCGGCGTGACACTGTAAATTTACTGCCAGCGGCATACTGGCGATGTGCGCGGGAAAGACTTCAACGTTCACGCCTAACGCTGTCACCCTGCCACCATACCCCTGCGGGCCGATCCCCAGCGAATTAACGCGTGTAAGGATCTCTTTCTCCAATTCGGCGGTTTCGGCATCCGGATTGTGCTCCCCGACCTTGCGCAGCAGTGATTTCTTGGCAAGCTCCATGGCCCTCTCGGCGGTGCCGCCTATTCCCACGCCGACGATGACCGGAGGACACGGATTGCTGCCCGCTTCATCGACTGCCTTGACCACCGAGTCTATGATTCCCTGGCGCCCCTTTGACGGCGTCAGCATGAAAAGGCGGCTCATATTCTCGCTGCCGCCTCCCTTGGGCACGATGGTAATTTTAAGCTTATCGCCGGGCACGATATCGGTATGTATAACGGCGGGAGTATTATCTTTTGTGTTAACGCGTGCGGAGTAAGGCTGTTTTACCATGGATTTACGCAGGTAACCCGTATCATAGCCCCGGCGGACTCCCTCGTTGACGGCTTCATAGAGGTCGCCGCCCGTGATGTGCAAATCCTGTCCCACTTCGAGGTAGACGACCGTTGCGCCGCAGTCCTGACAGATGGCGATCTGCTCATCCCGGGCCAGCCTGGCGTTATCCAGGATCTGCTGCAGCGTCTCCTTGCCTATGGGTGATTCCTCGGTTTTCTGCGCCTGTTCGAGGGCATTGAAAACGTCCTCGGGCAGGTAGAAATTGGCTTCGTGACACAGGCGTGTCACCGTTTCCCTGACTTGCTCCGCGCTTATCTCTCTCACATTAATCATCCTTTGCCGGGAACGGCTGAATGAAATTTAGTCTTGCGGTGCTGGAGCTATGAAGCCCTCCTTCATCATCAGCTCAGCCATTTCCCTGGCCTCCTTAATCATATGTTCAGCCTGTTTGGTCAGCTCTTCCCTGGTGGCCTTGATCCTGGCGACTCCCTGTTCCTGCGCCTTCATCCCCACTGCCACGGCTTCCCGGATAAAGACTTCCCATTCACCCATGGTCGGGGCGATATTCTCCTCGTTGATACCCCTGTCCTCGGCGCATTGGGCCAGCTCGTGCGCAGCTGCAAGGCACATCTCATCAGTGATGGTTCTTGCCCTGACATCCAGCGTACCGCGAAAGATCGCCGGAAATCCGGTGGAATTATTTACCTGGTTGGGAAAATCCGACCTCCCCGTGGCAAAGATCTTAACTCCCGCTTCTTTAGCCTCCCACGGCCATATCTCGGGAATCGGGTTGGCGCAGGCGAATACGATGGAGTCCCTGGCCATGCCTTTTACCCATTCCGGCAGGATCACTCCCGGCCCCGATTTGGATAGCGAAATACAAACGTCAGCGCCTTTCAAGGCGTCCTTCATATCTCCGGTTCTTTGATCCGCATTGGTTTTCTGGCAGAGGTCCCATTTATAGGGATTTTCCTGCTGTTTTTTCTCCAGGTCGCTCCTGCCCTTGTGCAGGATACCCTTGCTGTCGACAACAATGGTGTTTCCCGGCTTGATACCGTCGGCGAAGAGCAACCTCAGGATGGCGATATTGGCGGCGCCGCTGCCGACCACCGCCAGCTTCACGCTGTCTTTTTTCTTGCCCACGATTTTAAGTGCATTGATCAGCCCTGCCAGCGTTACCGCCGCCGTGCCCTGCTGGTCGTCGTGCCATACCGGTATGCGGGCTTCGGCGCGCAGCCGGTCGAGGATATAGAAGCACTTGGGATTGGAGATGTCTTCGAGGTTGATGCCGCCGAACGACGGCTGAAGCCATTTCACGGCCTGAATAATTTCCTCGGGGTCCTTGGTATCCAGGCAGATGGGGACCGCGTCCACGCCGCCCAGGTATTTAAATAACAGGGCTTTCCCTTCCATCACCGGCATGCCGGCCTCCGGCCCGATATCGCCCAGGCCGAGGACCCGTGTGCCGTCGCTCACCACAGCAATGGTGTTCCACTTGTTTGTGTAGTCATAGGCCTTATCCCTGTCGGCCTGTATCGCCTTACAGGGTGATGCCACACCCGGCGTATACCAGATGGCGAAGTCGTTGAAATCACGGATCACACATCTGGGGATGGTCTGCATTTTGCCCTTATAAAATTGGTGCAACCTGTTGGCTACTTCGGCAGGTTTGCGCGCTCTGGCAAGAAGCTCTTCGACGGTCAATTTTTCTGACATACTGTTCCCTCCGTTTGAAATATCACGAGTACGATACGGGAAAAGCGCGGCAAAATATTATGCGCCCATTATTGGCTGAATTGCAATACCCCTGCCGGCCCGACAGGTTAACGGTATCAGGATGCCGCAGCATCGCCCGTAAGCAAGTTTTCGATCAAATTATCGGTCGCGCGACCTAAAACGGCATACAATTTACCACTTATGGGTAATTTTTGTCAAGGGATGTTCGGTTACTTTGAGGTTTTAAAAACCGTATGCCGCTGCCAGTCCGGGGATGTATCGGGGAAATCGGTGCGGTAATGTGCGCCGCGGCTTTCCTCCCTGAGCAATGCAGCTTCGGCCACCAGCCGTGCGTTTAAAACCAGGGCGCTCAGTTCGTGAGATGTGCGGTCGGTGGGCTGGGGTAAAATATTTTGCCAGGCGGCCAGGATGCCGGCTGCACGCCGCAGGTTGTCACCGGATCGTACTATACCGACCTCATCCCATAATAGGGACTGCAGATTGGGCAGGTTTAGTAGCTGAATGTCACCAGACGGTGCCTCCATATTCAGATAGTGGCAGTTTGCTTCAGGGGTTTTGGGGCTTGCTGTGGGGTTCTCGGCCATCCGTGTTTTCTCAATGATTCTTTTGCTGAACACCACCACCTCAAGCAGGGAGTTGGATGCCAGCCTGTTGGCGCCGTGCACGCCCGTGCAGGCAGTCTCGCCGGCCGCGAAAAGGCCGCGGATATTGGTCTCACCCCAGGTATTGACCCTGACTCCGCCCATGAGGTAATGCGCCGCGGGCGCCACCGGTATAAGTCCCTTGGTGATATCCAGGCCGTGATCCATGCAAAAGCGGTAGATATGCGGGAACCTTGTAGTGATTTGCAGCGACGGCAGATGGGTGACATCCAGGAAAACCCTGTCGCTTCCCGTTTTTCTCATCTCGGTGACTATGCTTCTGGCTACGATATCCCGGGGCGCCAGCTCGCCTTCGGCCGCATAGTCCGGCATAAAACGGTATCCTTCCACGTTGCGCAGTATGCCGCCCTCGCCCCTCACGGCCTCCGTAATCAGGAAAGGCCATACTCCGGGAAGGCGGAGAGCAGTGGGATGGAACTGGATAAACTCCATATCTGTAATCTCCGCGCCGGAACGGTAAGCCAGGGCTATGCCGTCTCCAGTCGCCGTATCGGAGTTGGTAGTGTATTTATACAGCCTGCCTGCGCCGCCCGTGGCCAGTATTACGAAGCGGCATTCGTATTCTTCACTTATGCCGCTGCGGAAATCCGTGGCTTTTACTCCCTTTACCTCTCCCTTATCAATCACGATCTCAGTAGCCAGACAATACTCAAGCACTGTGACCGCGGACATGCGGACCTGCCTGCTCAGGGAATCCTCGATGTACTCGCCGGTGGCGTCGCCTCCGGCATGTAGGATGCGCGGGACGCAGTGCGCAGCTTCCCTGGCCAGGGCGATCTCACCTTCCAGTGTATCGAAGGGGACGCCGTATTTTATCAGGTCGATTATGCGATCGGGCGCTTCGTTGACCAAGATTGTGACTGCTTCAGGATTGCACAGCCCTGCGCCGGCTTTAATCGTGTCGTTGTAATGCAGCTCGGGAGAATCGTTTTTCCCTATGGCTGCGGCGATCCCTCCCTGCGCGTGCCGCGTGTTGCAGTCCTCTATGCCGCCCTTGGTAATGATCAACACGCTGCCGTATGCCTTGGCTAACAATGCGCTGTAAAGCCCGGCGATGCCGCTGCCGACGATGACATAATCGTAATATTTCATGAGGTCTCCAGTTATAGCGATCCGCAGGCTGGGCGATTGGCTATTTTGGGATCAGGTTATACTGAAGCTATTCTAACATGCAGAATAGTATATGACCAGTTTGATGCGGAAAAAGGGGAATAAAAAAATTGCTGTCACGGAGAATAAAAAATCCGTGACAGCAATAATTAGTCAGCGTGGTTAAACTATTAGGCTTTTTCGAAGATGGCGCAGATGCCCATGCCGCCGCCTCCGCAGATGGCTATCAAGCCGTTTTTAGCATTGCGCCTCTGCATCTCGTAAGCCAGCGTGGTGAAGATACGGGTGCCGGTCGCTCCCAGCGGATGTCCCAGCGCCACACATGAGCCGTTGACGTTGACGCGTTCCCTGTCCTTCTCGGTCAGGCCGAGCTCCTTCATATTGGCCAGTGCCTGTGCCGCAAAAGCCTCGTGAATCTCGATCAGGTCGATCTTATCCAGTGTCAGCCCCGTTTTTTTCAATGCCAGGTTGACCGCCTCGGTGACCGATTTCCAGGCAAAGCGCGGGTCTGCGCCGCTGTAGGCGAAGCCTTTTACCGAAGCAATCGGTTTGAGGTCCAGGCTTTTAGCCTTCTCCTCGGACATCAGCACGCAGGCTGCGGCGCCGTCATTTTCACCGGATGAATTAGCCGCGGTGCATACGCCGCCCTGTACCGGCCTCAGCTTTGCCAGCGATTCCAGGGTGCTATCCTTGCGCGGCCTCTCGTCCACGCTGAACATCACGGGTTCTCCCTTACCCTGGGGCACGGGTACGGGGACGATCTCCTCCTTGAATTTCCCGGTCTCGATGGCGTTGCAGGCGCGCTGGTTGCTCAATAGCGCCCATTTATCCACTTCCTCCCTGGTCAGGCCGTGCTCTTTGGCGGCCGTCTCCGCCCAGGTCATCATGGACTGCAGAACTCCGAACCTTTCCTCGGGCTGCGACATCACCCTGCCGCGCATCATCCTGTCGTAAAGCGGTATGGACCAGGTGGAAAGGCTGCCGTGCCCTTTGGGCATATCCCCGGTTCCGCCCATCTGCCAGCGGATGTCTCCTTTAAGGTACATCTCGGTGGTGCTCATGCTCTCCACACCGCCGGCTATCATTATTTCTGCGTTGCCGGTTTGGATCATCATGGTGGCAAAGGTGATGGCATCCAGCCCGCCGGGACAGCGCCGGTCGATAGTGAAGCCCACACTTTCCACCGGCCAGCCGGCTTTAAGCAGCGACATGCGCGCAATGTTCACGTATTCCCCGCTCTGGTAATTCTGCGCCATGATCACTACATTGATGTCCTTGGGTTCCAGTTTTGACCTTTTAACCGCCTCGTTGAGGATGGGCGCCGCCAGGTCATAGGCCGGCACCGTACGCAAAGCACCGCCGAAATTCCCTATGGCTGAACGCGCCGCGCTGGTGATAACTACTTTGCCCATGATAATCCTCCCTGAAAATATAGTTTATTTAGATTGTATCACTAACTAACTTCATCTATTTGTATCTGATATTCAATAAATTCCAAATACCAACAACCAAATTCCCATTAAATCCTAAACACTAAACACTAAATCCTAAACAAGTTCAAAACATCAAATTCAAAGCTCTAAAAGTTTTGAACCTTGTAATTTGGGTTTGCTTAGAGCTTAGAACTTAGAGCTTGGAATTTTTAAATAGTAGTGTCGTATTCTATAAATTCTCCTGAATCTCCCTTATTTGACTCCGATTTCGCGTGCGATTACACGAAGCTGTATTTCCGAAGTCCCCTCGGTGACACTGCCCAGCCTGGCGTCACGGAAATAACGCTGCGCTATAGAGTCTTCCATTAGCCCGTAGCCGCCGTTTATCTGGAGTGCTTCCGTAGTAGTATGTATGGCTGCTTCGGCTGCGAAAAGTTTGGCCATGGCAGCTTCCCTTGTATGGGGCTTTCCCTGGTCGTACAGCCAGGCTGCACGATACATCATCCACCTTGCCGCCTCGATCTCCATTGCCATGCGCGCCAGCTTGAATGCATTTGCCTGGAACGAACCTATCGTCTGTCCGAACTGCACCCGGTCGTTGGCATAGGCAAGCGCATTGTCGTAGGCAGCCCTGGCGAGGCCCAGGCTGCGCGCGGCGTGCGATATCCTTCCGCCCATCAACGACTCGATAACGTAAGTAAAACCCCTGCCTTCCTCACCGATCAGGTTGGCCTCGGGAACAGCGCAGTCTTCGAAAATCAGCTCGGCTGTTTCACTGGAGCGTGAACAGAATTTGTGCATTTTGATGCGCGTAAATCCTGGAAAATCCTTCTCCACTATGAAAAGGCTCATGCCTCCTTTGGGACCCTTGCTTTTATCCGTGTAAGCCGCCACCACTACAAATTCGCAGATCGTGCCGTTGGTAATGAAAATTTTTGTCCCGTTAAGGTAATACTTCCCGTCCTTTTTGGTGGCGGTGGTCTGGAGAGAGGCGGCATCGGAACCTGCATTGGGTTCCGTAAGCCCGAAGGAAGCAATTTTCCTGCCCTTGATGGCCGGCACCAGGTACTTCTGCTTCTGCTCTTCGCTGCCGTGTTTGTAGATAGCCGCTGTGCCGATGCCTCCCTGCACCATGGTGGCGGCGGCAAATCCGACCGAGTAATAGGCTACCTCTTCAACGGCGATACACTCACCCAGCTTGCCCAGTCCGGCAGCGCCGTATTCCTGCGGGTAGCTGAGGCATAGATAGCCCAGGTCCCCCATCTGAGAGAATAATTTGATAGGGAAAACACACGTTTTCTCCGCTTCCTCCACCAGTGGCGCTACTTCCCTGGCTGCGAAGCTGTGGACGGCGTCTTTAAGCATTTTTTGTTCTTCAGACAGGTCGAAGTCCATTTTCCAATCTCCTTACATTAATAAAATCACAGGCGATGCCCCTGACAATCATATCACGATGCCGTGTACAACGCGTGACATTGTAGCATATAATAACCGGAAATCAATCAAGCGACCTAATATTATATACAGGAAGACGAAATTTAGCACAACCTGTATCTCTACGCAGAGCGGAGTCGAATTCAAGTATAATTATAAAGTATTTAAAGGAGGTAAATATGGCTGAATTCAAGACTATTCTCTATGAGAAAAAGGGCAACGCGGCGTGGATCACTTTGAACCGGCCCGAGGTGCTCAACGCGCAGAATGATCAATTGAGGGCGGAAGTGGTCGAAGCGCTGGAAACAGCAAGGGACGACGACGGAGTCCATGTTGTAGTTATAACCGGCGCAGGCGAAAGGGCCTTCAGCGCCGGGGCGGATATAAGCGAGTTCCCTAAAAGGTATCCCGCCGATATTATTAAGTGGAAAGGGCGCAAAGGCCCCTATATGGTCATCCGTGAAATGCCCAAGCCGGTGATAGCTGCCGTAAACGGCCTGGCATTCGGCGGCGGTTGTGAGATAATCCTGGCCTGCGACTGTGTGATCGCGGTGGAAGAAGCCCAGTTCGGACAGCCCGAAGTCAGGGTAGGAGTCATACCGGGAGGAGGCGGAACGCAGGTGTTGCCGCGGTTGATCGGCGAAAAGAAAGCCAAGGAGCTGATTTTCAGCGGCCGTCCCATCACCGCTGCGGAGGCGCTGCAGATGGGAATGATCAACCAGGTGGTGCCTAAAGACAAACTCATCGAGGCCACTGAGAAAATGATCGGGGATTTTCTGAAGAACAGCCCCGTAATATTGAAGCTGGCCAAACTGGCGGTCAACAAATCGCTGGAAACAACGTTGTCGGTGGGCATGGATTGTGAGCGTGATTTCTTTGCGCTCTGCTTCGGCACCGAGGACCAGAAAGAGGGCGCCAGGGCGTTCCTGGAAAAGAGAAAGCCGAACTATCAATGCAAATAGGAGAAATTCGTTTAATTCTAAGCTCTAAGTTCTAAACTCTAAGCTCTAAATAAACCCAAAATTCAAAGATCAAGATATTTAGAGCTTTGAGCTTTATGTTTTGAACTTGTTTGGGATTTAGGATTTAGTGTTTAGGATTTTATTAATTAGTATTTGGAATTGGTAAGTATCCCTTCTTACCACGTACACACTCGACAAGATATGGTAGAATTATAACATGGGCTGCTGGGAATATCTCAAGGAAGTGTGGTACGAACTGTGGAGTCCGGATAGCAGCGGATGGCAAATCGTTGATCGTATCTTATTTCCTGTTTTGCCACTTTTATCATTCGCCATATGGTTATCCAAATCTAATCTGCCACAAGGTTGGCAAGGTGTTATGAGCAACCTACTTTGGCAAATTCCATTAGGAGTATGGTTATTGTATTTTTTACTTATTGTGCCTTTTAGATTAGTGAAAAAATACAAACAAAAGTGGAAGGATACGGAGGCGATATTAGATAGTTCACGCTCTATAAAACCGCCGCATAATCGAGATACTTTAATAAGAGCTATGGAACGTGTTAAACAGGCTGCGCTATCTTGTTATGGGCTGCGACAATTCGATAGGCTTATATCTAGAGTGAAGGATAAAACACTGACTCATGAAGATATTTGGCACGCTACTAATGATTCAACTGAAGAACTTCTCAATAGTATACAAAACCTAGATACAGAGTTAGCTATTGCTAGATTAAAAGACTCCCTTCATTTTGACGATTTCAGGACTACAGCTATATTGCCAGGACTTCTTTTAGGACTTTTCTCTCTATCTACAGAGATCAAAGCGGAAGATTGGGGAAAATTGCGAGAATCACTTGATATAGATGATTATTTAGATGAATCTATGACCAGGGCAATAGATTCAATGGACAGTAAATTACAAGAAGGGCACATGTACTGGGTATCGGAGAAATACGGCAAGGCCGTTGAGAAAATAATGAAGCAAATTAAATATGACAGAGGGTTGCCAGCCGAAGAGGTCAGTAATGATGAGAAGGGAAATGACCAAACGTGATATTACGAGGGACCAATTCCACGCCTTAATAAAGAAGGCGGCTCAACCTGTAGTGTCTATTGAATCTGATTTAGAACCGTTAGAAACATCGGTTGAAGATCAAGACGATGGTTGTAGCGAAATTGATACTCATTCAGATATGATTGAAGATATTTCGGACTGACAGCATGATAAACACCGCTTATGCCACGCTTTACCAGACTCCAAAAGCCCTCGATAGTGTTTGTATGGGCACTGCCAATAACATACTCGCCAGCAGCATGATTGCAGCTAGTATGCCCAAAACCCTCAGCTTCCAGTGGATTATAGACTGCCCATTCATCGGTATAGATCATTGTCCTACGAGCTACATTCTTGGCAATCAACGGCATGACAGTAGATCGTTTGACGTTGGCAGTAACTTTAACATTGACCTTGCCATACCTTTGAGCAATGCTGATCACAGGGACTTTGTGGGAACCCTCAGCGGGTCTACCCTGATTGTCGCCTCGTCTTTTGCCACCGATGTATGTTTCATCTATCTCTACTTCATTGGTAAACATATCATGGCTTTCGTTAAGAAGTGTGCGGATTTGCTTAAACATTCTCCAAGCTGTCTTGTAGGTTACACCAGTCCGGCGTTGCAGTTCTTTAGCCGAATGACCACTTCGAGTAGTAGCCATCCAGAACATAGCCTCAAACCAAACCTTGAGCGGTGTGCTGGACTTGTGGAAAATAGTTCCGGCAGTCGGATAAACTTCATGTCCGCAGAGATCACATTTATAACAAGGCCGTTTAGCTATTTTGTAGTGTTTTGTAACCTTATTGCAGATTGGGCATTCAATGCCGTTAGGGAACCGATAGTTCTTAAGCCATTCAAGACAAGCATCATCATTGGCAAATTCCTTATTAAAATGTTTGGTTGTGTATTTGGCCTGTTTCGTTTTCATTTTCTTACCCTCACACCTATAGTCTATCATATAAATCACGTGGTGTCAAGGGATACTTACCTTGGAATTTACTTCTCTCATAATAAATCGGAGTAGCATAAAAACACTGTGGCAAAACTGGACCTGCAGCTTGAAGACAAGGTTGCCGTCCTCACCATGAACGAGGGCGACAACAAGCTCAACCTGGATATGTGCAATTCCCTGCTGGCCATGCTCAACAGGGTGGAGCGTGAAACAGACGCCCTGACACTGGTGATAACATCAGGACATGAAAGGATCTGGTCCAACGGGTTCGATACAGACTGGGTCGAGGCCAGGCTGGCAGCGGGCGACAATCAAACCGTCCGTGAGTTCCTGTCCAGGGACCTCGAACTGCGCAGGCGCCTGCTCCTTTTCCCACTGCTAACTGTAGCAGCCATCAACGGGCACGTCTTCGGCGGTGGCGCTGTGATGAGCTGTTGCTGCGATTTCCGCTTTATGAGGGCGGACAGGGGATTTTTCTGTATCCCCGTGGTGGACAGGCAATTCCCCATCCTGCCGGGAACGGCAGCCCTGCTTCAAAATGTAATGCCGTTCGCTGTCGCGGAAGAGCTGGTGCTTACAGGCCGGCGGTTCACAGGTGCTGAATGCGCTGCCAGCCATATCATAGCAGGCGCTTATCCCAACGACGAGTTGAGGGGCAGGGTAATGGCCTTTGCCGCAGGGTTGAACAAGGGCAGGTGGATTATAGAACAGATGAAGCGGGTCAAGAACGGCCGGGTGGTCAAACTGATGGAAAAAGACCTCGAATACGTTGAAGACGGCAAGGTGAAGGTGTAGTCTCCAATTGAGGCCTCTGTATTCGTAGCAAAAGAATAAAGGCCGGCGGCAGGACGGACCCTGCCGCCGGCCTTTAGCTTGTTTTATGACTTGAAGGTAAGGGAGACGGCGTTGGCGAGTTCGACAGTATCTCCGTCTCTGAGTTGCTGCCTGCCTCTTCCCTTGATCGAAGCCCCGTTCAACCTGGTGCCGTTGGTGCTGTTGCGGTCCTCGATGAAATATTCACCCTTCTCATATCCCAGGAAAACATGCTGCCTGGAGATCAGGTCAGCCCTGTCATGCGCCAGCAGTGACTGGAAATCGTGGCGTCCCAGCGAACCCGAGCTGCCAGACAGCGATAGCATATCTCCTTTGGATGTAACGAATTTAGCCGGAAGGCCGCCGGCAAGCGCTGTAGTCCTCGGATAATCCGTGGCGGCTGTGGTTACAGCGGTAGAAGACGCATATGAGGCCCGTGTGCCTGCATAGGCTGCGGCGGGTTTCCTCGTCAGCATGGTTACGATCACTACTGCTGCTACTGCCAGAAGGCCGATGAGCAGCCCGTACATCAACCACAGATTAAGCGCGGGGCTGCCGTCGCTGTTGATGCCGCCGGTTATTATACTGCTGCTGCTTTCCACGGAAGTGCTGCTGGTGGTAGTGTACGTTGTAAGTACAGGCGCCACCGTTACAGTAGTGCTGGCGGTTACGGTGCCCGCACCGTTACTGGCTGATAGCACGTATGTTGTAGTGGAGCCGGGCGTCACAGTGTATGATCCCGAGCTACCAACCGTGCCGATTGTGGGGGATATACTGACCGTGCCGGCGTTATTGACCGTCCATGTCAGCGTGGTGGAGTACCCCGGCTGGATATAGCTCGGGCTGGCGGTAAATGAGCTGATCACGGGGGCGTAAACCGGCTGCACAACAGGACGTTCAACTACTATCACCTGTTGTACCGGTGGAATAGTGCGGATATAAGGTGACCATCTCCAGGTGATAGGCCACTGCCAGGGTCCATGAGTCCACGGGTTAATGGGCCCGGGTGGTATGGGTGGTGACGGGGGGAACGGTGGAACTGGAGGCGCCGGAGGCGCCGGAGGTGGAGGAACAGGCGGCCCGGGTGGCGGCGGCGGCGGGAAACCGGGCCACTGCAGCGCCGCATCCTGCTCATATGCCGTATAGGATGCGGCATAGGCAGAGCTCGCAGGCAGTAAAAGCGCCGAACATGCCAGTGATAGGGCTACCAGAGAAAATACTGCTTTTTTCAAATTGTTTTACCTCCTTAATCTGCAGTTTATTTTCTGAAAGTGAAATTCAATTTTCCGGCAAGCTCGATTACATCGCCGTCTTCAAGCGCCTGCCGCCCGCTGCCTTTGATCTCGGCGCCGTTGACCCTGGTGCCGTTGGTGCTGCTGCGGTCCTCGATGTAATACTGGGTATTCTCGTACCAGATATTGATATGCTGCCGGGATATATAGGTGATCTTGTCGGCCATGAGGAATTTTTCGAAATCCTTGCGGCCGAACGAACGGGCGTTGCCTGCCAGGATGGTATCGCTGCCATCAGGCATAACGAGCTTCGCGGGAGCGGGCTCCACGGGAGTGGTGGCAGGATATGCGCTGGTCGGCTTGGTAGTTTCAGCGGTTGTCGTGGCAGCCGGTGTGGTGACAGGCGCCTGTGTGACGTTGCCTTGCGTTGCCGGGACTGCACGCGGCTTCCTGAGAAGCAGCACGGTTATCAATACGGCTGCTATCACCAGCAGCGCGATCAGTCCGTAAAGCAGCAGGGGCGGTTGCTCTACATAGACCGTGACCGATGTTGTTTGTGAGGTGCCGTCCAGGTAGCTGGCGGTGAGCGTGTAAGCCGTTGTCTGATCAGGAGTTACCTGTGTGGTCCCGCTGGCGCCGAAAGTACCGACGCCGGAGATGGTCACGCTGGTGGCCGCCGGAGCGTTCCAGGAAAGCGTTGCGGTTTGCCCGCTCTGTATCGTGGTCTGATCCGCGCTGATGGTCGGCGGTATCCTGGGCAGTACCGTGACGGAGACTGTGGATGACACAGGACTGCCGGTGTTACCGGTGGCGGTCAGGGTGTAAACGGTGGTAGCCGTCGGTGTTACGGTTGTCGATCCTGAGGTGGCGACGGTTCCCACGCCAGGGGATATGGTTACGGTGCTGGCGTAGGTCGTATTCCAGGTAAGAACTGCAGTCTGCCCGGACTCGATGGAGGTCAAGTTCGAGCTGAACGAGTTTATCTGCGGGGGATTGGGCTGCGGGATAGGCCCGTATATATCGGGCGGATAGTATCCGCCGGTGAAATTGAAGCTGAGCGTGCGCGTTGACCAGGAATAACCGGAGAGGTACCACAGCTTCCATGTATAGTAGCCGGCGGGATCGGTTGTCTGGGCGGAGAACGGCCCGATCTTCCAGACTCCCGCATAAGGGCGGTACCACCTGTAGCACAGCCAGTGGCCGTAAGTGGATGCCCCGCTGGGATAGTATTCCCACAGATAGAAATAGCCCGGGCCGCTGAAGGAAACGACCAGATAACATAGCTCGTTGCGGTACAGCGAATTAACTACCTGCCCGTAGCTGTTGACGAGGTATGCGTTCACCAGCGATCCGGAGGAGCCCGGCAGGATGGCGGGAGGGGGCGTAATCTGCAGGCCGGGCCACGTTTGATTGTAGGTTTCCACCCCGACCTGCGGCTCCACCATCTCTCCTCCCTCGGGCGGCGGTTGCCAGGCCTCATCGGGGGCGAGAGGGGGAGAAGGTTGGGCGTAAGCCGGTGTGATCAAAGCAACGGTGCATATGAGCGCCAGGGTGAGCGCCAGCAACGGTGAAATATATTTTTTCATTTTAATAATCATCTCCCTGTGCTTGGATTTCTTTTTAAGATAAATATACGCAGGATGCAGGACGTTTGCTTGACCCCGCCCTGACAGGTCACTGACAGCTTTCTGACAAAAATAAATCCGTGAGCTGCAGGTGATTGAGGAGCGTTCATTTTGATCCGGCCTCCAGGGATGAAGGTCAACCTGCGGATTTACGCTGCTTCTTCTCAGGCGGAGGGCGTTGTACTATACTGTTAGTAATTTGTGGGGGTATAAACTATGTGCTGTATCGTTTCTTTATTTCTGCTGATAGGTCCGCGTGTAGCGTTGATTGCCATGTGGCTGTTCACCGACATGATCAGCCGAGCTTTTCCTAATTTCATCATACCGCTGCTGGGATTTATCTTTCTGCCCTTCACTACCATCTTTTATGCCTTTGCCTGGGGGCCCGGAGGAGAGATAAGCATCATCGGCTGGGGGCTGGTGATCCTGGGCTTCATTATAGATATCGGCTCCTACGGCGGGGGAGTATACAGCAAACGCAAGGGGAGCTTGGGGAAGTTATAAACGAATGTGGCTGACTTGGTGCATATATTAGCTACGGCATGTGCATGTTATAGTCGCGGCTAAATTCTTTTTTCGCTGCGCCTGCACTAATATCCCTGATGTTAGCTGGTGTAAATGAAGATGTTTTTTAGGGCAGATTTACAGCTATTATTTGATTCGCCCGATTTATTTCAATTGATACTGCATTGGACCGGTGGCTCAGGTTTTTGCACCTGTCAACAGAATATACTTCATATACATATGAATGGTCCCGATCTATAGGCGCGGCAGTTTGAACCTGGAAAAAAGTATTAGTGATGGGCTTTCCCCCGGTCAACTCCTGCCCAAATAAAAAGTTCTTTTTTTTGTGCCATTGGTTTTCATAAATCACAAAGCCCCAAAAATCAGAGGGTGGGCTATAGGGGAAATCCCATGATAAGCGCAGGTTTAATACCGGGGGTGTGTATTTGCCCAACTCAACACGTAAGTTCACTGGTTGTGGTGGGGCTTCTTTATCGGGTATGGATCGGAGCGTAGCCGCTTGCCCAGCCTGAAGCATGAATAGTTGGGTTCCCCGCGGTTGAATAGACGGACAAAAATGATAAGGCAGACCGGTTGTTTGTCCGGTAATTCCGGCAATTTCCAGCAGGACGATGAAGCTTGACGAAAGATTTACAATGCTGAACTTGACAGGCAAATTGCTATTGCCGGCCTGCAACATAAAATCAGTGAAATTTCCGATCTGCTGGCTTTCCCCTCTTTGCAATGTTACCTTGCCGAGCCTGAGGGTATTAACAGTATCCTCGTTTTTTATCTGGATTTGAGAATTGCCTGTAGCCACGACCTCCTCCTTAATTCCAATCGGCTTATTTCGAGCGCGGTACAATAACTC
>Ga0163210_1000060_pt1 | contig 33325 bp, 28 predicted proteins | sample Kivu_220m_FD_113536 | JGI IMG/M metagenome (GOLD analysis project Ga0163210, IMG submission 113536) | Freshwater microbial communities from Lake Kivu, Western Province, Rwanda to study Microbial Dark Matter (Phase II) - Kivu_220m | ecosystem: Environmental > Aquatic > Freshwater > Lake ...
GTCATGATCAACGTTGGGGGCATATTGAAACCCAATGTGGACAAATACGCGCAATGGGAGAAGATACTGAACACCCTCACTTTCGCCGGCGCAGCCGCCCCTGCCACAACCACCCCGCCAGCTGCAGCGGCCCCTGCCATCAAGACTTCTTTTGAAGCTGCAACCTACACCAATGATCAGCCCGGGTTTTCTGTTACATACCCGAAAGCATGGGGCACAAGAACTTCAACTTTGGCCGGAGTCGTTTTCTATGGCGTGTTGGATGCCAATAATATAATTGTTATAGGCGTCCGACCCGCAACCAACTTCAAGGACGCAGCGGTTACTTTCCTCAGCGATTTTATTGCTGCAGCCGGTGCGTCATTTGTCCCAAGCGTTGATGGCGAGAATACAGTGACACTCGCAGACGGCAAGACTCAGGCCAACGAGATAGTATTATCCGTGGCATTTGGCCTAAAGAAAGGCGTTATTTATGGGGTTCTAAAAGATGGAAAAGCTATAATGGTCCTGGTCGCGCTCGATCCAAAGAACATGGAACTTTATAAGGAAATCGGCAAAACATTAACCTTAAAGTAAGCATCAACCAGGCCGTGGTTATTGAATAAAGAAGGGGCTCATCTTCTGATGAGCCCCTTCTTCTATGCGTATTAACAATGGTCAAATGTGGCAATCTGTTGCCCGGGAAAATTCATTTCTTGAACTGACCAAGACGCTCCAGTGTATCGCTGATATCGAACTCAGTGCCGTATTCAAGCTCAAGGCTCTTATCCAGCGTCATGCTTTCGTTCGTGTTGTACAGGTGCTTGTAAGCGGCTATCGATTCGGGGCTGTTGGCCATCATTTTCTTTGCCATTACCTGCAGAGTTTCCTCCAGCCTGTCATTCGGGACAGCCATGTTCACCAGCCCGATTCGTTCTGCTTCCTTCCCGCTGATGGCATCGGCAGTAAAGGACATCTCCCTGGCTTTCAAAAAGCCCACCCTGCGTGGCAGCCTGGCGCTCATGCCCCAGGTCGGCCTCAGCCCCCATTTGGCATGGGTGTCGCCGATTTTTGCTTCCTCGGATGCAATCACAAGGTCGCAACCCAGCATGATCTCCAGCCCGCCTGTGAAACAGTAGCCGTTGACCAGCGCGATCACCGCCTTGGGGACCGTCCTGATAGCATTTATCAGCTCCCTCGCAGGCTTATCAAGGATGTCGCCCACCTTGCCCCTGTCCAGCGTGCCGGATCCCAGTGCTTTTAGATCTACCCCCGCGCAGAAAGCCTTGCCCGCACCCGTGAGAACGATCACCTTCACCTCAGTGTCCTTTCCGGCTTCCAGCACGGCTGCCTTGAGCTCGCCCAGCATGGCCGGGGTGATAGCGTTCATCGCCTGCGGGCGGTTGATGGTGATCCTGCCCATGCCCCCCTCTTTCTGGTAGATAATAGTCTCGTATGCCATAGCCCCCTCCTTTCTGTCTTAGTTTAACCCGTAACCACCGATATTATATACGAAAAAACACGAAATATCCGTCTCGCATGCATATTGACACCTCAAATTGCATATTGAATAATAGGCAGCAATATCTTGGTTAAATATTTGGTTGACGGAGGCTTTTAATGACCCATCATAGCGCGCACGATTTGAAATATTTATTCGAGCCGCGATCAGTGGCTATAGTGGGGGCTTCGAAGGACGAGTGGAAATCCGGCGGCATGTTCATCAACAGTATGCTCAAGGATGGCTACAGGGGGAAGATTTTCCCCATCAACCGGAAGGAGTCCGAGATAATGGGGTTGAAGTGTTACTCAAATGTCGGCGAGATACCTGAAGAGGTTGACCTGGCGGTGCTGGCAATCCCGTCGCAGGCAATCATAGCTGCTATGGAAGATTGTGTCCGCAGGAGTGTGAAATATGCCATAGTTCACGCGGTGGGCTTCAGCGAGCTGGGTGGGGAGGGCAGGGAGCTTGAGAAGAAAATGGTCGGCATTGCCCGCGAGGGCGGTGTCAGGATCGTGGGCCCCAATTGTATGGGCATATTTACATCCCGCGGACGGATAAATACAGTGGTTCCCTATGCCAGGATCCCCATTGAGCCCGGCGGTGTTGCCTTCATCGGCCAGAGCGGCTGGGCTGCCGAGACCATGTTACGGCTGGGGAGTGCCAGAGGGCTTCGCTTTAGCGGCATCATCAGCATAGGTAACCAGAGTGACCTGACCGTGGAGGACTTTATCGAGTACTGGGGCAGCGACCCCAATACAAAAGTTATCGCAGCCTATATTGAGGGCCTCAAAAATCCCGGTCGCTTCGTCGAGCTGGCGAAGGAGATATCACCACACAAGCCGATCATAGTTTGGAAGGGTGGCAGCTCCGAGATGGGCGCAAAGTCGGCAGCCTCGCATACGGGGTCACTTGCGGGAAGCTACGAAGTCTTCCAGGCGATGTGCAGGCAAAGCGGCGTCATACCTGCTTACGGAATGGAGGATACGATCGACCTTGCTGTAGCTTTCAACGTGCCGGTATTGCCTGCGGGCAATGAGATCGGCCTGCTTATTGAAGCAGGCGGGGGCGCCGTAGCTTCAGCCGATGCATGCGCCAAGGAAGGTTTGAAGATTTCGCCCTTTCCCATAGATATACAGCAGCGGTTGATCGAATATCTCAAAGGCAGGGTGCCGCCTTCGAACAACCGTAAGAACCCGGTGGATATCGTCTGGGCGCCTATAAGCGATGCGCCCAGGGTTTATGCCGAGTGCCTGGAGATAATCATGCCGGCGGTGGATGTCTGCCTGGTGATCACCTATGCCTTCCTGCAGGACGAGTGGTTTCGGTCGAAGCTGATAGAGTTGCGCGATAACGTAAAGAAGCCAATCGTACTCATCCCTGCTAATTTACCCGACCAGGTACGGGGATTGGAATTGGCAACCAAGGACGGCTTTCCTACGTACGTCATGCCCGAGAACGCCATCAGGTGTATTGGCGCAATGGTGAGAAGGTCTAGGTATCTGCTTTCGTACATGGGGGCGATTGATTGACAACCATTGGTTGAATTGACAAGATAATCGAGTTTGATGGAAAAAGTTTTAAGGGGGTAGTTCAAATGGAAACGTTTCCCTGGTGGAATGAAGCACAGATCAAATTGGCTGAAGACGCCAGGAAGTTTACCGACGAGGTTTTGATTCCCATAGGGGAGCGCGATGCCCTTTTGAAGAGATTCTCCCACGACGGGATGAAACAAATGGCAACCAGGGGCTGGTTCGGCGCGCTCATCCCTAAGAAATACGGCGGGCATGCCGAGGAGTGGGGCGTAACCGGTGCCGCCATAATTTGCGAGGAAATCTCAAGAGCGGCAGAAATATTTGCCGGCCTTGGTACAACCATGTTCGGCAGCGCGACCCAGATCGTGCACAATGGGAACGAAGAGCAGAAACAGAGATGGCTTCCGAGGATTGCCAAAGGCGAGCTAATAGGTTCAATCACCATGACGGAACCTTATGCCGGCTCGGATATCGCCGGTATTGAAAGCACCGCCGTTCGGGAGGGTGATTTCTATATTGTTAACGGCAGGAAGCGCTTCCAGACAGTGGCCGGAGTAGCCGACCTTTACATGTGCTACTTTCTGTCGAGCAGCAAGCCGGAAGACAGGGCAGCGTACACACATCTCACAGCCCTGGTGGTCGAGAAGGGCAACCCTGGTTTCCATGTGGAGCGTGTGAATGACACCATGGGCTACCCCGGCTTATATAATTGTTACCTCAGTTTCGATAATGCTAAAGTCCCTGCTTTCAACGGTCTGGGCAGTGAAGGAGAAGGATGGAAGATCATGATGAGCGGCCTCAATGTGGAGAGGATCCTTAATGCCGCCCCGGCCCTGGGTCCTGCGCGTGAGTGCATCCGCTATACACAGCAACATTTAGAGAGGCGCCTGCAGTTCGGCCGGCCGACGGGCGACATTGCTACCAATCAATTCAAGCTGGCTGACATGATCTGGAAGCTATATCTGAGCAGGCTGATTGTTTACTACAGCGCTTACTGCGCCGATCTCGGAAAAAATGTCCCGGTTGAGGCGGCCATCTCTAAGATGTTCTCTTCCGATTCATGCATGGAAACAGCCCTTGAAGCAGTGCAGTGCATGGGCGGCAACGGTATTCTCACGATTTATCCGGTGGAAAGGATCTTTCGCGATGCGAAGCATGCACAGATAGCCGCGGGAACCTCTGAGGTACTAAAGTTGCTGATTTATCGTCAGGGTACCAGGAGCCTCAAGAAAGATCTCAATGTCCCGCAGAGGGTCATCGACCCCGAACTCAATATTCCTCTACCGGTAGGTAAACCACTGCCCCAAAAACCGGCCAAAAGCGAGGATGACGTGCTGAAGGTACTCGCGGAGAATTACAGGGTTAACCCCGGCCTTCATATGACCATGTCCGATATAAAAGAATGGCTTGATATCACCGATGAAGACCTGGTAAAGTACCTTGAGAGCATTGAAAAGCAGGGATTCGCCGGCTGCTACCGCACCCGCAAAGGCATCTCCCTTGCCCGTGTTACCTACAGAGGCCTGCAGAAAGCGAACCCGCCCGAATTCTATAAATATATCCCCGACTGGGCCGATCCGAAAGACGTATTCTAGCCCGCAGGTACGTAGGGGTCCAATAAAGAAACGGCGGTAAATGACATATCCGCAACTGAATTCTTTAACTCGTACATCTATATGGTTTGTTCTTACAATTGATAAGAACCTCAATTTAAACTATATTAAATCCGAAAGGCCCCAGATTAGGGGCCCGAGGTATTTAAGAAAGGTTGTCAACCTGATTTTTACAAATTAACAAGGTTTCCGGCCGATTCCAGCTTCAAGACCCGCTGAATATGTCCAAGATACTTTTAATTAGATAATCTTGCTATCTCCCTTCTCTTTCTCCTTCCCGAATCCCTCTTCCTTTAACTTGTCCATAAGCCTGGCTGCTCTCGGGAAGCCGATCTGTAGCTTGCGCTGCAGATAAGAGGCGGAAATATCCTTTGATTCCAGTGCTAGCTGGCGAGCTTTGTCCAGTAGTTCATCCTCTGCTGGCTTTTTACCCTCAGATGATGTCTGCGCCATTTCCTCGAACTTGACCGCTGCAGTATCTGTCCGGCGCTGGCTGCCCCAGAAATTGACCAACCTCTCTATTTCGGCATCGGATACCATGGTGCCCTGCAGGCGCTTGGGCTTGGATACATCCTGCGGCATATAGAGCATATCGCCGCGGCCCAGCAGCTTCTCGGCGCCGGCGGAATCGAGTATGGTGCGCGAGTCCACCTGCGAGATAAGAGCAAAGCTGATGCGGGTGGGGAAATTGGCCTTGATCAGGCCGGTGACTACATCAACGGAAGGCCGCTGTGTGGCGACTATGAGATGTATGCCCGTAGCGCGGGCGAGCTGTGCCAGGCGGCAGAGAGTGCGTTCGACCTCGTCGAAGGCGGTCATCATGAGGTCGGCAAGCTCGTCTATGACGATAACGATATAGGGCATGCAGTCGGCCGGCTGGCGGTTTTTGTTGTAGTCTTCGATATTGCGCGTCTTGGCTGCCGAAAACCTCCGGTAACGGATATCCATTTCTGCGTTGAGCCAGCGTAAAGCCATGATTGCCTTATCGGTATCCACCACGACGGGCGCAATGAGATGTGGTATGGAGTTGTAATTGACCAGCTCTACTCGCTTGGGATCGATCATGATGAATTTGACCGAATCGGGCGTATTATTCATCATGAGGCAGCAGTTGACGGAGTTAAGGCAGACGCTCTTGCCGCTGCCGGTGGCGCCGGCGATCAGCAGGTGCGGCATCCTGGCCAGGTCGGCAACTACTGTCTCGCCGCCGGCCCCCTTGCCCAGGGCTATGGCCAGCCTGGATTTGGCAAGCGTCTTCTGGAAAGCGGTGCTCTCCATGACGCCGCGCAGGCCTACAGAGCCGAATGTAGTATTGGGCACTTCTATGCCGACTACAGATTTGCCGGGAACGGGTGCCTCTATCCTGATGCTGGGAGCGGCGAGCGCGAGGGCAAGGTCGTTGGCCAGAGAGTTTATGCGCTCCACTTTAACCCTGGTGCGGGCCACTTCCTCCTGCCTGACCACGGCGTTGCCGTCCCTGTCTTTTTCGCGGATCTCTTTAAACTTGCGGTCCCAGCCGGGCTCGACGCCGAACTGGGTGACGGTAGGACCACGGTTGATCTCCACCACCTTCACCTCAACGCCGTAGCTGGCAAGCGCCTCCTCGATGGTCGCCTTGCGCCTATTGACCTCTTCATCGGTAATGATGGCCTCGGCGATCTTATCCAGTATGTTTATGCTGGGCAGGTGCCAGCCGCCAACAGTAATGGTGGAGCGCAGCCTGTCCATGACCGCGGTGTCTGATACGGTAGCAGACTCGGTGGGTTGCTCCACGATAACTGGTTCCTCCCCTGACTCTTCTTCTTGAGTGGGCAGTACCTTCTTTTTGGGCTGGGACTCCTTCATGACGTCCACGACCTCTCCAGCAAAGCTGGCGATGCCCCTTGAGCTGCCCTTAACGATATTCCAGGACCGTTCGGGAGCGACGAGGATAATACCTGCAATGGTGACCCCCACAAGTATAAAAATACCCGCTATGAGCGAGTCGGTAACGATTTCCTTTCCTATAACGCCGCCGAGCGAAGCCTGAGAAAATATACCCGCACCCGGTGTGAAGTAGGACAGCAGTCCCCACAAAGCTACGGCAAATGAGATTGCACCAAACCAGTAGTTCCAGTGACGCGTGAAAACGGAAGGGCTGCTTAAGATGAGGATAAGCGAAACGAAAGCCAGTATGACGAAAATAATGCCCAACCCTGTGAAACGTAACAGTCTCAGCCAGGCATTATTGAGCGCCGAAGTTGTATCCTCGCCAAGCTGATTAAGCCAGGCAGAGATGGCAGGCCAGAAAGCTACAATCAGGCAGATAGCTATTACGAAAATAACAGCGAGTATAACGGGCGGTGAGAAAAGGAATTTGAAGAAAGACTTGCCGGCGCCGCCTTTTTTACTTTTCTTCTGTGACGACCCCTGTTTATTTCCCCTGCTTTTCTTAGCGGGCATAGCTTTATTCTACTATACCTCGATAGCAGTTGTAAGTATCATAGGGCGGCGCTTGGTCTGCTCGTAGAAAAATCTGCTCAGCGTGTCCTTTACCCTGCTGTGTATTGAGCTGTAATCCGTATGGTGCCCGCTCAGCGTGCTGGCGACCAGCTCCCTGCCCTGCTCAATGAGGCTGCCGTCATTCTCCTGGTCTACGAAACCGCGCGACACTATATCCGGCCGTCCTACCAGGCGTCCCTCCTTCTTATCGAGTGCGATGATGACCACCACGATGCCGTCACGGGAGAGGAGCTTGCGGTCGCGCAGGATGACGTTCGCCATATTGCCCATGACCAGGCCATCGACATAGACGTTGCCATAGGGCAGCTTGCCGGTGATCCTGCCTTTTTCCCCGTCGATCTCGAGGATATTGCCGTTATCCATGACGAACACGTTGCTTTCAGGCATGCCCAGGTTTTTGGCCAGCCTGGAGTGGACGACTAGGTGGCGGTACTCGCCGTGGATGGGGGCAAAAAACTTTGGCTTGACCAGGTTGATGAGCATCTTGAGCTCCTCCTGGCTGCCGTGACCGTGCACGTGGACGCTGGAGCGGTCGCCGTAGATGACATTGGCACCCTGTCTTAAGAGGTTGTCTATGGTGCGGTTGATCAGGCTCTCGTTGCCTGGGATGGGAGTGGCCGAGATGACGACCGTATCACCCGGGATGATGCGTATTTCACTGTGGTAGCGGTTGGCAATTCGCACCAGTGCCGAGGTCGGCTCCCCCTGGCTGCCCGTAGTGATAAGCACGGTTTCTCTGTGGCTGTGCTTGCGCAGGTCCTCAATATTACATAATACACCTGGTGGGGTATTCAGGTAGCCCTGATCCATGGCGAGCTTGACGGTATCGCGCATGCTGCGACCGACGATGAAAACGCGTCGCTTGTGCCGGACAGCAGCATCAACGACCATCTGGACGCGTGACACCAGGGATGAGAAGGTGGCGACGATGACACGACCCGGTGCCTCTCCTATGATGCGGTCAAGCGTCTCTCCAACGATTTTCTCCGAGGGAGTATAACCTGGTAGCTCGGCGTAGGTGGAATCCGCCATGAGGAGAAGCACACCCTCGTTCCCGAGCTTAGCCAGCTTGGAAAGGTCGGTGGCACGGCCGTCGACGGGTGTGTAGTCTATCTTGAAGTCGCCGCTGTTTACCACGATGCCCAGAGGTGTGTAAATAACTAGGCCGACGGCATCGGGGATGCTGTGGCACACGGCGAAAGGCTCAACCTTGAAATTGCCCATCTGGAATTTGACCCCGGGCTGTATCAGCTTCAGCTTGGCCTTGATAAGGGAACGGTGCTCCTTGAGCTTTACGCTGATCAATCCCTGGGTGAACTTGGTAGCGTAGATGGGCAGGTCGAGCTGGGGCAGTACATAGGGAAGCGCGCCGATGTGATCCTCGTGACCGTGGGTGATGACTATACCGCGCAGCTTATCCTTGCGCTCAAGCAGGTAGTTGATATCGGGTATGAGGAGATCGACCCCCAGCATCTCATCCTCGGGAAACATCATGCCGGCATCGATGATGATGATATCATCGGCGTACTCGATGGCCATCATGTTCTTGCCGATTTCCCCGAGGCCGCCGAGGGGGATGATCCTGAGTTTTTGCCTGGTCATATCGTATTAGAAAAGGTTAAGCTGGGCGGGCTTTTCTTTCTCTTCAATTACCTTGTCGGCTTCTGCCAGGACGCCCGGCAGCTTGAGTATGTCAGTCTCGATCACCTTGCGCAGATTGCCCTGGTGCAGAGCCGCCGCGGGGTGGTACATGGCAAAGTAAATCGTGCCGCCGATGCGCCTGGCCCTACCGTGGACCTTGCTGATGCTGTCGCCGGGGAAATATTTCGCCATGGAATAGCGCCCGAGTGTCACGATGACCTTCGGTTTGATAAGTTCAAGCTGATTTTCCAGCCATTTGCCGCATGCCTGGATCTCACCGGGAAGCGGGTCACGATTATCGGGCGGGCGGCACTTGATCACGTTGGCGATATAGACCTGGTTGCGCTTGAGCCCGATCATACCGATGAGCTGGTCAAGGTACTGGCCTGCGGGACCGACAAAAGGACGGCCAGACTGGTCTTCATAAAAACCGGGAGCTTCGCCTATGAATAAGAGCCTTGCGTCTTCTGGCCCTTCACCGGGGACTACCCTGGTACGGTGCCTGGCTAATTCACAATTCTTGCAGCTTTCTATTTCCGCGATGAGTTCGTTGAGCGCTGACATCTAGAGGCAATCATAACACAGGTTAGGGCAATTATCAATTCATTTCACTATGAAAATGTAGCTGGCCGCCAGCATGATGAGGAGTATAGAGCAGACTATTATAGGATTGCGTTCCTTTGTGGCGACGAAATGCGCAAACGAAGCTATGATTATGGCTACGGGCATGAGCAGTATTAATATGAGTCCTGCTGTGATAAAGGCAGCAGGGTTAAGCTGCGCTATTTCGGAAGGCAGGGTGGATATGGGTGTCAGGCCTGCCATGGGCGAGCCGCCTTTGATATTAAACATGATCAGCCCGGCCAGGATCGTCACGATGCTGATGACCATACATATGCGGAGCAGGATGCCGACCCGCCTGTTGAGCGCCTGTAGCTCGCGGTGCAATTTGTCTTCCTGAGTATGCATCTATTTATTTCCTGTCGTGAAGAATGCCTTGGTGATCATGAGGATCGAAGTCAGGATGAGGAATACGATAAATATGCGTATTAACAGAGTACCTCTGGTACGGTGGGCAAAGGTAGCGCCCAACCTGGCGCCCACATAGACGCTCACCACCAGCGGCGCCACGACGTATGGATGGATGAAACCGTTGTGCGCATAGATGAGCGACCCCGTCAAGGCGGTGATGCAGAGCAAGAGGCTGCTGGTGGCGATAGTGGCCTTGATCGGCATTTTCATTACACCGCTCATCACTGGCACATTGATGATGCCACCGCCCACGCCGAGCAGGCTCGAGATGACGCCCCCAAAAAAGCCTGCGACCATGCCGGTGAGCGGACGGTGAACCTGGTAGGTGACGTCCTCGTTGACCGCCGGATCATGATAGCAGCCATCCAGCCAGGCGTGGGATGCATGTTCCTTTTCTTTTATTGTTTTGGGGCTATCACCTGAGGCAGGTTCGTTTTTTTTACGCTGCTTTTTGGGGATGAGAGTATAGGCGACATAAATCATGACGAGGCCGAAAATGACGCTGAGCGCCGGTGAAGCAAGATTGGCTGCGAGTATGCCTCCGACGATCGCGCCGGGGACGAGTGTGGTTGCCAGAAGCAGGCCGAGCTTGAGGTTGGTCATATGCTCACGAATGTAAACGCTGGTAGCAGTGCAGGCGTTTATGACAATGGAGATAAGGCTGCTGCCGATGGCGACCTGCATAGGCAACCCTATAGCGAGTGTCAGTATGGGAACTATGAAGACACCACCTCCGATCCCCAGCATGGCACCGAGCAGTCCGGCGAAGAGGCCGGTGCCGGCTAAAACCCAGATATTAAAGTCAGGCATCAAGAATCAGGATAGCATGTGGAGTTAAAAGTTTAAAGCACAAAGTTGATATGCTTATACGGCGGTTATAAGCCGCCCAGGTAGGCGCTTTTGACCCTCTGGTCTTCCTGCAGCAAAGCCGCATTGCCTTCGAGCACACAGAGTCCTGCTTCGAGTACGTATACCCTGTGGGCCAGGCCCAGTGCCATACGTGCATTCTGCTCAACCAGTATAATGCTTATGCCCCGACTGTTTATCTCCGTGATTATTCTGCCCATGGACTCAACTACCAGCGGCGACAACCCCATGCTGGGTTCGTCCATCATCAACAACTTTGGCCGGTTTAAAAGGGCGCGAGCAATGGCCAGCATCTGCTGTTCGCCGCCGCTGAGGCTGCCCGCAACCTGATCCCTGCGGTCTTTCAGCACCGGGAAGTGGTCGAATATGTTCTTCATCCCCTCGGCCATTTCCTTCCTGTTCCTGGATAAATACGCACCGATTTCCAGGTTCTCCATCACGGACAGCGGCGCCAGTATCCTGCGGCCCTCGGGAACGTGCGATATGCCGAGTTTGACCACCCGGTGAGGTTTAAAACCACTTATCTTCTGCTCCTGGAACCGTATTTCGCCGGCAGTAGCTGATTTTAAGCCAGATATGGTTCTTAAGGTGGTGGTCTTGCCTGCACCATTAGCGCCGATGATAGAGACTATCTCCCTCTCGGTCACTGACAGGGAAAGATCCTTCAGGACCTCTGCCTTGCCATAATGTACGGTAAGATGCTTGACTTCGAGAAACATGTTCAAACCGCCTGCCTGCCCAGGTAAGCCTCGATGACCCGCTCGTCACTCTTTATTTTTTCCGGCGTGCCTTCCACCAGCTTGGCGCCTAGGCTGAGCACCACGATCCTGTCGCACAGGCTCATGACCGCCTTCATATCGTGCTCCACGATCAACACTGTAACTCCCTGGCTGCGGATCTGCCTGATCTTCTCGGCCATGACCTGCGTTTCGCCGGGGTTCATTCCGGTAACCGGCTCGTCTAGCAACAAAAGCTCCGGTCCGGTGGCAAGGGCAATGGCTAATGCCAGCGCGCGCTGGTGCCCGTGGGGCAGATTGGCTGCCAGTTCGTCCTTCAAAGCAGACAGGTCCATGAACTCGAGCATTTCGAGCGCCTTTTTCCTGCTGGCGGCGTCCTCATGATTGGCACCCGGCATATGCAGGAATGCCTTCCAGCCCGGCTGGCGATAATGCCGGTGAAAACCACTGAAAACGTTCTCGAATACGGTCTCCTGCATGAACAGGGTAGGCTCCTGGAAAATGCGCCCGATGCCCTTGCGGGCTATTTGGTCGATCCGCAGGCCGGTTATCTCATCGTCCTTAAATAATATCTTCCCCTTGTCCGCTGCGTGGAAACCGCTGATGATATTGAAAAGCGTGCTTTTCCCCGCACCGTTAGGCCCGATCAACCCGAGGATCTCCGACTGGTTGACATCGAAACTAACGTCGCGAAGTGCGATCAGGCCGCCGAAAATTTTAGTTATATTCCGTATCTTAAGTAGAGCCATAGTTTGATACAACCTGTTTCATCTGTTTTGTGTGATCCATGCCTTTATACCGCCCATCCCGGACTTAAAGCGGTCCAGTCCCGCGCTCGACGAGTTCTTTATCGAACCGAGTATCCCGTCGGGGAAGAAGAGTATTATTATGAGCAACAGTATTCCCGTGATGATGGGCTCGACTTCCTTGAGCACACGCAGGTACTCGGGGACAAAGGTCATCACTACCGCGCCTATGACCGGGCCAATGATATAGAATTCCAGACCACCGAGCACGGCGTAGAGTTGAATGTAGATGGAGAGCCAGCCGCCGAAGGCACCCGGTGTGATCGTCTGTGCGTAGTGCGCGTAAAAACTGCCGGACAGGGCTGCTGCCGTTGAGCCGGCAACAAAGGATACCAACCGGTAGCGGTAAGCGTTTATTCCGAGTGTACCGGCCAGGTTGGGGCTCAGCTTTATAGCCCGCCAGGCACGGCCGATGCGGGATGAATAAAGCGCATTGAAGACCAGTACAACCAGCAGCAAAATTGCCAGTGCGAGGTAATAAAAGGAGTTCTTTGAGGCGAATTCCACCGGCCCCAGCGGATCAGGCCGCGGTATGCCGATGATGCCTCCCCAACCCCCGAGGAACTCAGCCTGACCGGCGGCGATGACCACCACCTGCGCGAAAAGGAGGCTTATGATAACGAAGGCCACGCCAGCATGCCTGACAAATATTGCTCCGAAACCCAGGGAGAGTACTGCTGCCACCAGGATAGTTAGCGGAAGGGCGAGCCAGAAGGAAAGGCCCGTGTTCATGACCAGTACGGTAGAGGTGTAAGCGCCTACAGCATAAAAGGCTGCAGCGCCCAGACTGATAAGGCCCGAGCTGTAGAGCATGCTGAAGGTCATGGCGAGTATGGTTCCCACGCATGACATGATCAGTAAATGTTTGATGTAGTCGCTCTCGATACATAACGGCAATACCACGAGAACGGCTATGGCTATGGCAACCGCTATCTGTTTTTTCCTGCTTTTCAGCGCTACATTATTCGGTAGCTTCACCTAATATGCCTCCAGGCCGAAATACAAGAATGAGGATGACCAGCATGAATACGAAAAGCTCGGCAACGCCACCCAGAAATTGGAATCCGAAGCTGAGCAGCAGTCCAATCAGCAGGCCGCCGGCGATGGTGCCCCGGTAACTTCCGATGCCGCCCACCAAGAGCACTAGGAAAGACAGGAAGATGACATTCTGTCCCATTGCGGGTGTAACTGAGAACAGCGGAGCGATTATGCCGCCTGCCAGCCCTGCCAGTGCGCTGCCCAGGGCAAAGCAGGTCACGAAAATCCAGAAGGTGTTGACGCCCTGCAGTGTTACCGCTTCAGGGTCATAGCTGACTGCCCGTAATACCCTCCCGAAGGGGGTCTTATACATAAGCAGGTAAAGCAGCAGACACACCAGGACACTGAGGAAGATGATTAGTATCCGCATGACCGAGATCCTGATATCTAAGATATCGATCACCTGTGGGAAGGGTGACTGTATACCCCGCTCCTGTGTCCCGAATGCCAGCAGCGTGCCCTGCTGCAGTATCATCATCAGTCCGACGGAGGCCATGGCGCTAAGCAGAAGTCTATAAGACAGGGTCGTACTCACGGTGAAGCGGCGGCTGAGGATGGCGAAGACGCCCAGGTAGCTCAGTGCACCGACTAAGGCCAGCACCGCGCCGGACAGGACTAGGGAGAGCGCAAAGTTCCAATGCAGGGTCTGAAAGAATAAGAAAAGCACATAGGCGCCCAGCATATATAGCTGGCCATGGGCGAAATTGAGTATCTTGGTGCCCCTGAGGATGATATCGAGTCCCAGCACCATGAGGATATAAATAGAGCCTATGGTCAGGGCATTGACCAGCAACTGGACGAATAATCCTAACGTCATTTTATCTCTACGTTAAAGGAGCTTGTGCCGTCCCTTGGCACAAGCTCCTGCTATAGCTACAGCTCCTCCGCTGAAAGCCTTGGTTATCCCCTGTCAAGGCCTGATTATCTTGTTATTGCCAGCTGCCTCCACCGAAAGCGGACTGGTTAGCCTTAAGAGATTCCTCGGCCGAGATGGTGCCCAGGTATTCAAACTTACCATTTTTATAAATACTGAAATCAAGTGATGCGCAGGTATCACAAAACCTGTCATTTTTATAATCAGGCCGTTTGACCAGCATTGCTTTGCCGTTGGGGCTCTCCCATTGCACCCCTTTGGTCGACGCGTAATTGGCAATCACCTCCGGATCAAGGCTGTCTGCCTTTTTAACCGCTTCAATAAAAGCATAGAAAGCCGGTATCCAGTTCAGACTGGCGGTCGACCATTCACCGTATTTAGCCGTCCAGTCGGCTTTGTACTGTTTGGCAATAGGCGAGGGATTCAGAATCTCAGTCGCCGGCAGGATCGAGATAAGTCCTTCCATTGACTCCTTGGGAGTTACCGCCAGCACCTCGACCATGTTGGGTGGCATTGGGCTGATATGTGCACCCTTAAATCCGGCTTCGTACAGGGCTTTGAACTGCAGGCCGAACTGCGTTCCGGCGAGCGTGCCGGGGTAATCCATGATATCCGGTTTAAGCGACATGATCTTGGTGGCAAAGGGAGCAAAATCCTGCGTATCACGCGGATAGAAAATCGAATCCAGCACATTGATGCCCAGGGCTGTAGCTACTTTGGTATGGTCACGGGCAAGTGCTTTACCGGTCTCGTCGTCGGGCGACAGGTTCACCATGGTCTTGGCATTGGGGAATGCCTTCTGAAGCAGGGGGAAAAGCGGCGGCAAATTCGTTCGCCAGGTAGCGGTGCCAAAAGCATACTTGTTCTGTGGGTTAATGATTTTATCCGAGGCGCCTCCGCAGAATACGAGTACCTTTGCCGGTTCGGTGACTGTCAAACCTGCGACGATGGGGGCGGAGCCGACCTGGCAGACAATAAATTTGACCTTGTCCTCGTTGACCAGCCTCTCGACTGCAGCACGCCCAATGTCCGCAGCGTATTTATCATCGTAAATGACAAAATCAAGATCGTATCTCTGGCCTTTTACTGACAGGCCGCCGGCCTGGTTTAAAGCGGGCACAATCATCTCAAGAGCTTTCTTTGTATCCAGTCCAAGGCTGTTGTTCAACGGCAACGTGCACCCGATCTTTAGAGTTTTCACCTCTGCCGGCGGCTTGGGTGGAGTGGGAGGTGTAGGACCGCAGGCGATTAGCAGGGGAAGGGCTAAGAATACGGCTGCCAGTGTAACGAAAGCAATTATTTTTTTCATAGTTCTTCCTCCAATTAAATTTTAGATATACCTATCAGATTGCCAGGGTTACCAGGTGAGGAGCTTTGCTCTTGGTAGGTATGTGACTCCAGCGCCACCTGGGGACTGCGGTGACTTATCCAGAGTCACTATCGGTAGATATATTTGTTGGCGTGCATTTACAGATTAAATTGACTGTAACTTTGTAATTTATAGTAATTTAACATATTACAGTACATTTTTGCAATAATGCAAGTTTTTAATGCAAGTCTTCAACAGGACAATCGGGCTGTTTAAGGGGTTTTAGCTCTGGGATACGAGCCCAGAACCTTGAGGAACAGGCACACCTTTTCTAGTTCGGTTAGAGCTTCCATGATAATTTGATCCTGTCTATGCCCTTCAAAATCAAGGTAGAAATTGTATTCCCACTCTGTTTTTCTGGTCGGCCTTGACTCAACCTTGGTCAGGTTAATGCCCCGATCCGCGAACTGCTTGACTGCCCTGTAAACGGTACCGGGTTCATGCTTCAACAACAGTGATATGGATGTTTTATCTTTACCGGTGGGTGGGGAGTCATGTTTCCCCAGGACGAAAAAGCGGGTGGAGTTGCGTGGGTTGTCCTCAATCTCATGTGCAAGCACTTTCATATCAAATGTGAAAGGAGCCCCTTCCCCGGCCACGGCTGCACTATCGCTCATTTTCTTTTCCTTTATCATCTTAACACTGGCTGCCGTATTATAAGTGGGTATAAGCTCGTTGCCCAGGTGCCTTAAAAATGCCTGGCACTGGGCAAGTGCCTGGGGATGGGAGTATATCTTTTTAATTGTGCTCAGGTTGGCTGACTTATTAGCTACCAGGCAGTAGGACGTCCTGACCTGTGCCTCGCCGCAGACCATAACGTCTGATTCAAGCAGCAGGTCGTATGACCTGCCGACGCTGCCTTCCTGGGAATTTTCTATAGGGATGATACCATGAGCAACGCTGCCTTCACGCACTAGCCTGAAGACCTCGTCGATGGTATCGCATTGTCTTGTCCTGCCGGAGCTGCCGAAGAAATTTAGAGCAACTTCCTGCCCGTAAGAGCCGTCTTCCCCCTGGAATGCCACTTCCGGCCCACCCACCTTTTTAGATACATTCAGGATTTGCCAAAAGACTCGCTCCGCGTCTTCGGCATCTATGCCTTCTTTAATCGCTAAGGACCTCACGTGCTTGAGCATCTCCTCGTCCCTCGCAGCGTCCCTGTGTTCGTCGTAACCGGTCTCCACTCCCTCGACGGCCTCCCTGATTTTTTTTATTCTCTCAGCCAGCAGGTTAACTATCCTGGAATCAATGTCATCCAGTGTTTTACGTAAATCCTGTGAATTCATCTCACAGCCTCCTGTTTCAATCTTAATCCGCTCTACAAAGCGCAGCACTGAAAGTCGATGAACAGCGCCGCCTCTTTAAAATAATTATACATTGTTTAAAGAAGGGATTAACTATGCTTATCGCCCGGTGCACCCGCGTCTTTACCGGCCTTTCTCCTGTTATTTTGATAGGAATAGATATAGTAGCCGATGATTGCTATCAAAGCCGCGATGACTAGGTAGTCAAGTATGTGACTATATTTCATCACCTCGGTCCAGTTACTGCGCAGGATATAACCTATATAAGCTAAAAAAGCATTCCACAGTCCCGCGCCTATTACTGTGTAAAGGCAGAATTTAAGCAGGTTCATTTTTCCCATGCCTGCCGGAATTGATATAAGGTGCCTGATGACCGGTATGAACCTGCAGATAAGTATTGTGATGTCCCCTTTCTTTTTGAAGTACTCTTCAGTTAAAGTCAGGTGATGCCTATCCAGCAGCAAATACCTGCCCCATCTCTCCACCAGCGGGCGGCCTCCCCAGTAACCAAGGCAGTAGGAGATCAGTGAGCCGATAAGGCTGCCGAGTGTGCTGAAAAAAATAACCCCCGGAAAATCAAAAGTCCCCTCGGCGATGAGAAATCCGGCGAAAGGCATGACGGCCTCGCTGGGCACGGGGGCAATCAGGCTTTCAAGCGCCATCAGGATAACTATGCTGATATATCCCAGGCTGCTTATCAGGTTGACGATGAAATTAACAATATATACGGTTAAGCCCATTACCCGCTTCTCTGCAGAGTTTTGAAAATATCATACCGATTATATAGGAAAACGAAAGAGCGGGTAACTTTCAAACTCGTAAACGCTGTACACAGATTAAAATGCGCCTTTCAGTTTGGTATATCTCTTTATGTTATACTTTCCACTCGATTAAGCGGTGAGGTAAAAGATATGCCAAGAGTTGACGGGCGAGCAAATGATGAATTGAGACCGGTACTGATAACGCTGGGCGTTCAGGCTTATCCTGAGGGCTCAGCTCTAATAGAGCTGGGTAATACCAAGATCATCTGTGCAGTAAGCGTGGAGGACCGTGTACCACCCTTCCTGAAGGGGCAGGGCAGCGGCTGGGTGACGGCGGAGTATGCCATGCTGCCACGCTCTACACACACACGCACTCCGCGCAACCCCGATAGACAGGCAGGGCGCTCGCAGGAGATACAGAGACTGATCGGCAGGAGCCTGCGCGCCGCGATTGACCTCGACGCACTGGGCGAAAGGACATTCACGGTAGATTGCGACGTGATACAGGCGGATGGCGGAACGCGCACAGCGGCCATAACAGGCGGCTATGTTGCGCTTAACCACGCGCTTAGCAAGCTGAAGAAGCAGGGCATCTACAGGGCCATGCCTGTGAAATGCGCGGTTGCGGCTACCAGCGTGGGCGTGGTAGACCGCGCCAAGCTGCTCGACCTCTGTTACGAAGAGGACTTCCGCGCTGCCGTCGACTTCAACGTGGTGATGACGGATAAGGGGGAGTTCGTGGAGCTGCAGGGTACGGCGGAAGGTAAACCGTTTTCCAAAGAAACCATCGATGGTCTCGTATCCCTTGCCGAAAAGGGAATTAAGCAGCTATTCGAGATACAGAAAAAGACGTTAGCAGAATTGCGCTAGGGGCGCACCTGCCCGTTGCCGATGATACACCACTTGTAGCTGGTGATCTCCCTCAAGGCCATGGGGCCCCGGGCGTGGAACTTCTGTGTGCTGATGCCGATCTCCGCGCCCATGCCGAACTGTCCGCCATCTGTGAAACGGGTGCTGGCATTAGCGTATACGCAGGCGGCATCCACCTCGTTGAGAAAACGGTCGATTGAGTTTTTATCCTCACTAATTATCGCTTCAGAATGCCCGGAGCCGTAGCGCTCAATATGCTCCAGCGCCTCGTCAAGTGAATCAACCACCTTGATGTCACCCACCAGAGCCAGGAATTCCTTTCCCCAGTCATCCTCCACGGCGGGCTTGAGGGTGAGGCCGTGGACGGACTTGAGAATCTCCAGCGTTCGCCTGTCGCAGTGCATCTCCACCCCGGCCCTAGCCCATTCCAGTGCTACCCCGGGCAGGAAATCTGCAGCGATATCCTTGTGTACGAGCAGGCAATCGAGTGCGTTGCAGACGGTGGGCCGTTGAACTTTGGCGTTATAAGCGATAGCCACAGCATTGTCAACACTGGCAGTTTTATCCACATAAGCATGGCAGACACCGATGCCGCCGGCTACTACCGCCATGGCGGCATTATCTTTCACGAACCTGATGAGCGCCGCGCCGCCGCGAGGGATGATAAGGTCAATGCTATCCTTCATCTTGAGCATGTGGTCGACCAGGCTGCGGTCGGTTGATTCGATAAACTGTACCGAGCCTCCGGGTATGCCCGCCTTGTAAGCGGCTTCCTGTACTGTACTGGCCAGCGCCAGGTTGGAGCGGTAGGACTCCTTGCCACCACGCAGAATTACCGCGTTGCCGGCTTTGAGGCAGAGGACAGAGATATCGACGGTTACGTTAGGCCTGCTCTCGTAGATGGCGCCGATCACGCCCAGCGGGACGCGCCTCTTGCTTAGAAGAAGCCCGTTAGGCAGCGTGCGTTCTTCGATGATTTCACCGACGGGGTCGGGCAGCGAGGCGACCGTTTTTACGTCATCCGATATTCCCTTGAGACGGCTGGAGTTTAGCATGAGACGGTCGAGCATGGCCGCGCTCATGCCGGAGGCTTCGGCCTCCCTGTAGTCCTTTTCGTTGTTGCGCAGGATCAGGTCCTCCTTTTCCAGCAAGGTCTGAGCGATAGCCAGCAGGGAGGCGTTTTTTATTTTTGTAGGAGTGAAAGCCAGCTTTTTTGAGGCTGCTTTGGCCTGCCGTGCCTTTTCTTCAAGTTCATTGACTGCTGCCTGCATTGAAAGCCCCCTTGATTTTCTGTGCGTATATTAAATCAGCACCAGGTTATTGCGGTGCACGGCCTCGTCACCGTACTCATAACCGAGGAGATCGGAGATTTCTCCCGACTGAGATCCTTTAATCTTACGTAAATCAGCAGAGCTGTAATTGGCGATGCCGCTGCCAACCTGGTTGCCATACTGGTCATTAATATCGATTACATCACCTCGGTTGAAAGTGCCCTCCACATCGACGATCCCGGCTGGCAAAAGGCTCCTGTTTTTCCTGCGCAGTGCCGTAACAGCTCCGCTATCAATGGTGAGTTTGCCCATGCAGCACAGGCCGCTGAGCAGCCAGCGCTTGCGGCTCTCCAGCTTGCTGTCTCGGGAGGTGAAGAAGGTGCCGACACTTTTACCAGATGCTGCCCTGACTATCACATCAGGTTCCAACCCGTGCGCGATGATGACCGGAACACCGGAAGAAGTGGCAAGCTTTGCTGCTTCTATCTTGGTTATCATGCCGCCCGTGCCCCTGGAGCTGCCTGCGCCGCCGGCCATTTCCTCAACTGCCTCATCTATTTTCTCAATAACGGGGATCAGCCTGGCGTCTTTATTTTGTTGCGGGTCAGCGGAATAGAGCCCTTTGATGTCGGAGAGCAGGATGAGAAGGTCGGCATCGACCAGGTTGGCTACCATGGCGGAGAGGTTATCGTTATCCCCGAACGTCAGCTCTCCGAGTTCGTCGGTGCAGACAACGTCATTCTCGTTCACGATGCAGATAACATTAAGGTCGATCAGAGCGAGCAGGGTGTTACGCGCGTTAAGATACTGGGCGCGGTCGCTTAAATCCGATCTGGTGAGGAGCGCCTGCGCTACCGTTATAGCATATTTGGAAAATAACTCATCATAAGTGTGCATGAGCCGGTTCTGCCCCACGGATGCCATGACCTGCTTGAAGGGGATATCTTTTCTCTTGTTCTTTATGCCCAGCTTCTCCCTGCCGGCCGCTACGGCACCGGAAGATACCAGGATGACTTCATGTCCCTTGCCTTGAAGTTCGGCAATCTGCCTGACAAGATCGGGCATCACCTTCAGGTCCAGCTTACCGCTGCCGCCGGTAAGCAGGTTGGTGCCCAGTTTGATGACTATACGCTTGTATTGCATGGCGCCTAAATTATATCACAGGGATATTCCTCGTAGAGGTGTACCTTCGGTGCACCTGCAATCGGACGGGTTTAAAGACCCATCCCCGCATGGATAAAGGCGCATTTACTTTACAAGCAATAAGTGCAGGGATATAATTTTAGCTTGTGTTCGCAATCAACCAGGATCTGATGGAAATCCTCACCAGGCTTACCCCTATTTGTACACCACCGGACGGCAAAGCATACCTGGTGGGCGGCTTTGTGCGTGACTGGCTCATAGGCAAAGACACCATGGATCTTGATATCGCTGTCAGCGGCGATTCCCTTGCAGTAGCACAGGAAGCTGCGGAAATTGTCGACGGCAGGTATATACTGCTGGATGAGGAGAACCGCGTGGGCAGGGTTGTCGTTGCCGGCGAATCACAGCCCTGGCATATAGATATTACCTCTTACTCCGACGATATTGAACGCGACCTGCTGAGACGGGACTTCACCGTGAATGCCATGGCACTGGAGCTGGCAGCTTTCGTATCTGATTCAATACAGTTGCTTGATCCCACTGGTGGGGAGGAAGACCTGAAGAAGGGCTTGCTCAGGCAGGTAAGTGACAGGATATTTGAGGAAGACCCTTCGCGGCTGATGCGTGCAATGCGGCTTGCCAAGGAACTGAATCTTGAGATAGAGCCGATTACCGAAGAGTCAATCCGTCTGAACGCCGCTCTGGTGCAGCAAGTGGCTAGCGAGAAAGTCAGGGAAGAGCTGCTCAAGCTGCTGGCGCTGCCCTATGCTAGCAACTCGGTGCGCTACCTGGACGATTTGGGCTTGCTGAGCAGGATAATCCCTGAGATGGAGTCGATGAGAGGGGTAAAGCAACCGAAGGAGCATTACTGGGACGTTTTCGACCACTCGATCGAGACTATAGCTTCTATAGAATTCCTGCTCAGGGAAAGCGACTGGGTTTATGGCAGAAGGGACCTTCGTGCTATGGTGCCATGGTCGGATGAAATACAAGAACATTTCAACGCGGAAATAGCCGGTGGAAGCAACAGGAAGACGTTATTAAAGGTGGGAGCGCTGCTGCATGACATCGCCAAACCGAGCACTAAATCGGTTAATAAGGAAGGAAGGGTGAGGTTTTTAGGGCACACCAAGGATGGGGCCGTGGTAGTGACAGACATTATGGAAAGGCTCAGGTTCAGCACCAGGGAAATACGCTATGTGGAAAAGCTGGTCTATCATCACCTGCATCCGGCGCAGATGTCAGGTGAGGGTATGCCGACCAGTCGGGCGATTTACCGTTTTTTCAGGGATACGGAGGGAGCCGGTATCGATGTAATATACCTGGCCCTCGCCGATTACCTGGCGGTATTTGGGCCGAGAGTTGATGCGGACGAATGGCGCATACACATCGAGCAAATCAAGTATGTACTGGAGGTATATAATAAGCAGGAAAGCGAGATAATGCCTGTAAGGCTCATCGACGGGAATGACCTGATGTGCGAGTTCAAATTGAGCCCGGGCAGGCAGATAGGCAGGCTCCTGTCAATGGTCAGAGAAGCGCAGGCGGCCGGCGAAATTCGCACGCGTGAGGAAGCCTTAGAGTTAGTCAGGAACGAACTGGGAAAGGGCTGCTGCTGCGCTGCATGAAATACAAATGTCCTTGCCGTGGAATGGTTTGATATTAATGACGATCGGGAGGGAAAGCAGATAATTGAAAACAAGTAACGTTTACCTATTAATATTCGTATTGCTCCTGTTTAGCTTTGCCCTGTGGGCAATAACACCGTTGGACAGCGACAGGTTCGGACGTCAGGGGCTGACCCTGGGCCTGGACCTCAAGGGAGGCTCGTATTTAGTATACGAGGCGGACCTCTCCAAGAAGGACCCGGGGCAAACGGTCGATGCAGCAATGGAAGGGGTCGTCGGCAAGATCGAGCGGCGTGCCAACGCCTTCGGCGTGAAAGAGCCGATTATCCAGAGGCAGGGAGAAAACCGCATCCTTGTGCAGCTACCCGGCGAAAAGAACGTTGATGAGGCCAAGAAGCTGATAGGGCAGGTTGCACTGCTGGAGTTCCGCGAGACGACGCCAGATACTTCAGGTGGATACGCTAAGGACGAGAAGGGCGATATCAAATGGACGCCAGCCAAAGCAACCGGCAGCGATAACAAGGAAAAGGAGCTGACCGGCAAGTACCTGAAGCCAAATTCAAAGGTTATATTGAAACCGGGAACCAATGAACCTGAAGTCGCATTTGAATGGAACGACGAGGGCGCCGTACTTTTTGAGCAGGTAACCAAGCGTAATTTACAGAAACCCCTTGGCATCTTCCTGGACAACCAGCCTATCTCGGCACCGACCGTACAGGCGGTTATCAAGAACAGCGGCGTCATTACAGGCATGGATATGAAGGAAGCGCAGAACCTGGCTATCCAGCTTAACTCGGGTTCCCTCGACCTGCCGCTGAAAATAATACAGGAGCAAACGGTTGATGCCACGCTTGGTAGCGACTCACTGCGTAAGAGCATGGTGGCGGGAGCCATTGGCATAGTCCTGGTCATTCTTTTCATGATCCTTTATTACCGGATGTCGGGTGTGGTGGCCACTCTCGCTCTTTTAATATACGGTGTTATACTTACCGCGATCTTCAAACTTGTACCGGTCACTCTTACGCTGGCAGGTATTGCCGCAGGTGTTGTATCCGTGGGAATGGCTGTGGATGCCAATATACTCATCTTCGAGCGTATGAAAGAAGAGCTGAGGGCGGGGCGTACATTGGGTGCAGCAGTCGACGCAGGCTTCAGCCGCGCCTGGCTGGCCATACGCGACAGTAACGTAACCACCTTCATAGCCTGCATAGTGCTTTACTGGTTCGGTGACACCTTCGGCGCATTCATGGTCAAGGGGTTCGCATTGACATTGTTCATCGGCGTGGCCCTGAGCATGTTCACGGCCATAACCGTCAGCAGGCTATTTTTAATGCTGGCAATAAAAATTGTGAAAAATCCCTGGTTCTATGGAGTTAAAGCATGATCGATATAGTTAATAAGCGCAACTGGTTTTTCCTGATTTCTATTATTCTACTAGTCCCGGGCATCATTTCCATGCTGGTTTTCGGTTTCCGCCTGGGCATTGATTTCAGCAGCGGCACTGTAATGACCCTGCGCTTCAGCACCACGGTGGACCAGCCTGGCCTGAGACAGCAAATGACTGATTTAGGTTATGGCGAGGCGACGATTCAGAAGACCAGCGAAGGCGACTACCTGCTCCGCATCAGGGAGATAAATACAGGGCAGAAGGAAGCTCTCATAGCGGGATTAAAGAAAGCATTGAATACCGATGTGACGCTCAGGGACTTTTACACGGTATCGCCCCTGGTGGCCGGAGAGGTAGCGCGCAACGCAGCGATTGCGGTAGGTGTGGCCTCTATATTCATGCTGATTTATATAGCATTTGCCTTCCGCCACATGCCTAAACCTTTCAGATGGGGAGCGTGTGCGGTAATCGCTCTTTTACATGATGTTTTGATAGTTCTGGGGATTTTCTCTATCCTGGGATGGCTGATAGGCTATCAGGTTGACTCCATGTTTATAACGGCGATGTTAACAATCGTAGGTTTTAGCATCAACAATACAGTCGTTGTTTATGACCGCATCAGGGAGAATATGCGCAAGGGGATAAGCAAGGATTTCGCTGTGACCGTGAATTCAAGTATTCTTGAAACGATAACCCGCTGTATCAACACGAGCCTGACAGTGATACTAACGTGCCTGGCGATTTACCTTTTCGGAGGCGTCACCATCCAGCAATTCATCATGGCGCTGCTTATCGGTGTTGTGGTTGGCATCTATGACTCTGTGTTCGTGGCCGGTCCGTTGCTGGTGCTCTGGGACAGGGGACTGAGGACATCACCGCAAGCTGCTTAATAACCTAGCTTCAGATTAAGAAAAGCGGGGCTTCTTACCCCGCTTTTTTTATTCAGCAAACTAAGGATCCGTTATTGCTTAATTTTGTGAATATTCCGGATCATCTTTATGAAACCATCGAACTCCACCGGTGAATAGGCGATGGGCGGCGACCCCAGCGGATCAAGGATTTCGTTATTGCCCATCATTAATTCGAATGTAGCAGCCACGGAATATGCCAGCGCGGCGCGGTTGTAGCCCCCTTCGAGCGTGAATACCAGTCTATCCCGGCAGTAATTATCCGATATCGACTTGATTATTTTTGCCATCCGCGCAAACCCGGTGGTGGTGATGTTCATGTTAGATATAGTATCTTGCCAGTGTGAATCGTAACCTGCTGAGACGAGGACCAGGTCAGGCTCGAAGCGCCTGGCAACAGGCACCAGTATCTCCTGGAAAACCGTGACATACTCATTATCGCCAAGGCTGGCCTCTAGTGGGACGTTAACGTTGTAACCCTCGCCGGCTCTGGCACCGGTCTCGTTAGCGTCTCCTGTGAAGGGATACCACGGATATTCATGGGTAGAGAAATACATGACCTGGGAATCCGTGTAAAAAACATCCTGTGTTCCGTTTCCGTGGTGCACATCGAAATCAATAATCAACACGTGTTTAATATCGTAGTTACTCAGGGCGAACTTGGCCGCGACGGCTACGTTGTTGAACAGGCAGAAGCCCATCTGGTGTTGTGGGGTGGCATGGTGCCCGGGTGGCCTGACAAGCGCAAAGGCGCCGCTCACCTTTTTGTTCATAGCAGCGTCAACCGCGTTCATCAGCCCGCCGGCGGCATAAAGCGCCGCATTGAATGAACCGGGGGAGGCATAGGTATCCGGATCGAGCCACCCTCCTCCGCTTTCAACTTCGCTTCTGAGTTCTCTTATATATTCCCTGTCGTGAACTGCGGCTATTTGATCTATAGTGGCGGGCCTGGGCGCAATAGTAAAAAGCTTCTCCTTGATCTGCAACTTGTTCAGGACAGTATTGATGGCTGTTAATCTGTCCTTGCCTTCGACGTGGCCACCTGTATCGTGCTCCTGGTAAATATCGTCGCAAACATAACCAACAGGCATTTAATAAAGTCCGCCGTTCTGAAGTGTGGAGGGATGATTTCCAGTAATCATGATAACAGAGTATTGAATATGGGGCAAAGAGATATAAGCTTGGAATATCGCATGTTGGTATTGTGATTGTTAGCTCACAGGGGCCGTGATATACTTAGGCTTCAAGGCTGGCAATGACGCTGGATATCGTACAACTTTACGGTCAGATCGAGGCCATGGCGGGTGATTTAAAATCGCGCCAGGCCGACTACATCCTGAGGCTAAGTTCAGCTCTTGATACTTTGAAATCCGCCGCGCTTAACCAGGACAGATTAAAGCAGAAGATAGAAAAGGCTAAGGCCACATGGCTCGTGGCGGGTCTTAAAGAAAATATAGATATACATAAAGCGGCCAGTGCATTGCCGGACGATTTTGTAGCAGTCGCCAGCGATGGTTCCCATGTGGATGTCGACCGCCATCAATCGGCACGTCTCTTCTTGCTGAATATCGGGCTCGTGCAGCTACAGTACGGAAGCAAGGCGGATGCCTTGCTTTTGAGCATACCGTCACTCTATTTCGGCGATGAGCAGTTGTCCCTCCGCAGCCAGGACGGGCGGCAGGTACTCCTGGAAGGCCCTTTGCTGGGGATCAAGCGAAGCGTGGAAGAATGCCGGTATTTAGCAGACAGAGTTTGTGAAATACCGGGTGGTTTGCCCGTGGTCGCCCTTGTAGATGGTTCACTTATCATGTGGGGACTGGTGGGCCAGCGCTACGAGGATTTCGTAGTTGAGCAATTGCTTATCGAAGGATTTCTTAAACAGCTCGACAGGTTTGCCGGGCAAAACGAAAAGAATAAAACTGCCGTAGCCAGCTACATTAGCTTTCCGCGCAGCACTGATGTTGTCAATTCTCTCAGGCTGCATGTATGCCCCTATGATCCTGTCGACTGCGATAAATACTGCAAGGGTAAATTCGAGGGCAGGGAATGCGACAGGGTCGGCGGCCTGCTGGACCGGGCTCTTTTCAGCGAGTTTTTATCCCATGGGGAAAGGTCGGCAGTATTTTTCAGCAGCTCGACTATAATAGAAAAATATGGCGCTCACCAGGTCTGTTTTTTCTATGTCAAGCTGGACGAGGAGGTCGCCAGGGTGGAAGTGCCCCTCTGGGTGGCTGACGATCAATCCCTGCTAGACCTGGTGCATGCCGTGGTTCTCGACCAGTCCCGTAAGGGATTCGGATATCCGGTGGCTTTGAGCGAAGCACATGAACAGGCTGTGGTCAGCGGTGCAGACAGGGAGAGGTTCTGGAGCATGGTCGAAAGGGCTCTAAATGAGGATAACATTCGGATTCAGCATTCTCTCAAGCAGAGGAGCAAGAGGGTAAGATGGATTTAGGGCTGAAGGTTGCAGAGGTAGTTGAAACAAGTAGCTCGGAATTTCTGGCGCAATGCTATGAACTGGACGGCGCCCCGGCGCTGGGAAGTATGGTCAGGACAAAAGGTAAGGACTGCGAAATTTACGGGATAGTCTGTGCTTCGGCGACGCACAGCGTTGAGCCGGGTAGGCGCATCATGGCAAGGGGGCAGGGAGCGCAGTCGGAAACCGATGTCTTCAAAGCTAATCCGCAGTTGGCGAAGCTGCTATGCTCCGATTTCCGGGCGCTGGTTGTGGGCCACGGCCGTGGCAGGTCCATGTACCAGTATTTACCGCCCTCACCCGCATCTATCTATGCCTTCGTTTATACCTGCAAATCGGAAGAGGTAAGAGATTTTACGAAGTCGTTGAATTTTTTAAGCCTGCTCATTGATACACGTCTGCCGGTGGCAACGGACGAGGTAATCGCCGCATTCCTGCGCTTAGCCAGCCAGACGCAACAGGAACCCCAGGATTTCCTGGTAAAGGCAGGTAAGGATCTGGCCTGGCTTTTAAGCAACGATATCAGGAGATTGGATTCCATTTTAAAGAGGCTGCGCAATGACAGAGAGGAATAAGCAGGACAATATGCGGCTGGGGACTGTAATATTTGGTTCACTGATGCACGGGGTTCAGGTCAAGCTGGATCCGGGGAGGTCTGTCGAGGAAATAGCGGTCGGCCGCTATGTGGCCATCAAAGGCGAAAAGAAGCGGTTTTTCGGCATGATCACGGACGTGAGCCTGGAGGCGGTGGATCCACGGGCCATGGTAATGCCGCCGGACATCTCGGATCCATTCATTGCCAAGGTGGTTTCGGGGACAACTACCTACGGCAAAATAAGCGTTTTGCCCATGTTGACCATAAGCGGAGATGCAGCCACCATGCTTGAAGGACCGCAGCCTGCTAAAACCGTTCCCGCGCACTTTTCCGAAGTGCAACTGGCATCGCAGAGAGACGTTGAACTGGTATTCGGCCCTGAGGACAGGCAAAGGTTTTACATCGGGACACCCCTCGACATGGAGACCAAGGTATGCATCAACATGGAAGAACTGGTCAAGCGTTCCAACGGAGTGTTCGGCAAGAGCGGCACGGGGAAAACATTCCTCACCAGGCTACTGCTTGTCGGAATGCTGCAGAAAAGCGGGGCCGTGAGCCTGATCTTCGATATGCACAATGAGTACGGCTGGGAGGGGAAGAGCGAGAAAGGGCACAGGGTCAAAGGCTTGAAGCAGCTATTCCCGGGAAAAGTCGCCGTATTTTGCCTTGACGAAGCTTATGCCAGGCGCAGGAATGTTAACGTCGATCATATGGTGAAGATTGGATACGATGAGATTGAGCCCGAAGACATTGCATTGCTGCGCCAGACATTCAATTTCACCGACGCATCGATCCAGGCTATTTACGGACTGGCCCGCCGCTTTGGGGATAAAAAGTGGTTTGAATCTACGCTGACCCTGGGCGAAGAAGAGAGCAAAAAGGTTCAAAAGGAGATGGAAATCCACGATAGTACGTGGCGGAACCTGAGGCGCAGCCTGATGAACCTGCAGCGTTTCCCATTCTTGATGTCCCACGCGCCTGATGACGCTGTCAAGAACATGCTGGGTTACCTTGAGCGCGGCATTAACGTGGTGCTTGAATTCGGCAGTTACGACGATATCTCGGCATATATACTGGTAGCCAATCTCTTAAGCAGGCGAATTTACACCCAGTACCGGGAGAAGGTTGATATCTCCGATGCCAAAGGCAATAAAGAACCCGTTCCCATGGTAATAACAATTGAAGAAGCTCACAAGTTCCTCAACCCCGAGGTGGCAACACAGACCATCTTTGGCAAAATAGCGCGGGAAATGAGGAAGTACAATGTGACCATGCTTGTAATCGACCAGCGTCCCAGTGGAATTGATGAGGAGGTCATGTCGCAGCTGGGTACAAAGATCACCTGCCTGCTGGATAACGAGAGGGATGTTGATGCTGTTTTGACAGGGGTAGCAGGTAAAAGCGAACTCAAGTCAGTGCTTTCCAGGCTGGAGTCCAAGCAGCAGGCGCTGATTTTCGGGCATGCCCTGCCCATGCCGGTGGTTGTAAAGGTGAGAGAATACGGCACCCCTGAATCCTACAAGGAACTCGGGCCGTTGGCTGGAGACGGTAAGGCGAAAACGGATAAGCTCGATGACCTCTGGGGCTAACCAGATAGATTAATTAATCAGGTACTGGGCATAGGGCCTCTGCCGATAATCATCTGGCCTTTGTAGTAAAGCTCATACAGGTCTTTAATGGCGTTAGTCCACTCTTGTGCGCCCCTTTGCTTTCTCAGAGCAAGGCTATAGACCTTAATATTGTGAGGGAGTTTGGCAGCCCGGTCAGCGCAGGGCATAAGCTTGATACAGGGAAAATCAGCGCATTCCGAGCAGAACTCCACACTTTTTTCCTTCGAGCATACCCAGGTAGCGCACTGCTCGCCTATCACCTGGCAGTAGCCGTCGATTGCACGGCAGCCGGGGCAGGTGGCTTTCTCAAGCGGAAGATTCAACCTCTCGGAAAGCTGTTTCTTTAATTGCTCGTCTGTGATAGCCTTGTTCAAAGGGCATAATCCGCAGTGCAGCCCGCATGGTGCTTCGAGGGAATTTTTATCTATCATCTTACTTCCTCGCCTTTATATTCAAGAACTACGCGATCTGGTATCACGTTAGTATTGACTATTTTTCGATTGTTACCAGGTTCAGTCGTGGTACGCCCAGTGGGTCGATATCATAATTATGCACGCGGGGGTTTATTAACAGGTGATTTTTCCCGAACCATAGGGGCATAACAGGTGCCTGGTCAATCACGAGTTGCTCCGCTTGCTGGTAGAGTGTTAGCCGCTTATTGTAATCTTTTTCGACAGCGGCCTGACCAAGCAACCCGTCCAAGTGGCTATCCGAAAAATGGCTGTAGTTATACTCGGTATCGGTATAAAAAAGCGTGTATAGGAAGTTCTGCGGGTCAGGATAATCGGCAATCCAACCCAGAACGAACATCTCGTCAGCTTCCTCTTGCAGGTTGTAGTGGAACACGTCCGGCTCGAGCAGGCGGACAGAAACATCCACTCCGAGGTTTTGTTTCCAGTCCAGGATGACCGCTCCCAGGTACTCCTCCACATCGGTGCCTCCCCATCCTGGTACGGTTATTGTAATAAGGGGCAGTTTCTCAGCCGAACCATAACTGGATTTTGCCAGCAGCTCTTTTGCCCTGAGCGAATTGAACTCCAGACCTCTTACATCCTCGTTGTAGCCAGGCATACGGGGGGGCAGTATTCCATCCGCCCTGGTTACCATATCCTTCTGGGTTAGCTTGATGATATGTTCCTTGTTCACGGCGTGGCAAAATGCCTGCCTTACATATTGATCATTGAAAGGCGGCTTGCTCGTATTGAAGCCTATGTAATGAAGGCTGAATTCGGGAAATATATGCAGTTCATTATAGAATGGACCCGCTTCGTCGGTGGCACGGTCAATGTAGGCCTTTGAAATTTCCACCACATCGATCTTATTGGTCTCATAAAGCGACATGGGGATACCGGCAAGTATATGGAAGGCGATGCGCACGCTTGCTTGCTTTCCGTAGTAATATTGGTTTGGCCTTAATACTATGAGTGTGCCCTCATCCCACCTGGTAAGTTTAAATGGACCGGTCCCGACAGGCTTTTGCCACCAGTTCCTGCCTGATTCTATGTTCTTTTTATCTACAACGAAAGCGGTGGGATATGCAAGTTTGGAGAGGAAATATGTTTTAGGGGCATCGGTGGTGACTTTTAGAGTGTAATCATCCGGTGTCTGTATACCGCTTATTTGTACTGTTCTGCCGGCTATAGCATCGGCAACGCCTACGATATCGCTTAGATACACCGAAGCGGTTTGTGATCCGGTTGCAGGATTGCATGCCCGCTCCCATGAGTACTTGAAATCTTGTGCTGTAAGCTTCCTGCCATCATGGAACTTGACATCCTTGCGCAGGAAAAAAGTATAAGTTTTACCGTCTTCACTGATTTCCCAGCGCTCGGCTATATCGGGCACAGGTTTCAGCTCTGAATCAAATTTAATCAGGCCGCTGAATATCTGCATCACGTAAATATGTGACGACATCTCACTGGAGATAGCTGGATCAAGTGTTAGTGGGCCGCTATCCCACAGGTTTAGCGTACCGCCGGCTCCCGATGCAAAATCAAACGTTTCGGAAAACTGGTCTGAGGGATAGCATGATACCCCTGCGGAAATAAATAAAATACCGATGGTTAGCAGGCTAAATAAAACGAATAATCTTTTTACTGGCAATTGGTGACCTCAAATAAGATTCCTCGATTTTAAGCTTAAATGCCCGGTATCGCAGACGATAATATGATCGAGCATTGGTATACCGAGAAGTTCTCCGACTTCTGATAGCCTTTTAGTGAGGTTGATATCTTCTGCTGACGGCTCAAGGTCACCGGAGGGGTGATTGTGAATAAAGATTACAGATGAAGCCAGCGAAGATATCGCGTCTTTGAAGACCTCTCGTGGGTGCACGATGCTGCTATCAAGGTTGCCCATAGAGATAGCGCTTTTGCCAATGACCCGGTTTCGTGTATTAAGGCAAAGGATGTAAAAATGCTCTTTCTTCTTGCCCTTTAGTTTTGTACGTACTGTCTCAACAGCTTCCTGCGGAGACTGGACTGTTACGCCCTGCTCGTAGTAGTCGGGATCATCCAGCCTTTTACCAAGCTCAAAGGACGCCTTGATCTGTGCTGCCTTGGCTGGACCAATTCCCTTCACCTCGCATAACTCATTAATAGAAGCGGCGGCGACGTTTTTCAGGTTACCGAAGTGGTTGAGTAGCTTCTGAGACGTGGTGATTACGTTTTCACCCCTGGTTCCGCTTCCGAATACGAGCGCAAGCAATTCCGCTATGGAAAGCGCCTCGATACCGTGCTTCTGCAACCGTTCACGCGGCCTTTCCGATCGGGGCAGGTCGTGTATGGTATAAGATTTTTGCATCGTAATTTAACTGCTGTGGTTTGAAATGGGCGTCATTGCAGGGTTGAAAGCCAGATGGATTGTGTTATGCACCAGGATCGGGATTGTTAAAGTGAATACTTCGTTATAAATTAATTTCCGGGACTGTTGAGACATCATGTATTCAATCCACGCTTCGTCCAACCCCTTGAGGTCAAAACCATAGACTTTGACCAGCGCATCATCCATGGTATAGCCGTCTCTAATTAACAGCAGAAGTTCACTGATTTTACCCTTGCCGTAATTGTTGATGAGGTATTCGACAACGCTCTGGCTTTGCGCATAAGCATAATAAGCTTCTTCCGAGTTGGCTGAAAACGGGCTGGAAAGCGAACGTAACGTTGATATAGTACCGCGGTCTATAGTTTTTATCAGCGCTTCTTGATCGCGTTTACTTTGCTCGACCTCGGTGTGCATGGCCAGACCTTCGTCCAACCAGGTTGGCAGACCTGCTCCGTATGGGCTGAAGGTTATCTGGTGGGTAACCAGGTGGCCGAGTTCATGCGCTACGGCTTTTTTGCCCCAGTCAAGGTTGGAGGGCGATACACCGATAGAAATGATATTAAATCCCGCATAAGCCACACCGCCTGTCCACTCTTCGGTAGTTACCATCGAACCGCGCAGGTCCTGGTAATTGGCATAAATGTATAAACTTACAGGTTTTTCCAGGTAAGCACCGGTGTCCTGGCCAAGCCTGTTGATAGCGTCAAGAGATGCCCTTAGCAGATCTTCGGCAAAGGAACGGCTTCCTTGATACCAGTATATGGCTACCTTGTTTTCGCTGGCCTTCTGCCATTTGTAACGCGTATCATCGAAGCTGACTATCTTTTTTTCACTGGTTAGCTTATTACCCGAGCTGTCTTCGATAACCCACCAGTAAGATACTTTGGCGCCGGGCGGGAGACTGCCTTTCCGCATGTCCCAAACCCATGTAGTGGAAACGCTGTTTGCCGGCGTGAATTCAGGCCAGGCTTCGGCGAATGCGGGCGCGTAAGTCATCTTGTCCACCTCGTAGCGCAGCCTGATGCGGGAGATAGTGCTGGAGCTCTCCGCCTTTA
>Ga0163210_1000063_pt1 | contig 32537 bp, 18 predicted proteins | sample Kivu_220m_FD_113536 | JGI IMG/M metagenome (GOLD analysis project Ga0163210, IMG submission 113536) | Freshwater microbial communities from Lake Kivu, Western Province, Rwanda to study Microbial Dark Matter (Phase II) - Kivu_220m | ecosystem: Environmental > Aquatic > Freshwater > Lake ...
CTGGTAGAACTTTGTTAATAACCCTCGAATGATTGTTAATAGCGACTGTTTTTACAAGAAACAAGACCAGTGACCAAGCCTTTTTCCGATCAGGGTTAACAAATCATTGCCATGTCTTCGCCATAATAAGAAAAAAAATGGCCTTCCTGTCTCACAGGCATCCCTTTTTTGTCGAATTTTGGGTTTATGAATAATTCAGGTTAGATGTTAATCCTTATTTTTCCTTTTGAGATGAATCGTAAAATCCCCGGATATGAATTGTCATTGAATCAAGTGTCAACGAAATTCGTTCCTGATTCCAAATATAAAGTTTGATGATTTTGTTCCTTGATTCATTCAAAAATCCCAGATCAATCCCTCGTTTAATAGTGATGTATTGCCATCCCGGTTCCAATGGCGTCGATTGGGCCACCGTATCCCAAACCATACTGGAGTAAAGATATTTCTTCGCGGTTGTGTCCACAATCTCAATAATCACGGGAGGGCAACTTATCGTATCTTTCCTTGATGTTTTTACTTTTGTTTGAATATTGAAGTCAAGATCCTGAAAATTCTCATCCATTCGGATTGGTTCAATGATCCGGATAAATTCGTTATCCACAGTTATTTTATGAAAATATCCTTGCTGAGATGGCAGAATGTCTTTTACGGTTAACTCTTCATTGACAAACAATCCACCGTGAATCAGGGTGTTGCTTTCAATGGCATACCGGCTGATCTCATTCATGAACGCAAGCTCCCGTTTCATCTCATTCAGGGCCGCGGTATCATTGCATTTCTCAAAGCGGTTGTCGGAATTCTTTATATAGAGAAGATCATGGGAGAGAAAAAATGGATCCCTGTAATAATCCACCTTTGTATGGTTATTCCTGGTAAAAAAGACACTTCTGGGAAACTTCGTCGGCTCAGTGATGTCGAGTGGTCCACCCGCCCAGTGACAATAACTTTTAACTTTAAGATTGTATTGTTTTTTGAGCAAAGCCAGTAACGTCGGCGCGATATCCAGATGGGAAGAGATGGCTGTGGATTTCAACGGGCTGCTCAACAAAGGGGAATAAATGATGAGTGGCACGAAATATTTTTCCGTTGGCATTTTATTGGTCAGCATCAGTTCAGGCATGGCATGATCGCCGGTAATAACAAAGATAGTGTTCTCATAATCAGGCCTTTGACGGTATTTTTCAAAGAACTGCCGAAACATTTCATCGGTATATAAAATTGTTGAGAAGACATCCCTGGATTTTTCAATTTCTGAACGCCGGCGATCGTCAAGCCCCGGCGCCTGAATTTTTTCGGCAACCTGATCCAGGTATTTCTGTTGATCTGGAACAGTGAAAGGATAATGAGTGGAGAGCGTGAGGTAGATATCCAAACGGGGGGTGTGCGGGAAGGAATCCAGCACTTGAAAGGAACTTTCAAAGAGTTCTCCATCAGGATAACCCCATTTGTATTGGGGACCTAAATTTTTATTTTGGCGCCGGTTCTGCTCAAAAGTCAACAAGGTGTAGTCCACCCCCTCCCTTTCTAAAAATCCCTGATAATTGGTAAACTCCAAATCCCCTCCATAGAAGAAGTTGGCGTAATACCCATTCTCTTTCAGATACCGGATCAGGGAGTAATGGTTGGGGACATATCCCTCATTGAAATTCCACACCTCTTCGTAGGGAAGTGATCCGAACACAGCGGATAATAAGCCGAATGTGCGATCGGAAGTGGAAAAAACATGATCCCAACAGAGACTTTTCTCTTTGAGGGAATCCAAAAACGGCATGAAACTTCCGTAATAGGGATGATCCCCGGAAAAGGAGGTGGAGAGGGATTCCACGATGATAAAGACGACGTTGGGTCTTTCCTCTTTCAGCTGAAAATAGGGGCCCAGCACATCCGGCGTATTGTCGATCCGGAGAAACGGGTAATCCGGATTCAGGTAGATATACCCGTTGTTCTTTTTCTGCCACTGACGTGTCTTCTCCCTGTTTTCTTTACTCATGAAAGTTTTCCCGGTGCAACCTGTTGACATATGGTGATATACATCCCGTGCGGAATCATTGGAGAGATGGTGGGCAATGGCCTTAAACGCGTAAGTGAGTTTATGCTTTGACAGGAAAAAATCGAATTCATTCTCAAAGGCCTGTCGGTTGCCCGGGATAAAAAAGAGGATAACGGGGAGGATCACAAGTAAGCCGACAGATAGGATCAACCAGCGATATCCCAATTCAACTTTCCGTAGGACCCGGATCATGACGAGGGGCATGACAATCAGCAAAAGGAAGGTAACGATGCCGGCTAAATCCATCTTAACAGAACTTACGACGATGTTCTTGATCTCCGGGAGAGTGTATGTAAATATCACCTGGTCCAGCGGAACCCAGGTAATGGTAAAATACATCTCCAACAGAAATGAAAGAATGAGAAAAAGATACAGTAGCGCCATGTAAATGATGGTGCCGGTTTTTTTCCGGATCATCATCAGGGGAATGACCGGGAAGGCAAATAGAAGTGCGAATCCCATAAAAAGGAGAAGATCCCTGCCTGTTCCCATCAGAAATGCGGACCAATCGGAGGAAGAAAAGGTATATTTTGCTATGATACGGATCAGGGAATAAACCCTGATGAAGAGGACTACAGGGGTGAATGCCAGGGTCAGGAGAATGAACAGGTTAACACGATCCCGTAAACGCCGATTCACGTCAATTAATTCCATAAACCCTGAGATGCAAACTGTCACAGCGGATATTGCCAAGCTTGTTGTTGAAGAAATACGTTTTTAAATAGAGCCTGGAAAGATCGTCGATGGAGCTCACATCCAGCACCTCTTCCACTTTATATGGATGCCAGCTGCCCGGGGTGATCTTCGTAGACTCAATACCTGGAAAATTCTCTCGATGGTACAACAGGTTCTGTGCGACACTGTCGTCGATGGCGACAATCAGCCAGGGGATCCTGGCAGTGTCATCTTCAGAGGGAAAATAGTATTGAAAATCCAGTTCGACCCCAAGCTGCCTATACGATTTCTCAAACTGTTGGGGAAGGATAAGATTGATGTATTTGAAGGGAACGGAATAATGGGGATAACCTGAGGAATCAACAGAAAAGAGCAGCGTTGTGTCGAAGTCGATTTTCATGAACAATCCCGGCAGGGTGATCCTGTCGTTCCCGGTAGCGTATTTCAAAACATCGGTAGTGATCTCTAATTCCTCCTGCATGCGCTGGAGATTCTCAGGGTCGCTCATTGGAGTGGTCTTGAGCCCTGGTTTGATCAAATAAAGTTTGTTTTTTGAGAGGAAAAATCCCTGATTAAGGTAATCCACGCTTTCCTGATCACAGGTAACGAACTGTAAAGCATGAAGGTTCCGGAAATCTGTGGCAGTATCAATGCCCCTTCCCAACCAGTGCACATAGGGAAGGTGTTTGAAATGGTAGGCATGCTGAAGCATGGCGATCAAGGAAGGGGTCACATCCTGATGCGTTGATACCGATTCAAAGCGGTGTGGTTTTTTCAGCAGCGGGGAGTAAATGATCATGGGCACATGGTAGCGTTCAATCGCGGAGATTTTGGAATAGCCTAGTTCCTGAAAGAAATGATCTCCCGTGATGATAAAGATGGTATTCTGAAAATCGGGCCGCTGGGAGTAAGCGTTCAGGAAGTCTTTCAGAGCATTGTCGGAATAGAGCATGGCAGCAAAGATCTTCTTGTTGAGGTCGGTCAATGCTTTTTTCTCGGGCGAAAACCCTGCTCTTGTTGTGATCTCTTCGTATTCGGCCATGTATTTCTCATGATCGGGAATCCTGTAAGGATGATGGGTGGAAAGGGTCAGGTAAATATCCAGCCGGGGCTCTTTTTGCAGTGAGTCGATCACTTCGAGGGAGCGGGCAAAGGTAAATTCATCATGCAATCCCCAGAAAAAGTCAGGATAGAGTTTCTGCTTCTCCCGGTATTCCGGACCGAAATCGACCATGATCCGGTCGATCCCCTGTTTCTTCATGAATTGGTCATAATGGGTGAAGGTAGGGTCTCCACCGTAATAAAATGTGGTGTAATACCCATTTTCCCTGAGATAACGGATCAGGGAATAGTGGAAAGGGATCTGGCTCAGGTCCTCCTGAAACTCACCCCCTCCGAATGGGAGGGAACCAAACAGGGCGGCAAAGACATGAAAGGTCCGCTCTGAGATAGAGAGAAAGTTATCAAAGTAAAGGCTCTGGTTCTTCAGGGAATCCAAAAAAGGGGAGAAATTCCCGAAGTAGGAATCATCTCCGATACAGGCTTGTGAAAGGGATTCCACGATGATGAACACCAGGTTGGGCGGTTCTTTCTGAAGATTGAAATAGGGGCCCAGCACATCCGGATCCCTGTTCTTGTGAACCAAGGGATAGCTCTTGCTGGTATAATCAAACTCCGGATGGATCTCCTGGTATTTGTCGATCTCTTTGACCAGCTGGTCCATGGGTTTGACTTCCGGTTCCTTTAAAAGAAAGGCGGTAGTCTCCTTTATGAAATAGGCGCTCTTGTTGATCCGGTGAAACACAGTCATCTCCGATACATTCTGGGGACCGTTGCAGGGAGGAACCAATGCCATAAAAAGCGCCATCACATAAACTGCCGTGATCACCAGCCATAGGTTCCCTTTTATCCGGATCTTTGTCGCGACCCACTGCAGGAAGATCACCAGGGCAAGGATCAGTGCGAGAGGCAGGAAAGACCAGAAACTCATCCCGTCCGAACTTCGGATGATCATCATGATCTCGTCGAAGGAATAGGCAAAGAGAACGTTTCCGAGCGGCGCCAGGTTGATGGCGAAGTAACGGATCAGGGCAAACTGCAGTAAAGTAATCAATGCCAGAAGTACAGTATAAAAGACCGTGGCCCCTTTCCGGCTGAAAAGAGCGATCAGCAGATAGGGAATGAAGATGACCAGGGCCAGAATGAAAAAAACCTTCAGGTCAAAAAGCAATCCGGTGGCTTCTGTCAACCAGGGATGGTCCTCTGCCGTAAAGGTATGTTGCAGGTAAAGGTATTCGATGATTCGCATCACCAAAATGACGGGAAGGAACATCAGATTCTCAACAAGAAAGCGGGAAGCGATGGGAAGGATTTTCTCTTTCATCTTATTCGATTGTCACTTCATAGATCTCTCCGATGATATCGTTTTTCGGGAAAGGGATGCTGGACTGGTCGAACATCGACCCAACCCACCAGCGGGTATTGTGAAATTCCTGTGAGATGATCAGCAGCATTTGGTTATTCGGGATGGAGGTGATGGTATTGTCCACATACCCGACCACCCTCAGCTGGTCTTTTTCAGGGCCGATACGCCAGATGATCCGCTCGGGTTCCCAGTCGATCTGGAAATAAAAATAGGGGCTGCCAAACAATTCGTCATCCGATTCGGGCATCTTGGAGGTGATGGCCCGGTAGGTCTCACCCCATTTGTGCTGCCAGAAGACCTGGTCATTGTATACGATGGGGTTGCAGCCTCCATGGTAGTTCACCGGATCGTTGCAGGCCATATCCCAGTTGGTGCAGGCCACCAGGATATTGTCCTTCATCTGATCCACCTCGTCGGGCAGCGGGACATCCCAATGGTTCACATTGTACTGGTCGATCAGTCCCTGGTTGTAAGCCGGGGGAAGGATATAGTTGGGACAGTAGCGGACTGTCTTAAGGATCTCGAAGTCGATCTCGGAATAACCGGTTTGCTTCACCCGTTCGTCCTGGTCGCCACCGTAATAGTGGGCGAAATAGCCTGAATTATTGCAATCCCGGCGGTAGTTCCACGGGTTCTGGTCCTGGGTGATGAGCCAGATCGCATTGGTCAGGCCGTTCCACAATCCCTTCTTGTTCAGCAGTTCGGTCAGCTTGGCTTTTACGGTCCATTTGCCATAGGTGAACCCGTGACGGGTGATCACTCCGACATTTTGTTTCTCCCACTCCCCGAAGTTAGTTCCCGGGTTCTTGATGATGATCTTGTGTTCCGCCGGATCGGAGATCACCGTCTCGCAGGGATGTTTCGTGGTGCTTGCCGTGATGGCCACTAGCTCCTCTTTCCGGTAAAAGCGCTGGTTCCAGTTGTAATCGCGCAGGGAATACCCGTCATGCAGCACGTCGGCAATGACCGGGATGTTACCGTATTTCGTAGTGGGATCGATGTAATGGACAAACTGCTCAAAGGCTGCCTTCCCATAGATGGCTTCGTCGTTGCCGCAATTCGCGGTGAAGCACCGGCCGTACTTATCGGCCGGATAGTACCACGGATTGATATAGATCCCTGCTCCTGGGTCCGGCTTCGCGATCACTTTCAGGGTATAGGGATAGCGGTTGATCAGCGTGTTGGTCAGCCGGGCACCCTCTCCGTCCAGGAAAAAGAAATAGGGATTCACGAAGGCGCTGTCGTGCATCAGGCTGATATCCCGGATCCATGGGGGGATGGCATTGCTGTCGATCGTGGCCGGGGTGGTCACTACCAGCAGGAAGCTGTACTCGCCGGTCCGGGGATTCCGTTTCCACCGGTCGTTCTGTCCGTTCTCGAAATAGCGCTGTTCATTCCTGGGATTTCCCACGATGCGGAAAGCATCCGTCACCTTGTGAAACTCTCCGTCGGCCGGGATCTCTTCGGTGATGATGAAGGTTTTTCCGGTATCATCCCAGCTTCCGTAGAAATTCTCCCAGGCATAGGGATGTTCCTTCAGGGTATCGGCCGGATCGGCCTCGGGGAACTTGTAGGATTCGTTCTGGTAATAGATCTTGTAAGCAAATTTTTTGGACTCCGTCCCGGTATTTTTCAGGTAGAACTCCATGTGGAACAAGCCGTCCGGTGTTTGTCCGGGGGCAGGGATCAGGAACCCTGTCTCTCTCGGGGCCATGTAATCCAGGTGGAGGATCCTGTTGCCTGTGGCTGCTGAGCTCTCCTTCCCGTCGACATCGGTTTTCCAGTTCACCATCGGGTTGAAATCACGGACAGCAAACTCCCCCGAACTGATCGCATGATTTTCCGGGCTCCGTGAACAGGCCACCAACAGGAAGGCAAGGACCGTAGAAGAGAGAAGCAGGTGTGTTGATGAAAACTGTCGCATCATCATGGGGTGTTAGGTGCAAAGGAATAGAGTTGAATCATGTTGGGCAGGTCCGGGAGATCTTCATATTCGCTGCAGCTCCCTCCGTGGTATCCCGGATCTTTGCAGTTTCTTCCGACCACAAGGATGGATGTGATATCCGGGTCAAGCCACTTCCCGGTATGGAGGTTCAGGATCTCATAGTATTTCGGGTTGCGGTCTTCCTGATATCCGGTAAAATCGACAGAAGTGAGGGTCCGGAAGGTGGAATCGTTGAAGCAGATCTCTTTCAGATCGTAACGCCAGTCGCGGTTGTACCGTAAAAATGATACCGGCTTCCCATGATGAAAGGTTCCCGGAAACAGCTGATCCGAGAGCTTCAGGGTGTCGATCCCGATGGTCAGCCCCACGCTCCCGTGAATGTCGTGGAACACCTTGACAAATTTGTTGTCGCCTGGAAGAAACCTGAGAAGGGTATACGCCTCTTTACCGGATTTAAGATCCCGGAAACGGGTAAGCACAAGGTCTCTTTTTTCGCCTGGAAGATAGGGGGCTGCCGTGGCGCTGAATTCCACCAGCGAGCGGTTCCATTCGCGTAGTTTGTACTCGTTGCCGTCGGCCAGGGTGGTCCATGACCCGAAGGAACCCGACGGAGTGAACTGAAGAATCTTCCACGAGCCCTTGTTATCAAAAAGCAGAAGTTCATCTGTCCCGTTCCCGTTCAGATCCCCGGAGGTCACCTGGGTCTCTTCTGTCAGACCAATCCCGGCCAATTCCGGTTCTTCCGAACTCCACAGCACCCTGACCTTTGCCTCCGCTTTATTGCCGTTACAGCCTCCCGTGGATCCCTCAAAACCGATGAGCGCCATCCCGGCCGGGCCGGCCACAAAGAGCTGATCCCCCGGCCGGGATAGGAAAGAGCCTGTCAGGCAGGTGAATCCGCGAAGAAGGGGATACAGGTCGGTGGGGCAATCGAGGGGAATGGATTCAAAGGTTTTAGAGGCGGGGTAAAAGTGATAGAGGGAAGGGATTCCTTCGCCGTTGATCACCAGCATCGACTGCAGCGAGCCTCCGGCCGTGATAAAATTCCCGGCCATCACCTGGTCGGTCAGTGTGATCTCGCCGGCATTCTCATGGTCGTGGCTGATCAGAAAAACACCCCGGCTACCGGTTTCCTGTTTTTTCAGCCAGGAGAAGGGAAACGGGGGCATGTTGATTGCCGGGCGGTATCCCTCCTCCCTGGTCATGTCGACCCGTGCGGAATCACCCGGGCGGCTGCGCGGGGCGCCAAAGACATAATAAAAATCATCCACCAAGATATCGGTGTTGCTGTTGTTCCAGAAATACAACTGGATTTTGTCATCCTTCCGGAGATGAACATCAGAGAGGTCGAAGTAACCGCTCACTTTGGTCCACTCCCCCACAGGGACCAGGGGCCCGTTGAAGTTCACCCCCTTCCAGCAGATGTTCACCCCCACCGAGTTGTTCACGGCAAAGACCAGGGAGCCGTTGACCTCATTGTCGGTGGGAAGCACATAGACCCAGGCGCTCATGGCCACCCCTTTCAGGTTGTCCAGCCCGATCTCTCCCGCATCCCGCACCACGCTGATAGAAAAGCTGTTTTTTCCGAAAGCTTTGGCCGAAAAGTTCCCCGAATGGGCAATCCCTTTGTAGATCCCGTTGGGGACATCCTGGGTTGAATCCACTTCAAAATCAAAGCTCAGAGTGTTGGGAGCGATAGTCCGCATGGGATCCTGCCTGGCGAATGCCGCCTCATTGGAGGTGGGAATCTTCATCAGCTTGTGCCACGGTACATACCTGATCACGCCAAACGTGACAAGTACCAGCAGTACAACAGCGATCCCGAGAATGATGAACAATCTCTTTCTTTTTTTCATACCCGGTGGTTATCTGATCAGGATTAGTTTGATGGTTTCAGTCTTGTCGGGAGTGGTCATCCTGAGGGTATAGATCCCCTGAGGGAGAGGAACTCCTTCGCGGTCGTCACCGGTCCATGTGATCCGGTGTTCGCCTTCGGCTTGCAGGCCCTGCATCAGCGTCATCAGATGCATCCCCTGCAGGTCGAAAAGATCCAGTTGAACAGGGGAATCGGCTTCCAGGGAGTAGCGGATGGTCATACTGCCATGGGAAGGATTGGGGTAACAGGAGAGGTGAGCCGGGTTTCCTGCTTCCGGTTGTACCCCCACAGGCCAGTTGATATGCAGGTGGGCGGGGATCACAGTGATGTTGTTGTACAGGTCACGCACAAGAACGTGGCAATCGTGGCCTCCCGACGGGACATTGCAGGTGGTGAAGTAGACCGTGAGGGTATCCGAATCGCCGCTGAGCAGGGAGCCGGTGTTCGCTGAAAGGCTCAGCCAGTTGTTGGAGAGGCCCTCATTGGCCAGCCGGATCTCTCCGGGCAGGAGGTGTGTGCCGTACCCTGTGTGATCCCCTTCAATGACATAGACAAGGTAAACGTCAAAGTCACTCCCTTCGGCGATGGAGCCGGTGACGACTGCCGTGGCGTTCTCATTGGGCTTGATAACCCCCTTCCCTCCCCCGCTCTCGCCATGCCAGTTCACCGTAACCCCGGCGCCGGTGGTGCCGTCGAACTCAAGGTCGCCCAGGGAGCCGCCGGAAAAACTGGTGGCACTGTTGACCGTGACATCGGCCGGGAAATCGATGCGGATATTCTTGATGTACTCGTCATCGGGGCTTCCGTTATGAACCGTCAGGTTCCAGCTGAACTCCTGTCCGGCGACACAGGTCGACTCAGAGCAGATAAACCACGAACCGGTCAGGTTATCGGGCTGACCCGGTTTGGCCTGGGTGGTGTCGAACACCTGGATGGTATAATGCAGGAGCCCTCCGCCGGTGTTGGTGATCACCATCCCGTTGGAAGCGTATTCTCCCGGGTCAAGTGTATGGCTCATGGAGGCCGGTGTGACGCTGATGTCAGGCAGCGCCCCTTCAAAAGGCGGGAAGGTGATGTAATCAAGCCAGGTACGGTCGAAGTAGGCCGAGACCGAATAGTCTTTGTGATAGAGCCACCGGAAGGTATGGATCCCTTTGGATACCGGATAGCTCACCTGGTCCCAGTAATTGTCACCGTCCCATCTGCCCATCTCCTGGTTATCGATGAAGAAGGCGAAATAATCATATTCCGTCCCGTTCGGGTCATCTTCGCAGGAGACGCGTTTCCAGAATCCTATCTCGCCGTCGGCCAGGATATTCAGGGTGATCAGGATCTCTGAATCCTCGTTGTCATAAATCCATCCCGACTTGATATCATGGACTCCTTCATGGGGCTGGAAATCGTCCATGGCCCAGTCGGCAAATCCGCCGAAATACCAGGGGAATTTCTGAAAGGTCCCTGTTTCGAAGTCTTCCACGATGTTTCCTGCAAGCAAACAGATGCTGTCGGCACTGCTGTATCCGTTGTTGGCAGAAAGCTGGGAGTTGATGAGATAAAGGTGCTCAAACGGTGCCTGGTCCGAAGCGGTGATGGTGTAAGTGAGCTCCTGTACTGAGTCGGGTTTCAGCAGGGCGATGGTTCCCGAACCCTGGTCGATCGTCATCAGGGGATCTGTGGAGGACAAGGTGGTTTGGAGGTTATGGACCTTGGCCCCTCCGTGGTTTTCAAAAACCACCCGCATGTCGGTCGTCTCTCCCGGATCGGGCTTCCCGTTGTCGCCATCGGTCAGGGTCACGGCCCCGATGACGATATCGGGTGCATACGCGGTGAGGTCGATATCCAGTTCTATGCTTTGCTCATTGGAAGCCTCATGAAACTGCAGGGTGAAGGGATGCTCGTCGGGCACGGTGGTGGAGGTCCTGAAACGGAAGGCATCCGGGAAGGTTTTGGTTTGCCCCCCACCAATGTAACCTATGGCTTCGGTGCTATCCATCAGCGTGATGTAGGGATCCTCCTTGGTAATCCAGGAGGTGACGCCGGTCAGCGCCTGGGTTCCGAGGTTGGTCAGGCTCAGGGAGATCATGGTTGTATCGCCATACTCCACCAGGCTGTCGCCTCCGGCATCGAGGGAGTAATTCACCAGGAGTCCGTTGGTGGTGAAATTCAATACCTTGGTGTTGGCAATCCCGTTGTTGTCGGTCACCCTGAACCGAATGGGACGGTTCGTATACAAATTTTGCGGGGTGCCGCTGAACAGGCCGGTTTCTGAGAGGGTCATCTCCACAGGATAACCGCAGGCTGTAAGGATATCTTTTGAACCGGTGGTGATGGTGGTGGCACCGCTGAGCTCAATGTACTGGTAGTTTGAATTGTCCCCTCCCGAGATGCCTCCGATCCAGCTTGTGCTGACCGGAAAGTTCATATTCCCGTAATAGTATTCGATCAATCCGCTGGGGTAAAGCTTTACGGCGAAATCTACGCTGGAACTGCCGGCCATGTTATTAATGGAGGCTTTCCAGCGGATGGTGGCCGAATTGGCATCACCCTCATACCACATCCCGTCTCCCACCGAAGAATACAACCTCAGGTCGGTCATGAAGGGACTGATAATGGCGGTTTGATGGTACAGCAGGTCGGGATCGATCAGGTAGGGATAGGTGTAGGCCCTGTCATCAAATACAATGAAACCGTCCACATAGATGTAGAGTTTGCGTACGGATTGCTTATAGAAAGGAAAGAAGAAATCAAGCACTTTAGTGGCGTACCCGTTGCTGGTGTTCGACGGGGTAAGTGCTTCGGCGTTGACCGATGGGTAGATGCCCGTAGTGAGTTCTTCGGGATAGTCGAGTTTCACATCCCACCGGTAAGGCGGGGTTCCTCCCGACCCTGTCAACTGGCATGAGTAGGGTTGGTAGAGCTGAGCGGGGGGGAGAGAAACGGTAGTGATTCCCGGTTTATCATAGGTCATCGTACGGGTGACCGAGACACGTGTCGTGCTGTTGTTGACGATGGGTGTGGGGGTGGCGGTGCAAAACACGGTTTGCGGCCCGCCGCTGGTATAATCGATCAGCGCCATCTGGGTGATCTCGCCTGTGGCGCTGCTTCCGGGGTCATTCTCTTCGACATTGAGAAAGAACTTGGCCATCTGCCCCGATGAGAGGTCGCTCAGGACAGGGGTCAGATCGAGCCCGAATTCGATGGTTTTATCCGCTTCCGAGGTGCCTCCCTGCATGTAGTAGGGGCCTCCCTGGAAGTTGAAGATCGGGTATTCATAGATAAAGGCGGGCGTGGTGGCCGATACGTTGGTGTTCATCCCTACGGTCACCTTCAGCATGTCCCGTGAGGTGTGCTTCAGCGTAACCTTCATCGTCAGCTGAGGCTCGCATGTCTCTTTAACATCCAGCACAAACACCGTATGTTCCCAGATGCCACCGTACCCGATATTGTCGGCAAGCGTTTTATACATCATGTAGCAGAAGCCCTGGTTACACCATCCGGTACCGGCATACCCATTAGCAAACTTCAGTCCGCCGATTTCCCAGTCGTGCATGTCCACAATCCCGTCGCCGGTGATATCGATATTGTTGGTGTACTGGCCGTCGTTGTTGTAATCGAACCGTACCGAATCGTTGTACCCGCAAACCGTCCAGGCATGGGTCGGACTTGGCCCCCAGGAGGTCTGGACGTACTTTCCCTCTTCAGGGGTACCCGGAGGAAACACCGTGGTGACGGAGCCGTAATATTTCGCATAGAAATTAGCGACACCGCCTATGTTGGATCCTTCCAGGTGATCCACCAGCCAGTATTTCAGGGTCTGAAGTCCGGTCGGGTTATCGCACCGGATCGCTTTCACGGTGATCAGCCGGTTCTTCATCCCGTTGTAGTAAACGTTATATCCTGATATCCAGCGCTTTTCACCTCCCGTGTTCAACCCGCCGCCATAGTCGGTCACATTCATGGTGCCACAGGCCCTGATGATCTCCCACGAATCGAAAAAGCTGGCTCCCTGGTAATTGTATCCGTTGTTCAGAAAGTCCCAGACAAAGTGTGTGGGATAGGTGTTGTCAGTGGTATTGGCCGGCAGGTCACGCTTCCGGTCAATCTCGTAAGTGAAATTGAAAGCCACACCGGCTGATTGACCGCATTCATATCCCGATTGCGAGGTGATGGAACGAAAATAGGGTTTCGTTGAGTTATCCACCGAAACGGGCAGCATGGGCGCATTGGGGCCCCGGTAGGCTTCCGGTAATTCCAAGAGGGGGACGTTCATCAGGGTGAACTGGTCCTGCAGGCTGATGGGTTCCGGCTCCAGCCCTAACTCTGCCGGTCCCTCCTGCCCGGTTGAACTCTCCGGCCAGGACAGAGCGATGAATACCACAAGAACAAGAGAAAAGAGTTTTTTCATTCCAGCATCAAATTATTGTGCAAGTTTACTGATTTTTACGGTTATAGAGGTACTTTGCATCCCGAATGATGGCATTCCCGGTGGAAACATGGTTGATTTTTGCCTTTGAGACCATAAAACGAAACCATTCCCGGTTGACAAGAATATCTTTTTCATAGGGATACCATGCAGGATCTGGATCCTCAGGGTGAAATGCGTGATAGGCTTCATCGGCAAAATTCCAGAATCCGCAGTGCATATTGATCTCTGATACCATTAATAAGACCATATCGTAGGATAAAAGTTGTTCCTTCAGGTTGGTTTTATCAATGTATTCGGGGTTTTTATCATCGATGATATGGGGATAAACCTTTGAATTGTAATACCAGTAGGTGTGATTCCTGAAGAGTTGCCCTGAAATGGTATGGACGATATTGATGTAATAACTGTCAGCGATCACCAGGATGGAGATCGTTTTGGGCATCACGGTATCAAAAGCGATTACCGGGTAAGCCAGCCGTTCCCCCGGAAGCGGGAAGATCAGGTTCAGCAGCTCCCCGATATCCTTATCGGTCCACTGCATGGAATCGGATACCTCGATCCCGGTGACGGTCATGGCCGGAAGCCGGGTGCCGGTTTTGGCTGCAATATACCGGAAGAGGGTATCCATCGCCACCACCGAGCCATAAATGCTCCAGTGCATCCCGTATTTCGAGAAGAGGGGATAGCGGCTGGTATCCTTCATCGCCAGGAAATAACGGTTCAGGTCGATGAGCGGGATCTGCAGTTTGGTCGCCTGTTCAAGGAGGTAGTCATAGTTTGATGGCCCTTTCCCGTTGGCAAGGTAGTGACCGGGGATGTATTCCGGGAAGAAACTGGCCTTCCCGGGTTCCACCACCAGCACAAACGGGGTGCCGGCCTCTGCCAGGTCACTGCTGACCCGGCTCAGTTTTCTCAGCCTGGGCTCCAGGATCTCCGGGCCTACAAAATAGTTACCGAGGTACTCATGGATGTAATCCTCTTCGAACAGGTAACCCTGTTTCCCCTCCACAAATCCCTGGGCATGGATCAGGCGGAACAGACGGTAGTCGAATTCATTGTTCAACCTGAAGAAGGTGTTCCGAAAGCCGATATGGTCGTTCGTGCGAAGGGTTGCCTCCTGCTGAAACACTCCCGAGAACCATCGTCTCCAGGTGAATGTCGTTTCATAAGGGGAAGGTTCGAGTTTAAAAAAACCCTTCAGCGGATCTTCCCCGATCAGGTGAAAACGGCCCTGAACGAAGGGAAGAATGAGCAGGATCAGGACCAGCAGGGAAAGCACATCTTTTGCCTGTCGCATATCAACTGACGGTTAAAAACACAAAACTAATCAATGTTTTAGCAGGTATCAAAACATCTTATTACTTTTACAAGGGTAAAGTCCGAAAGATGGTTGCTGTCGTAATCCCCTGTTACAAAGTCCGGGATAAAATTCTCCCGTTGTTGCACAAGATCGGCCAGGAGGTCGGACGCATCTTCGTCATCGATGATGCCTGTCCCGAGCATACCGGGGAGTATGTTTCGGAACACTGCACCGATGTGCGGGTGAAGGTGATCATCCATCCGAAAAACCTGGGGGTAGGCGGAGCCGTAAAAACCGGATACAGGGAGGCATTAGCAGAAGGAGCCGGTGTGGTGGTGAAATTAGATGGCGACGGCCAGATGGATCCCGCCCTGATCCCGGGCCTGATCGAGCCGTTGATCCAAGGGAAAGCCGACTATGTCAAAGGAAACCGCTTCTACGACCTCCATTACCTCAGAGAGATGCCCTGGATGAGGAAGATGGGGAATTCCGTCCTCTCCTTTCTTAACAAGCAGGTGAGCGGCTACTGGGATATCATGGATCCGGCCAACGGGTTTACGGCGATCACCGGAACGGCGCTGAGCTACCTCCCCCTCAGAAAGATCGACAACCGCTTCTTTTTTGAGAACGACATGCTCTTCCGGCTCAACACGATCAGGGCCGTAGTGGCCGATTTCCCGATGTTCTCCTTTTATGCCGACGAAAAAAGCAATCTGAGAATCTCGCAGGTGCTGTTGAAGTTTCCCCTGAACTACCTTGGCAGGTTCTACAAGAGGATCTTCTACAACTATTTCCTCCGCGATTTCAATATCGGGTCGCTTGAGTTGATCATTGGGACGGTGCTTTCCCTCTTCGGGATCATCTTCGGGATCGTCAAGTGGTCTTTCAGCGTCATCTCCTCCCAACCGGCCACGGCAGGAACCGTGCTGTTAGCCGCCTTGCCCGTTATTCTCGGGTTTCAGTCGCTCATCGCCTTTCTCCATTTCGACCTGGCCAACATCCCCCGAAAGCCAATCACCCAGGGTTTATCCGGGCTGCCTCATCAGAACCTGAAGTAGATAAAGGGACTGAACCCTGAGGAGGTGATGGTGGCTTCGCTCAGGATGAAGAGAAGGATTGCCGCCAGGGTCATCAGGATCACCGTAACCCCTTTGGGTGCAGAAAAAAGCCTCTCGCTCCATTGTTCAATCCGTTTCCACCCGCCCCAGAAAGAGAAGAGGAGGGCAATGGCGAGCATGGTCCAGAACTTGGCGTTCAGCCAGATCTCGTTGGGCAGGGTCGCGAAAAGGAACATCCTGCGGATATAGAAATAGGCAAAATCGAGGCTGTCGGAGCGGAAGATCACCCAGCCGATCACCAGGAAAAAGAAGGTGAGAAGGATGGAGGGAAACTTTCCGGCCTTTTTCATCCACTTCAGCAGGAATAGGCGGTCGAGGATCAGGAAAAAAGCCATGTAACCACCCCAGATGATGAAGGTCCAGGCGGCGCCGTGCCAGAATCCGCAGATCAGAAAGGTGATCGTCGCGGCAATGATATAGAGGATCTTATCCGTCCGGATGCCGACGTATTTGTCCTTTTTCATCTTCTGGGAGGTGGAGTAGGCAATGGGCAGAAAGAGGTAATCGCGCAGCCAGAGCGAGAGGGTGATGTGCCAGCGTTTCCAGAACTCGGTGATGCTGGTGGAGATGTAAGGGAAATTGAAATTTTCGGGAAGCCTGAACCCCATCATTTTCGCCAGGCCGATGGCCATATCGGTGTAGCCCGAGAAGTCGAAATAGATCTGGAAGGTATAGGCAATGGCTCCCACCCATGCGAGGGAGGTGGAGAGCTCAAGGGAATTCAGGGCGAAGATCTGGTTCACCGTCACTCCCAGCACATCGGCAATCAGCACCTTTTTCGCCAACCCGATCACAAAGCGGTAAAATCCGATCAGCCGTTCGTTGGAGCTCTCCTGGGTTTTCCTGTCAAGGATCTGGCCATAGATCTGCCCCACCCTGACGATGGGCCCCGACAACAGCTGCGGGAACATGAAGATATATAAGGCATAGTCATGGAGTCGGGTGACGGCGGCATGGCGGCCTTTGTAAACATCAAAGGTGTACGACAGCTTCTGAAACGTGATGAAGGAGATCCCGATGGGGAGGGCGACGCTGGTCCATTGTGCCGGAGGTGAACCAAACCAGCTCAGGATGTCGTTGAACTGGTCGACAAAGAAATTCATGTACTTGAAATAAAGGAGCAGTCCGAGATTGATCACCACGCTGAGCCAGAAAAGCGCTTTCCGTTTCCCTCCCTGGCTTCGGCCCACCTCTTTCAGAATGAAAAAATCCACCAGCACCGATCCGATGATCACAAAGACAAACAGAGGAGCTCCCCAGGCATAATAGAAGATGCTGACCAGGAGAAGGAAGGTGTTCTTTGGCCAGGAGCGCGGTATCCACGACAGCAGGTAATAGAGGATCAGGAATGCCGGCAGGAAATAGAGCAGGAAAATACTGGTACTGAATATCATAGGTTGCTTTTTTTGTTTCTTGTGTTACGAACAACCCGGGAAATTGCCTCCTGGTAACGGACCGTCTCAATAGGCAGTCCTTCATCCATCGCTTTTTGTTTAAGCAGGGAAGCCTCCTGATCCGATTCCCGGATCTCCTCCAGGTACTGGTTCAGTCTGTCGGGATAGAAAAATTCACAATAGGCACGGTCAATGAATCCATACCCGGGGATCAGTTTTGCCCCGGTGGTCTGAAGGATCAGGATCAGGTCGAACTGTTGTATCGTTTCATGAAAATCGAGGGTATAGGCATTCAAATAGTGTTTTCTACTTTCGGGAAACACCCCCTGGTTATAGTACCAGAAATGGTATTCGGCAAAATTGTTCTGAATGATCCCGGGATGGATCCATTGCCAGAAATAGCTGTCACCGATCACCAGTAAGCGGATCTTCCTGAGGGTATCCAGTGGTGTAAAATAGTAAGTAGCATAATCCATGGAGGGATGGGCCGGTTCCCAGATCAGGTTGAGGGTTCGGGAAAGGTCCCCGTTGTCATCAAAGAGCTCCTTGGTGGTATTGATCCCTTCCTGGATCCTGTCGGGAAGCCGCATGTCGCAGTTTTCCGCCAGGTACCTGTGAAGGGAATCAAATGCCAGCATCGCACCGTAGGAGCTCCAGTGGGATCCGTTTTTTGGATAGAGATGATACCGGGAGGTATCCTTCATCAGCAGGAAATAGCGGTTAAAATCGAGGTAGGGTGCCTGTACCTGATCCAGTGCCTGTATCAGGGAGGAATATTTTGTTTGGTTTTTCCTCTCCTTCAGGAATCTGGAAGGGATGTACTCCGGATAGAAGCTTGCTTTGTCGGGAGCCAGGATCAGAAGGAGTGGGATCCCGTACTGTTTCATCAGGTATTCCTGAACGCTTTTATACCGGTCTGCGACGGCAGGGTAGTAGGATGAATCGAACACATTCCGCCCGGTGAGGTTGAAGATCCCCTCCACATAATACAGGTAATGCTCCTTCCCGACAATGATCCCGGTGGCATGGGGGATCCTGAACAGGCTGAAATCCGCCTGGTTGTACAACCTCACAAGGTCTTCACGGAATCCGTTGGCATCGTTGATCCAGCAGTTCTTTTCCCACTGGTAATCTCCCGAAAGCCAGGAAGAATCGGAGAACACAGGATCTTCAGCCGGCTGGTATGCACCATTCAGCTTTCGGGAATGGATCACTCCGGTCCATTGCTGGAGTGCCGGCAGGGTCAGGAAAACGATCACCAGCAGAAGGAGTGTATGTTCAACGAACCTGTTCATGTCATCGGGCACCAATCATTTTTTTACATACTGTTGATCAATAACATATCTAGCGTCGATGGTCATCATCTCTTCCAGGGAGATCCCTCTTTCGGCTGCTTTTTTCTCCAACGCCTCCATCCATTCACGACTGTTTCTCATGGCTTCAAGAACCTTGCTGACCCGTGGCTCTTCTATGCCAAGATAGGTCGCCAGCTCTTCGAGGATCCCGTATCCGATGTTACCGTATCCGGCATTGACCAATAGAATGATGATCACATCCGCCTTGTCAATCACTCCTCTCCGGTCGATTTGCCAGACGGAGGTGGGGGTAGTGAAGTTTTTGGGATAAGCATCCTTGTTGTAATACCAGAAATCCTCATTCGAGAAGGTATTGTGAATATAGCCGGAATAATACCAATTCCAGTAAAAGCTGTCGCCGACCACCAGGGCATTCACTTTTTTCCTTCCCTGGCCGGTATCGTAATGGATGGCCGGGTAGGCCATGTCGGGGTGAGGGATCACCCAGATCAGGTTCATCGTCTCGCCCATATCGCCATCGGGGCTTCTCAACGCATTTGTCACCACGATACTATCGGTGATCATCCCGGGAAGCTTCGCGCCTGTTTTGGCTTCTATGTAACGCGACAGGGAATCGGCTGCCAGCATGGCTCCGTAATTACTCCAGTGAATGCCGGTCTTCGGATAGAGGATATAGCGGGAATGCTCCTTCCGTTGCATGAAGTCGAGGTTGAAATCGATGAAGTTTGCCCCGGCAGCTTCCAGCTCCTTACGGTACATTTTATAGTTGGTGACCGGCTCTTTGACTGACAGGTACCGGTCGGGGATGTATTCAGGATAAAAGGTCCCCTTGTCGGGGGGAAAAACCAGGACAAGGAGTTTTCCTTTCTGTTTCCATAAGGCATCGCCGACCTTTTTGAACAATTTGACCTTCTCCCGGATCAGGGTCTCCCCCACATAATCTTTGCCCAGAACTGCATCCAGGTATTGTTCGGCCATGAGGTAGCCTCTCTTCCCCACCACGATCCTTTCGGCATTGGCGAGGCGGAAGAGGGAGAAATCCACCTGGTTGCGAAGTCTGATCAGGTCGCTCCTAAAGCCGACACGGTCGTTGTAAGCCGGAGCCATCCGGCTCTGAAAATCACCCTTAAGCCATGACTCTTTCTTCAGGGCGGGAAAGGTGTCAACCCGGAAAACGCCTTTCAACGGGGCCGATGCGATCCACCCGGTGCGCTGTTGCACTTCCGGGAACAGAAGCACCATGATCACCAGCAGGAGGAGGATTCTTTGAACGATTTTCATTGATTCTCAGTCAAACTGAATATCCAGATCATCCACAAAGATCCTCTTTTTCTCCGGATTCCAGATATAGAAGAGCAACTGGGTCTCACCGGGCAATTCCTGAGGGATCTCATAGGTGACCTGAAAGGGTTGCCAGTCGTTTGTCGTGGTGACCAGTTTGCTCAGGTCGATCCCCTCCCATTTTATGGAAGCCCCCTCCCTCTCGGCGGAAAAGACGAGGTTGATCTTTGAACCGAGGGAATCGGGAAAATAAACCCATCCTGACACCTTCATCCGGTGAGGCATCTGATCGGGAGAAAAATCCCAGATCCGTTTTTCAGCCCGGCAGCAGAAGTCATGAGAGTCGTCGAAGGTGGCGCTCAGAAGGCCGCTTCTGACCCGATCGTGGGTTACAGCAGTGCCCCCGGTCAGTGCCTGGTTTTCAAAATCGTTATGGTAGGAGATCACCGGCGATCCCGTAAAGGGGATCCCGGCCCGGTTAAGCTGGCGATGGTAATTTTCCCAATCCCACATGGCACCGAAAAAACACTTCTCATAAGCGTAGGTCAGTCTCAGGGTGAACCATGAAAAAAACAACAGCAGGGTTACCATCACACCCTTTGCCAGAAAGTACCGTTGCTGCATGGCCAGGTTGATCACGAACCCCAGTGGGACAACCAGGATGGCAAAATATTCCACGAAGGGGCGCTGCCCGAAACTGCAACCGAAATACCAGGTCTGCCAGGCAGCCGAGAGATAACTCACAACGAGAAAGAAGCCAAAGGTGACCCATCCGTTGAATTCCCGCCGGAGGATCATCAGCAGGCTTCCGGCCAGCATCAGCAACACCATGGGAACATAGGTAAACAACCCGTTCAAGGGCGAGAACCAAACCTCCAGGAGGTAAGGATTTTTCCAATTGGTGAATCCCTCATCCCCGTACGTATACATGATGTAGGATCCATGCAGATAATGCCAATAAAGAAGTTGCGGCAGGAGCACCAGGAACAGCACGATGATAAACGTACCAAGATAGAGGGGCTTAAAAAAGGTTTTCAACCGCCCGAAAAAGGCTTTCATGGAGGTGATATCCCAGAGAAAGAAGAGGGAAAACAAGAGGATATTGGTTGGCCGGGTCACCACCGCCAGAGAGCCGGCAAATACCATCAGCAGGTACCAGGGATGGTTCCCGGATTCCAGAAACCGGATCAGGGCAACTAAAAAGAGGGCGAACAGGAAGAAGGAGTAAACGTGCGACATCGAGCCGTCATTCACAGTATAGTAATAAAGGTTGGTCCCGGCATAGAGAAAGAAGAGGGTGAGGTATTGGATGGCGGAGGAGAAATAGCGCTGCAATACCTTTTTCAACAGCATCAGGCCCAGCACCAGGTAGATCACTGCCGCCACATCGATCATCCAGTGGTAGGCTGGGGAGAATCCTCCCTCCTCGGGAAGATCAAATACCAATGATATCACATGGGTCAGGAGGAAAAAGGGACTCAGCAGGATGGCCTCACCAAGGGGGTATTTCGTGCGGATCTTGTTGTTGGCATCGTCGATCCAGAACCCATCGCCGGTCTTCTCACAGATCTTCTCAGGCGCTTTGGCCGCATCAAACCCATAAAGAAAGGTGGCTGGAAGATAGATGTAGTACCCTGCACGGTCGGCCCAGAGCTCACTTTTCCAGGTGAAGAACTCCCTGTCGCGGTGAATCTGAAACGTGAGGAAGAGTGATCCCAACAGGATCACGATGAAAAAGATCCGTGAAAAGATCCTGGAATCTGTCCAACGATGGTGCATAATCATACATTTATCTATTCATACCGAATCACCAGGTCATCAATGTAGTACCGGGTTTGCCCTGGATTTAGTATATAAAATGAAATCAGGTGGTTTTTATCGATCCAGAGAGGAATATGCAATTGCATGGTTAGTTCCGCCCATTGATTCGCTCCGGTTAAAACCGAATCGATCGGCATTTCACGTTTCAGCTTAACCTGATTATCGGTTCCGCGGATATCGCAAACAAAAATGGCTCCTGTATGTGCTGTATCCAACGGGTTAATCCATATCGAGGCGGATACCTTTTCCACCTCTTTCCCGTCGAGGACCGAAAAAAGCCACTGCTGATAGTGACAGCCGATTTTCATATTTCCGATCATAAAAGTGGATGTTGTCCCGGAACGACACCGGGTTTTGGTTAACGGGAACTGCATGGATGTCGCCGTATTTTCAAAATCGTTCTTGTAGAGGTATTCCTCGTGGGGGAAATAGGCCACTTTAGCCTGTTGAAGCTGATCCTTGTAATTTACCCACGACCAGGTTCCCCCGATGTACCATCGTCTCCGGTCGAACAGGCGCTGATTGAAGTAGATTGAAAGGAAGATAAAAAGGAGAGGCAATATTCTGATCAGCAAATTTTTATGGTGAAGTGCAACCATAAGCAAATACCCCAGGGCGACCGTAAACAGCGGATAGAAATCGATCAGGGGGCGGCATCCGAAGCTCCCTCCGAAATACCAGGAGTGCCAGGAGGCAAACACATAGGAATAGATTAAAAAGAGGGAGGTGATCAGGATTCCGTTCGGGATCCGTTTCACGATCATGACCGCAAAGCCGATCAGGAAGAGGATGGCCAGGGGGGTATAGGGGATCCATCCATTCAACGGGGCAAACCAGAAGGGGATCAGCATCGGGTGGTCCCAGTTGGTGAATCCCTCCCCCGGATAGGAGAAATAGATCCAATGTCCTGAGATATAGTGCCAGTAAATCATCTGGGGGAAAAACACCAGCAGGGTGATCCCGATAAAGGTCAGGATATATTTCCACCGGAAAAAATGGATAAACCGGCCTCCGATCTCCTTCAGGGAGGTCACATCCCAGAAAGCGAACAGCGACAGAAGGAGAAGGTTGGTCGGCCTGACCAGCACCAGGAAGGCCATGATGAAACAGAGAGCGATGAACAAACGGAAGGATCTCATGCCGGATGCCAGGTAGCTTTTAAAGGTCAGCAGCAATAATGAGATCAGAAAGAAGGAGTAGAGATGGGCGTATAGCACCTCATCCATACTGAAAAAATAGAGGTTGGTGCCCAGCAGGATGATGAATGGCAGCGGATAGCTTAGCCATCGGGGGAAATAGAAGAGGAGGAAGGATTTCAGGATGAACATTGCCAGGATCAGGTAGACGATGGCGGTTACCACCACCAGGCGATGGTAATGGATGGAGAACCCATCGGCCTGCCCGCCGCAGGCTGAGATGACCGCATGGGCGGGAATGAAGAAAGGGGCAACGAAGAAAGCCACTCCGTAAGTCACTTTCGTGATCACTTTGTTTTCCTTCTTGTTCAGCATGAACCCGCCGGCATTCTTGTAGTCGATGCTGTCGGGGTAACTTTCAGGGGTATATCCATGAATGAAAGTGGCCGGCAGGTAGATGTAGTAGGCTGCATTGTCGGAGTAGAATTCTCCCCGGCGGGCGATCTTCCCATCCGTAAAATTCCGGATAAATGCCATGTTCAGGAAAAGTGCAAACAGCCCGGTGTAGAGGATAAGGTCAAACCAGCCCATCCGCATGGAGAACTTACCGATCACGATCCTGTTATTCTTCATCTTTTGGTTCAAACAGTTCGATGGTGATATCGTCTAAATAGAGGGGAGCAGCCACATGGTCCCGCCAGAAATAGATCTTGAGCCGGTCATCCCGATCCTCGATGTAAGGGATCCGGTAGGTATAGACCACCTTTTGCCACTTCCCCGGTATCCACCCCTCTTCCTGGAATTTAAGGGACCTGTATTTGTAGCTGGTATCCTGGTGGGTCATCGTGATCACAAACTGCCCCGGATTATGCGTGTACAGATAAGGGGAGTAAACCCAAAACGTCACCCGCACCCAGCTCTCCTGCACAGGGGCAACGTCAACGACTTTTTGATTCCACAGGGTAAAATAGTCCCTCTTTGGATCCAGCCGGCAGGCAGCATTCCCTCCATGTACAATGGAATCTTCCCGTATTCCGGAAATCCAGGGTTCGCCTGGTTCGAAACCGGTGGAGAGCAATGCTTTCCGGTGATAATCAGCTTCCGGCCCCATGGCTTCCCATCCTTTCTCCTTGAATCCTTCCAGGAATCCTTTGGCCACGTTGTCGGTCTTTGTCTTGCCAAACATCCTCCAGTAGTAGTCGCGGGTCATCTGAGTGGGTTCGATGAGAAAATGCATGTATTGCCAGGTTTGAAAGAGGTTGAGCAGGATGAAGAACAGCAGCACCAGCATCAGCGGGATTCTGATCCAGAATGTTCGTCTGACGAGCCACCCGATCCACGCGGCAAGGGGAAACGCCAGCACAACGTATGACTGCATCATGGCCCGCTGCCCGAAGCTCCCTCCGTACCACCAGGTGGGCCAGCCGGCCACCACGATGATGTTCGCAACGGTAAATAGGAACAGGGCATAGAAAACGGACTTGTATTTCCCTCCCAACCGGTAAAAACCAACCAGCGCAAAGAACATCACCGGGGTATAGATCAGCCAGCCCTTTTTAAATGAGAAGAGTACTTGCCACAGGTATGGGGCGATCCACTCCAGCTTTTCGTTCGGTTCATAACTGTAGTACAACCAGGTGCCCGCGTATATCTTCCAATAGATCATCTGGAAGGATCCCATCAGGAATATGGCAAGGAAAATGATCACGACCTTCCGGATATTTTCCCGGATCAGCTGCCATTTTTTCAGGAGGCTCTCCCAATCCCAGATACCCCAGAGGAGGGGGATCAGTGCGCTGATGATCTCTGTGGGCCGGATGATAATAGCCCATCCGATCAGCAATCCCAGCCAGAATGATCCGCTCCAGGTGGGGTGTTTATGCCAGCGGATTGTCAGCCAGATAATCAGGGTGTAGAAGGTGAAAAGGGCATTGTGGACCAATGCGCCATCGAAGGCGGTGAGTTCAAAATAGTTGGTTCCCAGCACGATCACGATCATCGTGAGGGAGGTCACCTCTTCGCTGAAAAAATCAAGCAGGATCTTTCTCAGGAACCAGATACCGGCGAAGGTGATCAGCAGGCATCCCATGGCCACAGCCACCTGATAGGGCAATGAAAACCCGTCGGCCGGGAATCCGGCAAGCACGGCAAAGAAGTGCCCGAAAAAGAAAAACGGGGCGTAGAGAATAGCCAGCCCCATGGGATATTTCATCACATAATCCCCTGCCGGTCCAATATAGGCCTGATAAAAGCCATTGGTGGGATGGTAGGTGTCGAGGATCTGTTGCAACCAGGAGAAATCAGTCAGGGCAGCATCGTGATGAATGAAGGTGGCCGGGAGGTAAAGATAATAACCAAAAACATCCCAGGAGAGAATCGACAGCACATCGTACGTTAACCAGCGTGGAAAGGCAAACCGGCTGACAGCCACCACCAGAATAAGGAGGTAAACAGTATGAAGAGAGAATTTACTTTTCCGGTTCCGGAGGAGATTCATCTTTATTTGGTTATTTCCTGTACTTCCGGTCAAGGAGGTTGTACCGGATCAGGCAAACGACGGCCCTGATGGCATCTTTCATCCGGATTTTCTTTCCCTCATCGTAGGTTCTGCCATAGTAGGAGATTCCCACTTCATAGATCCGGATACCTGGAAAACGCGATATCTTGGAGGTCACCTCCGGTTCAAACCCGAACCGTTTCTCCTTGAAACGGATCTGTTTCAGAAATTCGGCGCGAAAAAGTTTATAGCAGGTCTCCATATCCGTCAGGTTCAGGTTGGTGAACATGTTGGAGATGAAGGTGAGGATCTTGTTCCCGATGGAATGCCAGAAGAAGAGGATCCGGTGCGGATTTCCTCCCATGAACCTCGAGCCGTAGACCACGTCCGCCACGCCGTCTAACACGGGACGCAACAGGCTGACATAATCGCGGGGGTCATACTCAAGGTCGGCATCCTGGATCACGATAAAATCTCCGGTGGCCATCTCTATCCCCTTGTGGATGGCAGCCCCTTTCCCCTGGTTGACGGGCTGGGAAAAAAGTGTTATACCCCCGTGACCCCCTGAAGGGGGCATACTCCCCTCCCCTTGAGGGGAGGGGTTCATAAATTCCTCCACTACCCTGACGGTTTCGTCCGTCGAGGCATCGTTCACCACGATGATCTCCTTTTCAACATCGCCGGGTAACTCCACAGCCAGCACCCGGTCCAGGATCGGGCCAATGGTCTTCTCTTCGTTATACACCGGGATCAGTATGGACAATTTCTTGCTCATTCCGTTTGGTTTTACTCGTGAAAATAGATCCGTTTCACCCTGCGCGAGATGCTGGTCATGATCTCATAGGGAATGGTTTGCAGCGTTTCGGCTAATTCGGTAACCGGTAGAAGATCTCCAAAAATCACCACCTCATCGCCCTCTTTGATGATCATTCCGGCCCTGGTCAGGGAGGTGATATCCAGCATGCAAAGGTCCATGCAGATATTGCCGATCAGCGGAACGCGTTGCCCCTGGATCAGCATGCTCCCACGCCCGTTACCCAGCTGACGGTTCAACCCGTCGGCATAACCAACCGGAACCACGGCGATCACCGTATCCCTTATGGCCTTCCCTTGCCGGTTGTATCCCACGGTCTCCCCCTTCCCTACCTGCTTGATCTGGGTGATGACCGTTCGCAACCGGCTGACATGGCGAAGGTTGCCTTGTTCTTTCGGGTCGTGGCCAATGCCGTACAGACCAATGCCAAGCCTGACCATGCTAAGCTGCATCCCGGGAAACCGGCTGATCCCTGCCGAGTTGAGAATATGCAGCAGGACCGGTTCATCCAACGCGCGGGTGACCTGGTTGCTCATGCTCAGGAACCGCTCAAACTGTTCCCGGGTAAAGGCATCCATGGATGGATCTTCGCTGGCAGCCAGGTGTGAAAAGATGGATGCGACCCTGATCTGCGGGTTCCGGCGAAGCCATCCGGTAAGCTTCTCCAGGTCGCCTTCACAGAAACCCAGCCGGTGCATCCCTGTATCGAGTTTCAGGTGAATCCTCACCTTCTCACCAGGCGAAAGAAGTTCATTCCTCTTCATCGCCTCCTCCAGCAACCTGAGAATACGAAAACTATAGATCTCAGGTTCCAGTTTCCAGGCAAGGAGGGCATCCAGGCTCTGCTCCTCCGGGCTCATGACCATGACCGGCATGGTGATCCCGGCTTTCCGCAACTCTACCCCTTCATCGGCATAGGCAACCGCTAAAAAATCAACCCGGTGGAACTGCAGGAGGTTGGCGATCTCAAAACTTCCACTGCCGTATGAAAAGGCCTTCACCATCGCCATGGTCCGGACCTCCGGATTCAGCTTGGCCCGGAAGTAATTGAGGTTATGAACGAGGGCATCGAGGTTGATCTCAAGCACCGTTTCATGGGCTTTCTGCTGCAGAGCCTGGCTGATCCGCTCGAACCCAAAGATCCGGGCTCCCTTCAGCAGGATCGTCTCATCACGGAACGAGGAAAGCGGCATCCGGGTCAGAAAGGCATCCGTGGAGGGATAAAAGGCTTTTTGCATGGGGAACAACTCCTGAAATCCGGAGATCCCCTCCCCGATCCCGATGATCCGGTCTATGGAACGGGAGGTGATGATGCCGGCAACCTCCCGATAAAGCTCTTCCGGGCTCCTGCGTGTTTGAAGAAAATCGGAAAGGATGATGGTGTGTTTTGGGTGCTGTTGCTGCCGGGAGAGAAAATCCAGGGCAATCTCCAGTGAGTGGGTATCGTTCGTGTAACTGTCATTGATCAGGGAACAGTTGTTGATCGCCTCTTTCAGCTCAAGCCGCATCTCAACTGGAGCGAGGCTTGTGAAATGATTTAATGAAGAATGAGGAATAAGGAATGAAGATCCCTCATTAATTCCTAATTCTTCATTTCTCATTCCTAATTGAACAAACGCAAAGCAATGAATGGCATTTTCAACAGAAGCCTCATCGGTGAAAGGGATGGTGATACGGTTCTCTTCTCCTTCGCAGACACCGGTGATGAGGGTGGTTCCATCCTTTTTCAGGATGTGAGTGATCCGGAGGTCATCTTCGGGCCGGCTTCCCCAGGTGAACCTTTTAAGCCCGTCATATTCCCGAGTGACATTGAGGCGTTGGGTGATGATCCCGTAATCCGACCGGTAGATTAATACAGCGGAATGGCGGAAAAGCTTCAGTTTCTCGTCCACCTTCTCCGCTTGGCTAATGAAATGAGCATCATGAGCCGGACCGACGGTGGTGAAAATCCCGATATCAGGTCGGATCACCTCTTCCAGCCTCTCCATCTCCCCGGGTCGAGAGATCCCCGCTTCAATGATCGCAAGATCGTACTGAACAGCCATATTCCAAACCGACAAGGGCACTCCGATCTGGGAATTGAAACTTTTCGGGCTTCTGATCACCTTGAGTTCAGGGGAAAGCAACTGGTACAACCACTCTTTGACAATCGTTTTTCCATTACTCCCAGTTATGCCTACAACAGGATATCGAAACTGTCTCCGGTGAAAAGCAGCCAACTGCTGCAACGCATCCAAAGTATCCTCCACAACAATGAAAACCGGATTACTTCCTACTGCCCACTGTTCACTGCTCCCTGCCCACTGCTCCCAGCCGACTAAAAAACAACGCACCCCCATGTTGACCAACTCCGGGATATAACGGTGGCCGTCGTTCCGTTCGCTTTTCAGGGCGACGAACAGGACCCCTTCAGGATGAGAAAGCCGGCGGCTGTCAATCAGCAGCTCCCGGATGACATGATCACGGTCGCCGGAGCCGACCATCTCTCCGCCTAAGATCCCGGCAATGGCCTCTGCCGTATAGGGGGAGGGACTCATTCGTTGTGATTCTCTTTTACCTGGTTTGGTGATTTTAATGCATGGTCAAGCAGTTCGTTGTATCTCTTGCGGTTTGTGAAGATGTCACATCCCTGAAAAAGGGCATTCCTGAAGGCATTCGGGTTGGCGATGTTTTTCCCGGCAATGTCGTAGGCAGTCCCGTGGGCCGGGGAGGTCCGTACAACAGGCAATCCGGCCGTATAATTCACCCCTTCATCAAATGAGAGCAACTTGAACGGGACCATTCCCTGGTCGTGATACATGGCGAGAACACCGTCAAACTCATTGAAATTGGAGGTGCCGAAAAAGCCGTCGGCGGGATAGGGGCCAAATGCCAGGATTCCCTTGTTGAACGCCTCTGCCACGGCAGGTATGATGATCCGGGTATCCTCATCGCCGATCAACCCGTTATCCCCGGCATGAGGGTTTACGGCCAACAGGGCGATCTTTGGCTTGATGATCCCGAAGTCCTGCTTCAGGGAGTCATTCAACAGGATTATTTTTTTCAGGACCAGCTCTGCCGAAAGAGTAGACGAAACCTGGTTCAGCGGAATGTGTCCGGTGACCACCCCGATCCGAAAATTCCGGTTTACCATCAGCATCAGCGAATCGTCAACATGACAGCGATCGGCCAGGTATTCGGTATGGCCGGGGAAATGAAACTGCTCTGACTGAATGTTTTGTTTGTTGATCGGCGCCGTCACCAGCACATCTATCTGCCCATTCAACAAGTCATCCATCGCCATCTCGAGCGCTTTGTACGCCAGCTCCCCTGCAACCGGGGTCGCATTGCCCACATCAATCCGCACCTCTTCGTCGATCACATTGATTACGTTGGGGCGCCGGGAGTGGGCTTGTTCCGGTTTCTTGATTATATTGAAATTTAATTCATTGACTTCCAGTAATTTTCTGTAATAGGATGCCACTTTCGAAGATCCATAAAGGATGATGGAGTAATTCTCTGTCAGGCGTTGATCCTGCAAGGTTTTAAGGATCACCTCATAGCTGATACCGTTGATGTCGCCATGCGAGATGCCGATACGGATCCGGGATTCTTTATCTTGGGGTTGTTCCATGGGAAAGATGGTGATATGGTGAGTTGGTGAGTATGTTGAATTTCTTAGTTGATCGATTCTTTTATAAATTCTACCAATAGTCTGACGCCAACGCCCGTAGCGCCTTCGCCGTGGTAGGAATCCCGTTTCTCAAGGAAAGCCGGCCCGGCAATATCCAGATGGATGTAAGGATAACCGGTGAACCGCTGCAGGAACTTTCCGGCGGTGATGGCACCCGCTTCCGGTCCTCCAAGGTTTTTCAGATCGGCAACGGGAGATTTCAGCGCTTCGGCATAATCGTCCCAGAGAGGCAGTTCGACAATCCGTTCGAAAACCCTGAATCCGCAATCCTGTAAAAGACGAAAAGCATGGTCGGCATCCGATTGCATGCCGGCGATGGCCTTCGACCCGATCGCCCTGACGGCCGAACCGGTGAGTGTGGCTAAGTCGATCGTGAGTTCCGGGTCGTACCTTTTGGCATAGCTGAGAGCGTCGGCAAGGATGAGACGTCCTTCGGCATCCGTGTCAACCACCTCTACGGTAAGCCCATTTTGCATCTTCAGGATATCGCCTGAAACGATTGCCCGGGGCCCCGGACGGTTATCCGTTACCGGGATGAGGCCGACCACATGAACGGGAAGCTTTGTCATGGCAATGGTCAGCATGGCGCCTGCCACTGCCGCCCCTCCGGCCATATCGGTTTTCATGTTGGCCATGTTGGTCCCGGTTTTCAGGTTCATCCCTCCCGTATCGTAGACAATTCCTTTCCCTACTATGACGAACGGTTTTTTGTTTTTATTCCTGACAGGTTTGTATTCAAGGATGATGAACTGGGGTGGCTCAAGGCTCCCGCTGTTGACACCAAGAAGGCCTCCCATCTTGAGTGCTTCGATCTTCTTCTTCCCCATCACGTCGACCCGGATGCCGGTGTTCCCAGCAGCCTCCTCCACCTCTCGGGCAAAGGTGGCTGCCGTAAGATAGGAATTCGGTTCATTCACCATGTTGCGGGTAAAGTCCAGCCCTGTCAACAGTGCATTCAGTGCAACCACCTCTTTTTTCCCGGTGTTACTGCTGAAAAGGGCCATCTCGTTGAGCGTGTTGGCTCCCTCCTTATCGGTCTTGTATTTGAAAAACTGGTAGCTGCCCATGGCCATCCCTTCCAGCAGCGCCAGCGCCTCATCAGATCTTCCCTGCGCATCGAAAAGGGTGACCCGTTTCACCTGATGATCATTCAGAAAGAGCTGGATTTTATCTCCCCCGGTCCGGCATTTCTCCAGTCGTTTTGAGACATCCGTCTCTGCCGGGATGAATTGGACCACGACCCAATGATCCAGGCGGTTGAAGGGGATCATCTCCACCTTCTTACCATACTGCTCCCCGATGAAGGTTACTTCAGGCGGTGAAAAAATTCCCGGAGGAAGCCATGCAAGCGATTCGGTCAGAACAATCAGGTTGTCGCCTTCGGTAAGCCCGGTGGTGGCAATGATCTTAGGGTGCATCTTTTTTCTTAATTTTGAGGGCTTAAGAATGCAAAGTTAGAAAAAAAACAGTGGGAATGCGGTGGTTGGATCAGATCACAGAAAAGGCCCTTGAAGGTCAGTTTCTGGATACCGGGGAGGGGGTGCGGCTTTTTAAGGAAGCCCCACTGGTTGATCTGATGACTCTCGGCAACCGGTTAAGGCAACAGAAACATCCCCACAACCGTGTGACATGGATCATTGACCGGAATGTTAACATCACCAATATCTGCTTCTCCGGATGCAAGTTCTGTAATTTTTACAGGAGTGCCCGGAGCAAGGAGGCTTATGTTACCACCCTGGAGGAATACATCCGGAAGATCGACGAGATGCGCCGGTTAGGCGGCAACCAGTTATTGCTTCAGGGGGGGATGCATCCCGGATTGGGGATCGAATACTATATTCAGCTCTTCCGCGACCTGAAGCGCTTATACCCCACGCTTCGCCTCCATGCACTCGGACCTCCGGAGATCGTTCATCTGTCCAGGCTGTCGGGTCTTACCTTCAAAGCGGTCTTGCAGCAACTTTTGGAAGCAGGGCTTGACAGTTTACCTGGAGCGGGTGCCGAGATCCTCGTTGAGCGGGTTCGCCAATTTCTTTCTCCCGCAAAATGCAGTGCCCGGGATTGGCTTGAGGTGATGCGGGCTGCGCACGAACTTGACCTGACCACCTCTGCCACAATGATGTTCAGTCATGTCGAAACCCCCGAGGAGCGGATGGAGCATCTGATTGCATTGCGCACGCTTCAATCGCAGAAGCCGGCCGGCCATAAAGGTTTTCTGAATTTCATTCCCTGGCCTTTCCAGGATGAGCATACCCAGCTGAGGGAAAAGTACGGGATCACCAACAGCCTCACTCCGGAAGGGTATATCAGAATGATTGCCATCAGCCGCATCATGCTGCCCAATATCCCGCATATCCAGGCATCCTGGCTTACTGTGGGGAAAGAGACGGCACAGTTATCCCTTCATGCCGGAGCCAATGATTTCGGCAGCATCATGATCGAGGAAAACGTGGTTTCGGTGGCCGGTGCCAGTTATACCTTTGACGCCGACGGTATCCGGCTGGCGATCAGGGAGGCCGGATTCACCCCGGTGCAACGGGACCAGGATTTCCGGGAAATTATTTATACTTCAGGATATTGTTCTTAAGCCAGTCCTGGTAAACGCTCCGGGCGATCTCCGTGGAAGCCTGATCGATGTAATTCGGATCGGTGATGCTGACCTGGGCTGTCCAGATCATCTCATCATGAACATTCCCGTAAAGGTTGGCGGTAAGGTTGACAATCGTGGTGGTTGTCCAGTATCCGCCCGAGGTCACTACATTGTACCCGGGCCCATAATAGGGGTAATAC
>Ga0163210_1000067_pt1 | contig 31979 bp, 26 predicted proteins | sample Kivu_220m_FD_113536 | JGI IMG/M metagenome (GOLD analysis project Ga0163210, IMG submission 113536) | Freshwater microbial communities from Lake Kivu, Western Province, Rwanda to study Microbial Dark Matter (Phase II) - Kivu_220m | ecosystem: Environmental > Aquatic > Freshwater > Lake ...
GGGCTTGACATCGGCCGATTCCGGCCGAGAATCGCACTAGCGTAACATACGGGCGGAACGGGCACGTCGCGGCCGAGGTCGTACCCGGCGTTGGTGCCCGTCCGCGAGTCGGTTGGATCGGCAAGCAAGAGGAGGACCGTATGCACAGTAAGTCACAGGTGTTTCTCGCTGAACTGGTGGGCACGTTCGTGCTCGTGTTCGGCGGCTGCGGCGCGGCGATTTTCGCCGGCGCGCACATCGGCTACGCGGGCGTTGCCTTTGCCTTCGGGTTGTCACTGCTGGTGATGGCCTACGCCATTGGCCCGATATCGGGTTGCCACATTAACCCGGCGGTGAGCATCGGCCTCGCCGTCGCCCGCAAGCTCCCGGGTTCGATGCTTCTCCTCTACATCATCGCCCAGATCGTCGGCGGAATCATCGCCGGGGGAGTGCTGTTGGTGATCGCGTCCGGCATACCCGGGTTCAATCTCAGCCAGGGCTTTGCCACCAACGGTTACGGCGTGCATTCACCGGGCGGGTACAGCCTGCTCGCCTGTCTCATTGCCGAGATCATACTCACTTTCTTCCTCGTCTTCACCGTGTTGGGTACGACCCATCCGAAGTTCCCGGCCGGCTTCGGTGGTATCCCCATCGGCTTCGCTCTGGTACTCATTCATCTGGTGGGCATTCCGATTACCAATACGAGCGTGAACCCGGCCCGCAGTATCGGCGTGGCCGTGTTCCAGGGCGGCTGGGCGCTGTCCCAGCTCTGGCTCTTCATCGTAGCACCGATACTCGGTGCGCTGCTGGCGGCGGGCATCCATCAATGGTTGCGCGCCCGGGAGTAGCGTTCGGAGGCAGGTAGACTGTCCGTAGACGCGCGAAAGGAGCAATGACGTGATAAAAGAGTTCAAAGAGTTCATCATGCGCGGGAACGTGATGGACATGGCGGTCGGCATTATCATCGGCGCTGCGTTCGGGGGAATCGTCAAGTCGCTGGTGAGTGACGTTATCATGCCGCCGATCGGCCTGCTGCTGGGAAAGGTCGACTTCGCCAACATGTTCGCCGTGCTCAAGCCAGGCACGACGCCGGGCCCGTACGCCACGGTGGCGGCGGCCGGTGAGGCGGGCGCGGTCACGCTCAACTTCGGGCTGTTCGTCAACACTATCATCAACTTCATCATCCTCGGCTTCGCCATCTTCCTGGTGGTCAAGGGCGTGAACCAGCTTCGCCGCCCGAAGCCGGCGCCGGTGGCCGAACCGACGACCAAAGACTGCCCGTTCTGTTTCTCAAAGGTCCCCATCAAGGCGACGCGCTGCCCGAACTGCACGTCGGAACTGAAGGCCTAGCGCGGGAATAGGACTGACAGGAAACCGAAGTATTCGCCACGAAGACACGAAGGACACGAAACGGGCAGTTGCCTTCTCAGTCCGGGATTCGCTTCGTGCTTTCGTGGCCTCTTGTCTCGGCATTCCGAATCCGTTGATAAGGAGGACTAGATGACCCGTATCGGGACAATGCTCGCACTGGTCGCGGCGCTGGCCGCGGCCGAGCCCTGGAATCTCGCGGTTGATGCCAACCTGACCCTGAACCAGAACGCCTACTCGGACAACTGGGAGGGTGGCGCTACCGGGCAGCTTGCCTATGCCCTGACCTCGAACTCGCTGGCCGAGAAGCAACTCAACGAGAAGATGAACAGCCGGAACACGCTCAAGCTCGCGTTCGGGCAGACCTCCACGCAGGATACGGCCGGAACCTGGGGTTCTCTGGTGAAGTCGACCGACGAGATAAACTTCGAGTCAGTGCTGCGCCTGACCCTTGGCTTCATCGTGGACCCGTTCGTGAGTGCGCAGCTCCAGAGCCAGTTCTGGGACAAGAGCGACGCGACCCTGAGCCGGTACTTCAACCCGGTGGACCTGAACGAGGCGCTGGGCGTTGCCCGGCAGCTCGTCAAACATGACAAGACTGAGCTTGTCAGCCGGCTCGGCTTCGGGCTCAAACAGCGGTTCGACCGTCAGGTAATGGATACGCTCACCCAGATCCGCGCCGACAAGTCGAGCAACTACGGCGGCGTGACGTTCGCGACCGACTTCACGACGCCGCTGGCGCAGGAGAAGATATCCTACACGAGCAAACTCGTCCTCTTCCAGGCGCTGTTCTTCTCCGACGCGGCCGCGGACCCGGCGGGCAACTGGAAGGCACTCGACGTTGGCTGGGACAACACGGTGGCGGCGAGCATCACCAAGTACGTGATGGTGAACCTGACGGCGCAACTGCTCTACGACAAAGAGATAGACGGCAAGCTCAGACTGAAGGAGACGCTGGCGCTCGGGCTGACGTACAAGCTCATCTAGTTTCTTCTGCGGGACTCGGCGACGCGGCAAGGGAGACTCCCTCGCCGCGTGCCATTCTGCCGAGGCCGGAGGCTTGACCGCGCAGGCGCGCGTCCTGACTACGCCCAAGCTTGAGTCGAGGTCGTCGACAAGTCTCACGATGTTCTTGCCGGTCAGGTCATTGACTGCTATGATAGCCGGATGAAAGGCAGAATTGAGCTGGTGCTGCGCGATGCCAGCCAGCTCTTCAATTCGATGGACCCATCGCCGTTCGCCGACAAAGACCTAGACGGCGACGCCGAGGAGTTCATCGTCAACTGGGCGCAGGAGTACTCGCACAAACAACCGCTGACCCTCACCATCCATCTCGAGCACATGCCGGAACACGACCCGACAGCGTGGATGGCCGAAGCGGTCCACAACTTCTTCGCCTACCGAGCCCGGCTCAATCGACTCGCGTTCCACCGTCTGATGGACGACGGCCGCACCAGCCTGCTGGTGGGCCTTGCCTTCTTGACCGGCTGCCTCGCTGTGCGCAACCTGGTTCTCGGCCACGCTGTCGGCGCCTGGGCCGGCCTCGTGCGTGAGAGCCTGACCATCATCGGCTGGGTTGCGATGTGGCGGCCGGTGCAGATCTACCTCCACGAATGGTGGCCGTCCTGGCGGCGGGGCCGGACGCTGAAGAAGCTAACTACGATGCCGGTGGAAGTCATCCAGAAGGAACCGGGAACCGTTCTTGTTGCCCCGGTCGAGCTTCCCAAGTGAACCGGTTCATGTGGGGTCCGCGGTTCTGGTTTGTCGTGAGCGCCGTGCTTGCCCTGGCGCTCGACCAGGTCTCCAAGTGGCTGGTCGTCAGGTACGAGACCCTGCACGTGCCGCACCAGGTACTCGGTGATGCGCTCCGGTTCTCACTGACGATGAACCCGCGGGGTCTATTCGGGATGTCGTACGGCCCGGTCTGGGTCCATTACGCCTTGCCCGCAGTGGTTGTCGGCGTCGTCATCTACCTTGGCCTGCGCAGCCCGGACCGCTGGTTCGGCATCGGCCTGGGGATGATCCTCGGCGGCGGCGTGGGGAACAATCTGATTGACCGGGTGCGCTTCGGCTCAGTGGTGGACTTCATCGACATGGGCATCGGCAGCACCCGCTGGTACACCTACAACCTCGCCGACGCGTTCGCCGTGGCGGGCGTCATAATGCTTCTGACTCACGAGTTCTTCGGCTGGGGCAAGGCCAAGCCGGCCCCGGCTGGTGACGCGCCGGGGGCCGGACCTTCCGGGCAGGATTGACCGCGGACCGGGGAATTCGGGGGGACACAGCCGTGATTATTGACGCGGCGAGCGTCGTTCATCGTTCATTCGTCCATCGTTCTTCGTTCCCGCGAACCGCGAGTCGCCGGTTGGCGGAGCGGCAAGCCGAGAGCGGGCATCGATTGTCGATTGGCGGACACTGAAGCGCCGACGGCTTACGGCTGACAGTTAGCGGCATGAGGAACAGGTGAGAGACACCAAGAAGTGCGAGGTATTGCGGTTCGAGGACAGCCGTCTGAACCCGGTTGTCGGCTGATAAGACAGGCATGCAGAAAGTGAGAGGAGTCTCATTGCAGCGCACGGCACTACTGGTCGGGAACTCTGACGGCATGGGACTGGCGACAACCAGGCGCCTGCTGGCGCGCGGGTGGAATGCCATCGGGGCATCCCGAAGCGAGTCGCCGATTGTTGACACGGACTATCGTCATCGGATTCTGGATGTGAGCGACAGCAGGTACTCTGAACTGCTCGGCGAGCTGGTGCGCGACGTCCCCTTGGACCTCTGCATCTACTTTGCGGGAACCGGCGCGTTCATCGACCTTGCCGACATGAGCCGCGAACCGGGCGTATTCGATGTCAACCTGACCGGCATGGTGAAAACCGCCGCAGCCGTAGTCCCGGGAATGGTCAGTCGAGGACGAGGCCACTTCATCGGCATCTCCAGTATGGCTGACGAGTTGCTGTCGGCCGAAGCCCCGTCCTACTTCGCTTCCAAGGCAGGCTTCTCCAGCTACCTCGCCAGTATGGCTCTGGCCCTTAGATCGAAGGGCGTGCACGTGACGAACGTGAGGCTCGGGTTCGTGGATACCAAGATGGCAAAGGGTGAAGTGAAGCCGTTCATGATGAGCGTTGAGAAGGCAGTCGACCATCTGGAGACTTGCATCAGTCGGAAACCGGCCCGCTACACTGCACCGCGCATCGCCGTTCCGCTCGTGAAGTTCCGCAAGCTCATGATGAGGCTGGCGAGGTGATGACCACTGGGGGCGTAAGGAACACGGCTGCAGTCACTGGACGGCGGCAAGGCACGGCGCGACCGAGCCGCAGTTCTGCTGACGCAGCCGGAAATCTCGACCCCGCCGTTGCCGATTTGACACGCCACGCGCCATCGGCGCGAGTTTCCAGTCTCCAGTTTGCAGTTCCCGGTTGACTCTGAGACTCGACGCCGGATAATGGCCTGTGGCCAATGCGAAGCCGAACCGCTGGCATCCCTGTCTGCTTCCCGACAACTACCTCAGGAAGATGAAGCAGGACCTGGCTGAAGCTGAGGAACAGGTCGAGACAGAAACACGGTATGTTCCAGTGCTGGACGATCCTCCACCGCCCGATGACGAATGATACTGCCGCCCATTTGACACCCCCACCCGCGAATCTACCATGTCCGCGATGAAGACGCGCCAACTTCTGTGTCCGCTGTTCGCAGCGGCCCTGCTGGTCGGCGCGGCCGTGTGCCGTGCTCCGAGTCCCGGCAAAGGACGACTGCGGGCCGCGCAGCGAGCAGCCGAGGCGGCTGGCCTGCCTGAGCAGCTGCGCTACCCGGGCGGGAAGGTGAAGGACGTGGTCACACGGGAGTACGACTCTCTCCCGGCGACCCTGTATCGATTCACGACAAAGGACCCGGCCGAGTTGGTTCTCGTCCACTACCGCGAGGTTCTGTCCGGGTGGCGCGAATACACACCTCGTAACATCGAGCGGACTGAGCTGGCAGCCGGGTTCCGTAGTCCGGCGGACGGCCGCCTCGTAGTCATCGAGATTCTGGCACGCAGGCCGCGCGCCACCAACGTCACCATCATCTGCGCCGGCCCCGGCTGGTAGCCGGTCGACGCCAATCCGCCGAGTGCATGTGCATCCGCCAACCTTCCGGCGCCCGGCTGCGTCCTAACGTCGAGAGCACGGCGGTCCGGCATCTCTCAAACGGCTCGGTCATAGACATTGCCGTGATGCTGGGCCGCCCGTGACTCTCTTCTAATGACAAGCAGACAATGACTTTACACGTGCAATCTCGCTGTATGCTTGGCAGAGCAGTTGGAGATGGTGTGAAGTCGTTAGCTGTTCATCTTCAGTCTGAGCGCCATAGTCATCCCATCCCGCTCATTTGACACGCCGGCCCGGTGCGTCTAGAATTCCGGGATGGGCACAGGATTCCACCAGCCGAAAGCGTCAGTGAGATGATGTCCCGGAGTTCCCGTCGATGAGGTGCTCCCGTGGGTGAACGGAGCTACCGAGCGGACGAGCTGGTCTGCTGCATTGATGAGAGTAGAGACGGTTCCGTTCTCTACAGTCCATACCGGGGTCAGATGGTCCAGCTGAATGAGTCCGGCCGCAGGGTCTGGGACCTGCTTGCCAAACCGGTGTCGCTAGATGAGATTGCACGCCACCTGGTGTACGCCTACCCGGACGTGCCGCCTGCGCGGGCGCGCCGGGACGCGGAGAGCTTCGTCCAGTCGCTCATGCCTGACTTCGTCACGTTCCATCCGGTGAACCGGAACCGGGAATTCCGGGGACAGGCTCAACTCCGCCCGCCGCTTTGACACAACGCGGCGTAGCCGCGAGGTTGAGGCCAAGGTTGAGGTTGAGAGAGGGAAGCGAGCAGGCTGCGCCGCGAGCGAGCAGTCAGGAGGGTGGCAGCGAGTAGTTGTCCGGCCGGCAGTCCCCGAAATGCTGCCTGACTGCTCAATCGGACCCAGCCCGAAAGTTTGACAAGGCCCAAGTCCTTTCTACCATTTGAGTGATGGAGTACGATCGCCCGCGCCAGCCGCGTGGTTCGGCCACACAGACGCCGGCCCCGGGTGAAACCGGTTTCCCGCTGCTTGCGGCGAAGACAGTCCGGGTCGTCCTGCTGGTAGTTGCCGGGTTGTACGTCCTGGCCTACCTGTTCGTGGTCTTGAAGAGGATTGGTTATCCCTTTGAACTGGAGTGGATGGAGGGGGCGTCGGTGGACCAGGTGGCGAGAATCATCTCCGATCAGAAGCTGTACGTCAGTCCTTCGCTGGAGTTCGTGCCCTTGATATACGGCCCACTCTATTTCTACTTGTCGGCGGCCGTTGCGGCAATCACCAGCATCGGGTTCCTGCCGCTCCGGTTGGTCTCATTTCTCTCGTCGCTGGTCTCATTCTTGATGATCTGTCTGTTGGTCAGGCGTGAGACCGGCAGCAGTTTCCTGGGTGTTCTGTCGGCCTCGCTTTTTGCGGCCACGTTCCGCATCAGCGGAGGCTGGTTTGACATCGCCCGAGTGGACTCGTTTTTTCTCGCCCTGCTGCTGACCGCGTTCTATCTGGTCCGATTCGAGGAGTCACCGGCGTACCAGGTACTGGCGGGCGCGCTGGTTGCGCTTTCGTTCCTGACAAAACAGGTAGCCTTGTTGATCGTTCTACCAGTGATGCTCTACTCAGTACTTGCCAGGGGCCGCCGCTCGGCCTTCTTCGTGCTGAGCGCGGTGGCTGCAGCAGTCGGCAGCACACTTCTGCTCAACCAGGTGTACGCCGGCTGGTTCAACTACTACATGTTCGTGCTGCCCAGCCAGCACCCGTTTGTGAAGACCGCTTGGGCATCGTTCTGGACCAGGGACATGGCCTCGGCGATGCTCCCTGCCTTGGTTCTTTCCGTGGTCTACTTCGTCGGGCCCAGGAACAACACCCGCCGGCGGCCCCGTGTTTTTTTCGGCGCAATGGCCGCCGGGATGCTGGCCGGAGCATGGTTCTCGCGGGTGCACTACGGCGGCTACGACAATGTCCTGATTCCAGCGCACGCCGCAATGTCGATCCTGTTCGGACTGGGAGCAGGCGCCGCCATTGCGTTTGTGCAGAAGATGTATGCAGGCATGCCCCGGCGGGGAATTGCCGAGACCGGTATCTATCTGCTCTGTATTGCGCAGTTCCTCTTGCTGGCATACAATCCGCTCCGGCAGGTGCCATCGCGGGAGGACCTGGAGGCGGGGCGGAGTCTTGTCTCCACGATGGCGCAAATCAGGGGCGACGTCCTCCTCTCCCAACACGGCTTCTTGCCGGCACTGGCCGGCAAGCCGTGCTTTGCCCATCAGATGGCGATCTTCGACATTGTGAAGGCCAAGCCCAGCCCGACCGCAGCCCGGCTCGTGGCCGATATTCGTCAGGCCATACGTCAAAGGAGATACGCGGCGATCATCCTCGACGGGCCCTACGTGTTTCAGGAGGAAGTCGACAGCTGCTATGCTCCGGACCGCACGGTTTTCCCGAGCCGGACGGCCTTCTGGACGGTTGCCGGTATGCGGACCAGACCCGAGGTTATATTCGTCCCCAGGCCGACTGCGGCAGTTGGTAGCCACGCCGCCAAACCGGACCGGCCGCCGCGGGAGGCTAAGGGTACGTCTCGTGGCGGGATTACGTACGAGCCTGGGGCAGAGTGAAGGACTCTTGCCTTCCCCGTCCATTTGACATGTCCGGCCCGGCCGCTAGGATGTCCGCCATGGTAGTCAAGCGTCGGGCCTCAACCGGGACGAGCCAGGTGATGTCGCTGCAATCTTCGATTGCGCTGCGGCAGACCCGGCCCCGAGGGAGTGCCATCTGCCACTCGACCAAACCCTCTGCTTTTCCCTCCATTCCTGTCTTCCGCAGCAGTCCCAGCCCTGGCACCTGTGCACCAGGGCGTTCTCCCGAACTTGACACCCGCTACCTTTCCGGCTATAAGTTCCCATGCCAGACCGAGTAGCGCCTGAGCTGATTACCGGAAGGCTGCGTTCGTTACCAGAGAAAGGGCATCGCTACCTGGGTAGGAGGACTTTCAGATGAAGCGCGTAGACGCCCTTAGTTGGGAGGTCAGGTCATGACAGAATACCTTGATGGTCTGATGTCCTCACTGCCGACGGTCAGGACTCCGTTTGAACTGGGCCGCGCGGCGATGAAATCCTGCAAATGGGACAATGCAATCCTGCTTTTCAAAGTGGCGTCGAAGGAGGGGGCGGGAACCGAGCTGGTCGCACTCACGAGCCTGCTCGGACTGTGTCACGAACCACCCGGCAGATGGCAGGATGCACAGGACAGCCATGAGGAGTCGGTCCGGCTGGCCGAGCAGTTCGCCGACCTGCAGGGGAAGGCTGTGGCCTTCACCAACCTCGGGCGAATCTGCTATGCCACCGGCGATACCAAAAAGGCCCGGAAGTACCATGAAGAAGCCCTGGCGCTGGCGGTCGAGCCCGCGAATCCGCATGTGCAGGCTGACAACATCCGCTACCTCGGGCTGATCGCCCTGGCCGGCGGCGACCCCGAAAAGGCTCAGCAGCAGTTCGACCAGGCGCTGAAGATATACCGCGAATCTAAGTACTGGCAGGGTGAAGCTGCGGCCCTCAGCAACATCGGCCTGATCTTGCAGGCAGTAGGCGAGCTCGACAAGGCGCTCAAGTTACAGAAGCAGGCACTGGCGATCTACCGTGAGATAGCCTACCTGCCGGGCGTGGCAGCGACCATCGACTGCATCGGCATGGTCCATCTGGACGCGGCCAGACCTGACGATGCGCTCAAGTACTTCGCGGATGCGCTGGAGAAGGCGCACGAGGTCGCGAATCTGCAGCTGCAGGCCGACAGCCTCGGAAACATCGGGCTAGTGCATCTCAGCCGGCTCGACACCACCAAGGCCCAGTTGAACTTCGAACAGGCGATGACGCTGCACCGCAAGATGGGGAACCAACCGGGTCTGGCAGCGGCCTTGAACAACGTCGGGCAGCTCTACGTCGCAACGCGTCATCCCGACAAGGCCCTGATGAACTTCGAGCAGGCGTTGGCGATTGGTCGTGCGCTTGCGAACCCGCGGTTGCAGGCGATCAACCTCAGCAGCATGGGGATGGTCTACCAGGGCAAGGGCGACAACAACAAGGCGCTGAAGCACTTCGTGCAGGCCCTGTCGCTGTTCACGAGCAGCGGCGCAGAGTCCCGGGTTGAGCAGACCATCAAGCAACTCCGACCGATGGCCGGGCAGGTGGGCGCCGAGCGATTCGTCGCCGGATGCGTTGAGGCCGGGATGCCGAGGCCTGAGGCCGAGAACCTGGTGAAGCAGGTTCTACCGACGGTTCCGGGCAAACCGGCGGCCGGACCCGCAGCACCGCAGCGGCTAGACCGCGAAGAGGAAGAGGCCAGGGTTCGCGTCGAGGCGGAGCGCAAACTGGCCGCGAACCGCCTTCAGTCAATGGCCGAGGCCAAGGCGCGTACTGAAGCCGAACGCGGCAAGCGAGAAGAAGAGGGACGCCGGACCGCCGCTCAGCGTGCCAGAGATGATGCCGAGGCCAAGGCGCGGGCCGAGGCCGAGCGCAAGCGCAGAGAAGAAGAGCAGAAGCTTGCGGCCCAGCGCGCCAGAGAAGAGGCCGAAGCCAGGGCACGGGCCGAGGCAGAGCGCAAGCGCAAAGAGGAAGAGGAACGTCGCAAGCGCGAAGCGGAACAACGTGCGCGGGAGGCAGCCGAGGCGAAGGCGAGGGAAGAGGCCGAGCGCAAGCGGAAAGAGGAAGAAGCGCGCCGCCTAGCCGAGCAACGCATCCGGGAAGAAGCCGAAGCCAGGGTGCGAGCTGAGGCGGAGATCAAGCGGCTGGAAGAGCAGGAGCACAGGCTCGCCCAGCAACGACTCAAAGAAGAAGCCAAGGTCAATGCCCGCTTCGATGGTGAGCGCAGCAAACTCGAGGACGCGGAACGCAAGCTCGCTGACAAGCGGTCGCGGTTTGAGGCCGAGGTCAAGGCCTTCACCGACGCCGGGCGCAAACGCAAGGAAGAAGAGCACAAACTGGCGGAGAGGCGGGCGCAACTGCAGGCCGAGGTCAAGGTCTACGTTGAAGCGGAGCGGAAGCGCAAAGAAGAGGAACAGCGCATTGCCGCTCAACGGGCGAAGGAGGAGGCCGAAGCCAGGGCACGGGCCGAGGCCGAGCGCAAGCGCAAAGAGGAAGAGGAACGTCGCAAGCGCGAAGCGGAACAGCAGGCGCGGGAAGAAGCCGAAGCCAGAGCCCGAGCCGAGGCCGAGCACAAGCGCATCGAGGAAGAGGAACGCCGACTGGCCGAGAAGCGCGCCCGGCTTCAGGCCGAGAGCGAGGCCAGCGCCGAAGAGGAACGCAAGCTGGCCGAGCAACTTGCCAAAGAAGAAGCTGAGGCTAAGGCCCGCGCCGAAGCCGAACGGAAGAAACTCGAAGAAGTGGAACGGAAAGTCGCCGAGCGCCGCGCCAAGCTGGAAGCCGAGGCCAAGGCCCGCGCCGAGGCTGAACGGAAGCTAGCCGAATTGCGCGCCAAGGAGGAGGCCGAGGCCAAGGCCCGCGCCGAAGAGGAGCGCAAGCTCGCCGAGCAACGCGCCCAAGTGGAGGCAATCGCAAAGGCCCGGGCCGAGACCGAGCGCAAACGTGTACAGAAGGAAGCCGAGGCCAAAGCCCGCCGCGAAGCACAGCGCAAGGAATTCGAAGAAGAGGAACGCAAGCTCGCGGAGCGGCGCGCCCGACTGGAAGCTGAAGCCAAAGCCCGTGCCGAGCGGGACCAGAAGAAACAGCACTGATAGCGGCGCCGTGGTGTGACTCCACGGTCAGCCAATCCAGGATCCTGAGTCCAGAGCAGAGGGTTTGGCGGCGCAGCCGCGCCTGAAAGCTGTCATTCCAGTCCAGTGGCGGCCATGACCAGCGTACGCTATACCAGAAAGAGACGCCCCGAGCGGGGCGTCTCTCTTGCGAACCACTGCGGTCCGTCTGCCGGACTACCACCATGATGCTGCTGGCGCGAACCGCACAGCAACCACCCCCGGAGCCGGTCAGATCCTGTGCCGGGCCGATTCAGCCGCAGCAACGAGCTGACTCTGAGTTCAGCGTTCGACTAGGGCTAGCTCCCCGGCCGGACCGTCAGCATCTCCAGCCTCGCGCTGCAGGCGGAATAGCTGTTCCAATCCCAAAACCCAAGGTTCCTGACCGGATGAGTGTGAAAGCAGACTCCACTCCCGTGCCGGCCCGCTGCCGGAAGCACCGCCCCGAACTGATATCACATCGTCCGGCTGTCCCGCGCCGGTAGACGGTTTCTCTCGTCTCGACCCAAGAAACGTCACTTGCCACCAACGCCTTGAGTTCATACCGCAACTCATCATGCACTTGTCATGCCAGATAGTTCCAGTGCGACCATTCTCAGTAAGTGCAAGCTTCATAAGGTGTTGCCGCACTGGGCCGCTGTTCCGACTGCGCCGCTGCTATGGGGTGTGCTGCCGTAGAAATGAGCTGCATTTCGCTGCATCTGGCAGCCACCAGCCGTGAGTGGGAATGAGACGCTTGGGTCAAGGAATCATGGCTTCCAGTGGGAAGAACGGGGCAAAGAGACACGGGGACGAGGTGATTGAGTGTCTGGTAGCTCTCAGCTATCGGCCGTGGCTGGAACTGCCGGAAGGCCAGAGCGTAACGGACTCTGTAGGTGGGCAACTGCGAGTCCTTCCATTTGACAGTCGGGCGTGGCTGTCCATAATTACCCATGTCGATGGTTGAGTTGAGCTTTCCGTTGCGCGGCACGCCGTTGCCCTACGACAACGGTTACCGGTTGTACCAGGCGGTGGCGGGCATCGTCCCGTGGGTACGCGAGCCGGCACAGGTAGACTTGGCGATAGTGCCGATACAGGGCACCTCCCACGGCGGCTTCATCCATCTGACAAAGGTCTCCCGCCTTCGGTTCCGACTCAACGCCAGCGATGTCGCAATGCTCCAACCGTTGGCCGAGCAGCACCTCGTCATTGACGCGGCGACGCTCCGGCTCGGGCGTCCGACCGAGTTCCGGCTGCGGCCGGACCCGGGCTTGATGAGTCTCTTCGTCGTGGCCGAGCATTCCCGCCACAGCGCCGAGTTCCTGGATTGGGTGAGGCAGCAACTCCGTGCTTTGGATATCAAGGCCATGCCGGCGCTGCGCCGGCAGCGCGGTCGCGATTCCGTGAGCTCGCCCGAGGGTAACCGGAGGTCGTTCGACAGCCCCTACGCGCGGCACCATCGACAAATCGGGGACAATTCGGTCATCGGCTGGGAGGTGCAGGTATTCGGTCTCACGCCGGAGGAATCTGTGCGGCTCCAGGAACACGGCGTGGGTCCCGGCCGGCGCCACGGGTGCGGCGTCTTCGTGCCAAGTGAAGAGCGACGGCCCCGGCCGAGACATGACGCCACGGGAGTCTGGTTCCCGGAAACCTGAAGCGTGCTTGAATGGGCCGAGGGACAGGAGGTCGAGGGATCGAGCGGCGAGTGTAGCCCCCGGAGAACCTGCAGACACCCGGAGAGGTTCTTCGACTCGTCTGACTCGTGTTGCGGCGTCACCGTCGGAACGAGCAAGACGGCGGTCTATGTCGGAGATGGATCGTCCTTCCCGGACCTCGGCGGCTGTCGGTCCGGGACTAGATGCCGGGGCCGCCGCGCTGTTTCTCGAACAGGTCGAGGAACCGGTCTTCGTAAAGGCGAAACAGCCCCCAGCGGTCGAGCTCCTGTTTGAGAAGGACCGCCTTCTCCCTGTCGCCGCGGGCTTCCTCAAAGAGCTTTTCGACCCGTTCCATCAGGTCGGGCGGCTCGGGCCGTTCCTCGGGTCCCGGTCTTTCGCTTTCGTGTCCCTCAGTCCTCGCGCCGAGGTTGTTCTTCAGTTGCTGGATGGCCTCGTTGACCTTGCCCTCGAAGTCCTTGAACATCCGGTCGGCCTGGCGGACCGCGTCATCGATCTCGGCCATGTCCACGCGGGTGTTGAGGATGCGCTGGAAGACCTGGATGAGGGCGCGCGACGCCTTGGGGTTCGGCGCCTCGATTGCGTAGTGGGGCATCGTTGCGAGGAGGCAGGCCGCCGGCATGCCGCGCTGCGCGGCCAGCCCGAGCAGGAGTCCGTTCAGGCCGGAGATGCTGCCTTCTTTGAGCGGTTTCACGCCGAGCGCAGCGAACGTCGCTTTCAGGTGCTCGTCGGTGGCAGCCCCGAAGATGTCGGGGCGCTGGCGGAAGCTGACCGGCATCGCGTAGGCTGCACCGGTGAACACCGTTTCGGCGCCGTGTCTATGGACAAGGTCGAGTAGTTCGGCGGCGAGCTTGAGCCCGGGCTCACCAGACAACTGGGCGTCGCCTTCGAATATGAAAAGGGGCGGCTCGCTGGAGTAGTAGAGTTCCTGTTTCGGCGGGTCCGGCATCCGGCCAAGCCCGTCCTCGACGGTCAACGCGTCGGGCTGGTGGTAGGCACTGACGTCGATCTGGGCGAACGGGGCCGCTCCCAGCTTCCGTCGCAGATAGTCGCACGCACCTAGTCCGACCTGGCCCATACCTGGCCACCCGGCTACCAAAACCGGGGCACTCGCTTCAGTGGATCCGTTCACTTTGACAGCCATATCAAATACTTAGACGCGGATTCCGCGGTTCCAGTTCCGGACCGAATCGAGGTAACCACGGATAGACACCGATTCACACAGATGGGGGCTGGCTCATGCCTCGTCTTCAATCCGTGTCCATCTGTGTGCATCAGTGGTTGTTCTCTCCTCTTCGTGGCGGTGCGCTACCGGTCAGTGGTGTCAGCTCCGCCGCCGCAGCGGGCCGAGGACGTCCCGCGCCGCCTGTCTGACTTCGGCTACGCGGAAGAGCAGTGCGAGGCCGTAGTAAGCCGCGACGCCGATTCCACCGGCAGCGAATACCTGCACCGCTTGATAGAGAATTCGGCGCGTCGGCAGGAAGTGTCCGACACCTCGGGCGCATGCGTAGGCAATCGCGCCGGCCAGAATGGACGCGGCCAGGGTGCGCAGCGCGATGGAGGCGACATAGCGGCCTTCGAGTCCGCCGGTGCGGCGGCGAAGGATGGAGAACAGAATGGCGAAGTTGGCAAGCTGGGTAACCGACGCGGCCAGCGGGAATGAGAGGAAGCCGATGACGCGCATCAGGATGAGGTTGATGACGATGTTGCCGGCGACCACGCCGATGGCGACAAAGGCCGGCGTGCGGGTGTCGCCGGATGAGTAGAACCCGGCGGCGGTGTTGCGCGTGGCGGCGGCGAACCAGATACCGGTGCAGTAGAGCGCGAGGGCCTGGGCGGTGAGCAGCGTGTCGTGCGGGGTGAACCGGCCGTGCTGGTAGATGAGGCGCGTGACCGGGACTGCCAGTGCAATGAGCAGGACCGCTGCCGGCAGGGTCAGTACCGATACGAGAGCCAGCGAGTGACGGAATCGGCCTTTGAGCTGCGAAACGTCGGCCCGCGCAAGCTGATGCGAGAACTCGGCGATGGCGACCGAGCCGATGGCGGCGCCGAACAGACCGGCCGGCAGGTGCTGAATCCGATAGGCGTAGTTGACCCAGGTCACCGAGCCCTCGGGCAGGAAAGTCAACAGGAATGTGTTGATTAGGAAGTTGATCTGCCAGGTTGCGAACCCGAGCACCATCGGCAGCCAGCGCCGGAAGACCTGGCGCAGCTCCGGCGAGCGGAGGTCGATGACCGGCGTCCAGCGGAACCCGTGGCGACCGAGGCTCGGTGCTTGCACGAGGTACTGAGCGACAGCGCCGATCGTCACGCCCCAGGCCATGCCGAGTATCGGGTCGATGCCACGGGTTTTCAGGAAGCCGTACGTGGCCAGCGGCACGAGCGCCGAGAAGACGTTGAACGCGGCCGGCGCGACGGCCGGAACAAAGAACGTGCCGCAGGCGTTGAGGATGCCCATCGCCCAGGCCGCCAGGGCCACGAAAAAGAGCAGCGGGAACATGATGCGGGTAAGGACCATGGTCAGTTGCAGCTTGGCCGGCTCGTCGGCGAATCCGAGCGCGATGACTCTGACAATCGACGGGGCGAAGATGATGCCGAGGATAGAAAGCGCACCGGTGGCGAGCGCGAGCGTGTTGAACATGTTCGATGCGAAGCGCCACGTCCGCCGGCGGTCATCGTCGTGCAGGCTGCGGACGAACGTTGGCACGAACGCCGCGGAGAGCGCGGATTCGGCGAACAGGTCGCGGAGGAAATTCGGGATGCGGAAGGCGACGTTGAACGCGTCGGTCGTGAACCCGGCGCCGAACAGGTAGGCGAACACCGACTCGCGGGCCACACCGAGAATCCGCGAAAGCAGCGTGCCGACGCTGAACACGCCGACTCGCCGCGTGAAGCGGGCCTCGGGGCGAGCGTCGTCCGGACGCGGTTCGCTCATTGCCGCAAATGATAGGGTTAGGCGCGCGGCAAGTAAAGCCGAGACGACCGACCAAGTACGAAGTAGTAGGGACAAAGGACAAAGCAAGCCCGGGCAAAGTCCTAAGTGCGAAATCGGACTTCGCCATTTCCTCTTTCCACTTGCCTTGTCCTTTGTACTTGTCCTCGCTGAGTTGATTTCGGAGCGGTTGTTGCTAGATTGACGCATGGCGAGGAAAGAGAAGCCGCCGGTCATCGAGGCGTGCGGCCGCAGAGTCCGGCGGATTCCGGTCAAAACCCACGTGTTACTTGAGACCGACCCGTTGGTCAAGACGGTGAAGCGCTACGCCCTGGCTGCGGCCCAGCCGGGCGATATTATCACCATTGCCGAGAGCCCGGTGGCAGCGATGCAGGGCCGGGCGATACCGGTTTCGAGCATCAGGCCTGGATTCTGGGCGAGCGTGCTCTGGCGGTTCGTGAAGAAGGTGCCCTACGGCATCGGGCTGCGCTCGCCCCGGTCGATGCAGTGCGCTATCGACGAGGTCGGAGCGCCGCGAATCATCCGGGCGGCGATTGCCGGCGCGTGGGGCAAATTGCGGGGGAGAAGCGGAGACTTCTACAAGGTCGCGGGCAGGCAGGCCGCCATGATCGACGCGGCTCACACTTCCGGCGTGAAGGAGTTCTACGAGTGCGTCATCAAGGGGCCCAAGGACCCGGACGGAATCGCGCAGATGCTCTCAAACGAACTCGGCATCCCTGTGGCCATCGTTGACGCTAATGACATCTTCGGCTGTGCGGTTGTCGGCGTTCCTGACGGCCTCGACGTGGAGTTGGTGAAAGAGGCGATGCGCGACAACCCGGCCGGCCAGGGCAACGAGTTGACGCCGATTATCATCCTTCGGCCCGAGACCTGAGCCAAGACCCTGCGATCGGCGCGTTCCACGAGCTATTTCTGCTCAAAGCGGTTCCCGGAACAAGCAAGGTCATGGCGTTGCGAGCAAAATCACACGTGGCGTGACAGGCGTCTAGGCGGCGGACAGGCTGCTTCTGCCCGGTCGGATCCTGACGGTCGATGCCTCGGCGGAGCTAGTGCGAGATTCTCGAGATGGAGTGCTGCGTATCAGCCGATAGAACTGGGCGTGGCTGTGGCCGGCGAGTCTTGCCGCACACTCAACGTCGGCTGCCTTGTTCGTCCGCGCCTCGGCCGTGTCGCCCTCATTCCGGGAGGTTCTAATCCTTATCCGCCTGCGACTGCAGACCCGGCGGTAGGTCGCTGAGCTGGATCGTGTCACCGTGCGCCAGCAGGGCCAAGCGCTCGACCACATGTTGAAGCTCTCGGATGTTGCCAGGCCACCGCTGCTTCGTGAGTTGTGACATCGCCTCCGGACTGACGCTCGTCACGTTGCGCCCGAATTCCTGGTTGCTGCTACGGATGAAGTGCCGCACCAGTTCCGGTATGTCCTCTGTCCTCTCATTCAGCGACGGCAGCACCAGTTCCACTGCATTGAGCCGGTGGTAGAGGTCTTCCTGTAGCTTCTTCTGCGCTATCAGCTCCGCTACCGGTTGGCTAGTCGCGGCTACGACCCTCACGTCAACACTGATGGGCACATGGCCGCCGACCCGCTCAAAGGTTCTCTCCTGCAGCACGCGGAGGAGCTTGGACTGCAGAGACGGGCTCGTGTCCCCGATTTCATCCAGGAAGATGGTCCCGCCGTCCGCAACTTCGAACTTGCCCCTATGCGCGGCCACGCCGGGCGCTGTCTCTCTCTCGATGCCGAAGAGCTCCGCCTCGAGCAGGTTCTCGGGCACGGCCGCGCAGTTCACGGTCACGAACGGCTTGTCCGACCGCGCGCCCGAGTCGTGCAGCGCACGCGCGACGAGTTCCTTGCCGGTGCCGCTCTCGCCGTGAATCAGGACGGGAACGCTCTGGCTTGCCACGGCACAGACGGTGTTCAGCACGTCGACCATTCGCTGGTTCCGGCCGACGACGCCATTGTATCGGAGGCCCGCGCATGGCGGCTCTGCCTTCGCGTCGTCGGCGGAGAGTTCGGCCAGCCTTAGCATCGGGGCTGAGAGCAGATTGGCCACGGTGTCGAGTACCAGGCAGTCATGCTCGGTTGCCGCCGGCGCCGACCGCTGGAGGTAGATGCGCCCCAAAGGTCGCCCACCTTGTCGCACGGTCCAGCTCAGTACGGAGGGAGTGCGAACGAGTTCCGGGCTTTCGCGCAGCGCGATGGCATTCTTGACGTTCGCGTCGCCCAAGGTCAACAGTGGCCGGCCACGACCGACGACCGCGGCGCTGTCGAAATCGAGGGCTTCCAGCAACAACCCGACTGCCCGTTCCAGCAACACCTGAGGCTCGACGCCCAGTGACACGATGCCGGAGATTCCCTGCAGGAGCGCCATGTCGCGGTTCGCACCCATCTCCTGCTGGAACAGAAGCCGGTTCACTTCCTGCCCTTCCCTGACGACCCCGAGCTTGCGGAAAGTACGGGATGCGTCTTTGAGATAGGTCAACGCCGGTTCACGTTCTCCCTGTGTGAGCAGGTAACGACCGTAGTGAAACCGCACCCGCGCCAAGTCCAGACTTTCCTCAAGGTTGTGCGTCAGGTTCATCGCGTGTTCGAAGCAAACGCGGGCCTCAGCGTGCTCTCCCCGGGCCGCGTGGAGAAGCCCCAGTACCCTCGAAGCATGCGCTTCTTCACTTGGAGTTCCGATCTCACCTGCAACCGTGGCCGAACGCTGAGCCAGTTTCTGGCACTGGTCCAATTGCCCCTGGTCCAGCGCCAACTCGGCCATACGCCACAGCACCGCTCCCATCATGTGACGGTCACCGGACGACTCGGCCAGGTCAAGGACGCGACGGTAGGCCTGCTCCGCGCCGGCAAAGTCCCGCTGCCGGTGACAGGCTAGGCCGAGGTTGCACATCGCTTCGCTGGCCATGTGCGGCGCGGCTTCGCCGCTCTCCGCGGACTCCTGGACCATCCTGAAGGCGTCGATGGCCTTGGCTGTCTTGTCGCGCTCAAGGAATAGCTCGCCGAGGAGGTTGAGCGCGGAGGAGCGCACCGTCGGCAGATTGTGTTGCTCCGCAACTGCCATGGTACGGTAGTAGCACTCGATCGCGTCCTCCCAGCGTCCCAGCCGTTGCAGAGCCCACCCGATGTTCTGTCGGCTGTATACCTGGCGGACAACGTCGCCCAGTTCCTCGTACATCCTCAGGCATTCCTGAAAGCGTTCCAGCACTTCTGCTTCATGTCCCTGAACAGCGGCCAGGCTCCCGAGTTGATGCAAGGCCGACGGAACGCCCCTGGCGAAGCCTGCCTCGCGCCAGATGCTCAGGCAGCGCTCGTAGCATTCGCGGGCATGTTTGTAGTCACCTTGCGCTTCGCTGATGCGACCCACAAGAAAGAAGTAATGCCCCTGGGATTTCAAGTTGCCTGATGAAACAGCAGCCTCTTGGACTACCTCGGCGTACTGCAGACTGCGGACCATGTTCCCGGATTCGCGGTAGAACTCGCTCGCGTGCACTCCAGCCGACGTCAGGTCGATTGGACTGCCGACCTTGCGGGCGAGGTTAATAGCCTCCCGCACGTACGCCTCTGCTCCCGAGTCAACCCGCTGCGCCGTGGCTGTCTGCTTCCCGAATTCAAGCAGCACGGCCAGTCGCGCGGCCTCAGTGGTTGCCTCAGCTAGGCGCCGTTCCAGGTCTTGGATTGTAGCCGATTTGTCCACAGCCATTTTCCCCAATCGCGAGAATAGCATGGAAACAGCCTGTGTCAAACTCGGTCCCCGCGCGTCAATCCTGCCTTGACATCCGAATCCGGGAAGTTACTATTCACGCTATGGAGAAGGACAAGTACCGGTCCGCTATCACCGTCGGCATGCTGGTCTGCAGCATGCTAGTGCTGTCAACGTTGTTCATCGGCTGCGGTCCCTGCCAGCCGCCCCCATCACCCCCTTGCACGCACCCTCACAGCGAACAGGCCGCCTACTACCACTACCCGCACCCAAACGGAACGACGTACAGCTGGGTCCTACAACCACCACCACCCGCAACTGACTCATTCATGACCCCGTGTCCGTGGGACACTGCATGGAAGGTCCTGCCCGACTCCGTGAAGTGCCTGAAGTGCGGGTACATGGTGTACCTCTGTTACATACCGCCTTGCACAGCGCATACCTGGATCTCGTACTACCACCATGACTGCTCGGATGGGAATGCATATTCTTGGCAGCACCCACTGCCACCCTCTCAAGTACTGGGGAGTGGGCCATCTGCTGTGCCTTGTCCTGATCCGGAGCCATGCTGGTGTGGTACTTCTTGCGAGGCTGACTCCGTGAAGTGCATCGTCTGCAGGAGGGTGTGGTTGCCGCCCTGGGACGGGACAGCACATCTGAAGCCGTAGCCGCCGTACCCCTAGCGACGGCAAGAAGAGGTAGCTTCCGAACCGAGTAGCTGATGCGCCCGCCGGCTCCAACCGGCGGGCGCTCGTTTGTGCGCCCGCATGGGCGCTGACTTGGGAGTGAAAGTCTCTATCGCGGAGGTTGATTGGGGAAGTTCCCAATGGGAGTTCCCGGGGAAGTTCCGGGGACAATAGAAGATTATTGACTCTCAGCCTGCGGCCGGTAGACCGCAGTCTACCGGCTCAGGACAGATAGTTTCTTGTTATGTCCCCTCAATTCCCGCGCTTGAATGCGGGCTCAGGACAGATAGTTTCTTACTGTGTCCCCTCAATTCCCCCTCAATTCCAGGCAAAGCTGAAGGAAGGCGCGGGGACGGGTTTGTATCCAAATCAGGATACAAGACAGGAAGGCGGTTTTCGAGCTTATCTGCTTGTGGTTCGTGAGTTTATGCCCGAGGTAGCTAACTCAGACCCCCACCCTGTAGGCAATCCCCCGAGTTGTTCCCGGGATTGTCTGCGGGCGAGTTCCGAAGGTAGCTGTCCGGGCAGTCTGGAGAGGAACTTCCCGATGAGCTCCGCCGGTTGTCTGCAGAGGAACCCGGGGAGGAGCGGGGAGGAGAGCTTGGTCCGGAGCCCGGGCCGTAGTTCGGGAGTTAGCCGAGCGAGTCGCGCAGGCAGTTGCTCGCCGGTGCGTTGGGGACGTTGCCCTGACCATTGCTGTTCGGATTGCGTTCACGGTTGTCTGGCGGGTTGCCTCCGGAGGAGCCTCGGCGATTGTTTTCGTGGTTTCCGTGGCATCCTCAGTCGCAGTTTGACAGTCTGAGGCCGGACAGTATAGTCGTGTCATGCGCGTGAGCACCGGCCGGTACAAGGGCAGAGAGCTTGAGTACCCACGGGCGGGTTTGCGGCCGACCAAGGCGATAACGCGGCAGGCGATGTTCAACATCATCGGTTCCCGGGTGCGCGGAGCCAGGGTCTGCGACCTCTACGCCGGCGGCGGGTCGCTCGGCGTCGAGGCGCTGTCGCGGGGCGCGGCATCGGTCGTATTTGTGGAGCAGCAGGCGACCGTTTTCCGGTTTCTGCGTGCGAACGTGAAGGGCCTGCCGGTTGCCACCGTCACACGCGGCGACGTGCTGCGGGTCCTGAAGAAGCTCTCGAACGCCGGTTTCGACCTGGTCTTCGCCGACCCGCCGTATCTGCACGGGCTGGTGCAGACGACCATCGACCGGGCGGCGGAGTTTGGCATCGTCGGTCCGGATGGCTGGTTTGTGGCCGAACACCACAAGCAGGAGCTGCCGTCGCCCCCGGACGGCTGGGAAACGGTCAAGCAGGGCACGTACGGCGATTCCCTGGTTAGCGTGCTGAGGAGGAGAGCGTGAGGCAACGAGCGAAGTCAGAAGTCAGAAGGCAGAAGTCAGAAGTCAGAAGGCCAGAGGCGAAACAGCGAATAGCCATTTATCCCGGGAGTTTTGACCCGATAACGCTGGGGCATCTGGATGTGGTCAAGCGGGCTGTCCACCTGTTCGACAAGGTTGTTGTCGGCGTGGCGAGCCGGCAGGAGAAGAACCCGTTGTTCTCCTGGAACGAGCGCATCAGGTTGGCAAAAGAGGTCACGAGGGGAATGGACCGGGTCGTTGTACAGGGGTTCGATTGCCTGCTCGTCGACTTCGTTCAGCAGCAGAGCGCACAGGCCATTATCCGCGGCATGCGGGCGGTGATGGACTTCGACTATGAGTTCCAGATGGCGCTGACCAACCGGAAGCTCGCCCCGGCAGTGGAGACGATCTTCTTCGTGCCGTCGGAGCGGTACTTCTACCTCAGTTCTTCGCTGGTGCGCGAGCTTGCTGCCAAGGGAGGCGAGCTTGCCTGTTTTGTCCCGGAGCCGGTAATCAAGGCTCTGCGGAGCAAACTGGCCAAGTGACAGCTGCTGGTCACCAGTCCTTCTCTTCATGCGTTTCGTTGACGTAGTTACAATCCAGGTCCGGGCCGGGTCCGGCGGGGACGGCTGCGTTTCGTTCCGGCGGGAGAAGTTCGTGCCCAAGGGCGGGCCGGACGGCGGTGACGGCGGCAATGGCGGTTCAGTGGTGCTGTGGGGCAACCATTACCTGCAGACGCTGGCCGACCTTGAGTATCACCGGTTCTACAAGGCAAGCGCCGGCGGGCACGGCCGGGGCGCAAACCGGACCGGTTCGAACGGTGAGAGGGTGCGGGTGCCGGTGCCGCTCGGCACCGACGTATACGACGCCGGCACCGGCGCAAAGCTGGGCGAAATCCTGACGGCGAACCAGGAGCTGGTCGTTGCGAGAGGGGGCAGAGGCGGCCGCGGGAACGCCCGGTTCGCGTCCTCGACCGAACAGGCGCCGCGCCGGTTCGAGGAGGGCACTGCCGCCGAAGAACTGAGGGTGAAGCTGGTGCTGAGGTTGGTCGCCGACATCGGCATCGTTGGGCTGCCCAATGCAGGGAAGTCAACGTTGCTGTCGCGGCTCACGCGGGCCCACCCCAAGGTCGCCGGTTATCCGTTCACGACTTTGACGCCGAACCTCGGCGTGATGCAGACTAAAGACATGCGGTTCACGGTTGCCGACATGCCGGGAATCATCAAGGGCGCGCACGACGGCAAGGGGCTCGGCCTCGCGTTCCTGCGGCACATCGAACGGACGCGGATGCTCGTGTTCGTCATTGATGCGGCGTCGGGCCGTCCCAAGCGCGACTATACCGAGCTGGTGGATGAGATCGGCAGCTACAAGGAGGAGATTCTGAAGCGGCCCCGGGTGGTCGCCTTGAACAAGGTGGACCTGCTGACCGGGCGGAAACCCGCACTCAGGCTCGACGCGGAGCGAGTCTGGGTATCCGGTCTGACCGGTCAGGGCATTGATGAGCTGCGCCAGGCGATCCGTCGGGCATTCCCGAAGCCCGCATAGGGCCGCATGATCGAGCAGTTCGTCGACCTGTACGCAGTGCCGCGGATGAACGAGACGCGGTTGAAGAACCTGCTGGCTCGGCTCCGAACGCCGGAGCGGATCTTCGCCGCGAGCGCGAGCGACATACTCGAGGTCAAGGGTATCGACAAGGAGCTGGCGGCTGCCATCCGGTCGTACCGGCGGAGCGACGAAACCGGACGACGGCTGAAGGCAGCGCAGGCACTCGGCGTCAGGACCGTTGCGTACAGCGAAGCGGACTACCCGGAGAATCTCAAGCGATTGGCCCACATGCCGCCGGTGCTGTTCGTGCGCGGCGAGCTTCGACCGGAGGATACGACCGCAGCGGCGGTCGTGGGTACGCGGGTTCCGTCGCACTATGGCCGGCAGATTGCGGAGAAGCTGGGACGCGAACTGGCCCAGCATGACGTCACGGTCGTGAGCGGTCTGGCGCGGGGCGTCGATACGTTCGCGCACAAGGGTGCGCTTGACGGCGGGGGCCGGACCGTCGCCGTGCTCGGATGCGGCATCGACGTCTGCTACCCGCCGGAGAACCGGAAGCTCTACGATGCCGTGGCTTCTCAGGGCGCGGTCCTCTCCGAGTTTTCGCTTGGTGTCGAGCCACTGGCGATGAACTTCCCGAAACGGAACCGGGTCGTATCCGGCCTGTCTCAGGTAATCGTCGCAGTTGAGGCGGGGGAGAAGTCGGGCGTCCTGAACACCGTGGGCTGGGCGAACGACCAGGGACGTACGGTATTCGCCGTGCCCGGCAACATCACGTCGCAGCAGAGCCTGGGCATCAATCGGCTGCTCAAGAACGGGGCGAGGCCGTTGCTTTCGGTCGACGACGTTCTGCAGGAGCTAGGAGTGGCGAAGCGAGCCGAGCAGCGGCTAAGGGTCGAGGTCGCGGCCGAGGAGAAGCCGGTAATGGAGTTCCTCACCGCGGAACCGTTGCACGTGGACGAGATCTGCGAGGGGCTGGGGATACCGATGGCCGGCCTGCTTTCGGTGCTGATGCAGCTTGAAATCAAAGGGCTGGTCCGGCAACTCCCGGGCAAGTTCTTCGTGAAAGAGATCTAGCCGGTCCTGTCCGGCAGGAAGTCCAGCGCGATGTCCGCGGCCGGAGCCGAGTGAGTGATGGCTCCGACCGAGATGTAGTCAACCCCGGTCTCGGCAATCCGGCGCACATTCTCCAGGGTCACGCCGCCCGACGCTTCAAGCCTGGCTTTGCCGTGGGCGAGCGCGACTGCCTGCTTCATCTGCGCTGCGGTCATATTGTCGAGCAGGATGCGTTTCGCTCCGGCGGTGAGGGCCGTTTTCACGTCAGCCAGCGTTTGAGACTCCACTTCGACCGGCAGCCGGCTCGGACGGCAGCGGCCGATGGCGGCCGCAATCGAACCGGCAGCGGCGATGTGGTTGTCCTTGATGAGAATCATGTCGTAGAGGCCGGTGCGATGGTTGGTGCCGCCACCGCAGCGAACCGCATACTTCTCCAATGCCCGCCAGCCCGGAGTCGTCTTGCGCGTGTCGAGGATGACGGTCCCGGTGCCGCGGACCGCGTCGACGAACCGCCGGGTTAAGGACGCGATGCCCGACAGATGCTGGATGAAGTTGAGGGCCGTGCGTTCGGCGGTGAGGATCGGCCGGGCTCGACCCTCGACTGCGGCCAGCACCTGGTCCTTTGCGTACCGGGCACCGTCCTTCAGTTTCGGAGCGAACCGGACCGTTCGATCGAGAGCGAGAAAAGCCCGGCGGCAGACATCGATGCCGGCCAGGATCCCATCAGTTCGGGCAACCAGTTGGGCGCGGACGAACCGGTCCGCCGGAACCGTCAGACGCGAGGTGACATCGCCGCGGCCGATGTCCTCGGCCAAGGCAGTCCTGATTAGTTGTCGGGTAGTCATCGGCCGTCAACGGATGGCCGGTTCGGAAAACAGCAGAGAGGCGCCTCGCCAGCGCTAGGGTTTGCGGCCCTTCTCGGCTCGGGCTTTGGCGTCAGCCTCCAGCCGGGCTTTTCGCTCGGCGAGCTTGCGCTCCTCTTCCTCGCATTCCTTGCGCTCGGCTTCGGCGCGGGCCTTGGCCTCGGCTTCCGCCTGAGCGCGCTTCCGTTCGGCTTCGGCGCGGGCTTTGGCCGCGGCCTCCAGTTTGGCGCGCTGTTCGGCAACCTGGCGCTCTTTCTCGGCGCGGGCCTTGGCCTTGGCCGCTTCATTGGCACGCATCTCGGCCAGCTTCCGTTCGGCTTCGGCGCGGGCCTTGGCCTCGGCTTCTTCCTTGGCGCGGTGCTCGGCGAGTGCGCGTTCTTCTTCCTCGAGGCGCTTCCGCTCGGCCTCGGCTTTCTCCTTTGCCTCGGCTTCTTCTTTGGCGTGCTGCTGGGCGAGCTTGCGTTCCTCTTCGGCGCGGGCCTTGGCCTCGGCTTGGATCCGGGCACGTCGCTCGGCCAGCTTGCGTTCCTCTTCCTCGATCCGCTTGGCCTCGGCCTCGGCGCGGGCCTTGGCTTCAGCCTCTTCCCTGGCGCGCTGTTCCTCTTCCCGCTTCCGGCGCTCCTCTTCTTCTTTCCGCTTGCGCTCGGCCTCGGCCCGCGCCCGGGCTTCGGCTTCCTCTTTGGCGCGCTGGGCGGCCAACCTCTGTTCTTCTTCTTTGCGCTTGCGCTGTGCCTCAGCGTAGGCCTTGACCTGAGCCGCCAGTTGGGCACGTTTGTCGGCGAGCTTGCGCTCCTCTTCTTTGCGCTTGTTGTCCTCGTCGGCGTGGGCTTTGGCCTCGGCTTCCACCCGTGCCCGTCGGTCGGCTAGTTTGCGCTCCTCTTCCTCGAGCTTCCGGCGTTCCCCATCGATCCGAGCTTTGACTTTGGCGCCGTCCTTTTCGCGCTGCTGGGCGAGCTTGCGTTCCTGCTCCTCGAGCCGCTTGATTTCCGCCTCGGCTCGAGCCGTCGCCTCGGCTTCCTCTCGCGCGCGCTGCGCGGCGAGCCGCTGCTCCTCTTCCCTGCGCTTACGTTCGGCTTCAGCTTTGGCCCTTGCTTCGGCTTCTTCCTTGGCGCGCTGTGCGGCAATCCTCTGTTCCTCTTCCCTGCGTTTGCGTTCGGCTTCGGCCTTGGCCTTTGCTTCAGCCTCTTCTTTGGCACGCTGCGCGGCAATCCGGCGTTCCTCTTCCTCTCTCTTCCTGCGCTCAGCCTCGGCGCGGGCCTTGGCTTCGGCTTCTTCGCGGGCGCGCTGCTCGGCAATCCGGCGCTCCTCTTCCTCCTTCTTCCGGCGTTCGGCCTCAGCTCGGGCCTTGGCCTCAGCTTCTGCCCGGGCGCGCTGCGCGGCGAGTTTCTGCTCTTCTTCTTTGCGTTTGCGCTCGGCCTCGGCTTTTACCTTTGCCTCGGCTTCTTCTTTGGAGCGTTGCGCGGCGGCTCTCTGCTCCTCCTCTTTGCGCTTGCGTTCGGCCTCGGCCTTGGCCTCGGCTTCGGCGCGGGCCTTTGCCTCGGCCTGCAGCTTGGCACGTTTCTGGGCGAGGCGTTTCTCTTCTTCCTCGAGTTCGAGCTCTTCCTTGGTGCGTGGCGGGGCGGGCTTCCTTGATTCCTCCTGTCGCCGGCGCTCGGCTTCGGCGCGGGCCTTTGCCTCGGCCGCTTCCTCTCGGGCTCGCCGTTCCGCAGCCTCGCGTTCTGCCTTTGCCTTGTCCGGGATCGTCGGTGTCTCAACCGCGACTGCCGGTGCAGGTTTCGGGGCCGCTACCGGGGCTGCGACTGCCGACGCAGGTTTCGGGGCCGCCTCCGGTTCTTTGGCCGCCTGCTCGGGAAAGAGGATCTCGCGGATCTTTGCGACCAGCACCGGTGCGTCATACGGTTTGGGAACGAAGGCACTCGCGCCCATGTCGAGGCCGCGGCGTACGTCCTCGGGTGACGAACGGGCACTCAGGATGACGATCGGGGTCTTGCCCAGACCGCTCGACTTGAGCAGCTGGCAGACCGAGTAGCCATCCATCTTGGGGAGTATGAGGTCGAGAATGACAAGGTCCATTTCAGCCTGGCGGGCCGTCACGACGGCCTGGAAGCCGTCCGCCGCCGTGACTACGTCGAATCCCTCTTTCTCGAGTCGGCTCTTGACCATCTCACGCAGGCCGGCATCGTCTTCAACTACGAGTATCTTCTTCTTGGTGTTGGTCACGCGTCCTCCTTGATAGGCAGGATGAAATTGTACCTGATTGCCTCGCCTGAGTTGCTCTGAGCCCACTCCTTGCCGCGACGCATCTCAGTCGCCGGATAGCCCGCTGCGAGGCGCAGGGTGATGCGCGGCTGCATAGACTGAAGTATACCGCGCAGCCGGTGTCATAGTCAAACCCTTCGCCTCGCCATCGTGTACGGATCGGCGGCCGGCGACGAAGCTCATGGATTCTCCTTTGTGGGCAGTGTGAAATGGAATCTGGCTCCCGCGCCCGGGGTGCTCTCTGCCCAGACCTTGCCATGATGCAGTTCGACAATCGAACGGACGATGGCGAGGCCCAGCCCGACTCCGGGGAAATGCGGGTCGACTCGTTCGAACCTGCCGAAGATCCGGTCGAGAAGCTCCGGCGGGATGCCGTTTCCGTCATTGGACACCGTTACTTGAACGTAGCCGGTGTTGGCGAAGGTGCCCGCTCCGGCCGGGACCGCTGCGCCCGGGCTGACGGGCTCGATGCCGATGCGAATCGTCCCGCCCGGCGGCGAGTACTTGATCGCATTGTCCAGGAGGTTGTCTACGACCCGGAGGAGCCGGTCCCGGTCGCCTATCACCGCCGGCAGGCGCGATGGGGTGCTGCGTTCGACTCTCAGCTTGCGCTTGCTGATAAGAAGTGAGAGACTCTCGATTGCGGTGGACAGCAGCTCCGGCAGGTCAAGAACGTCACGGCGCAGAACGACTCTCCCCGAGTCCATCCGGGAGACCTCAATCAGATTGTCGATCATCCGGTTGAGCCGGTCGATTTCCTCACGGGCGACAGCCAGGAAGCGGAGCTGGCGTTCGTCAAGCCGGTCGGCCGCGGTCTCCGAAAGCAGCGACACCGCCTCCTTGATGGCCGCCAGCGGCGTGCGGAGGTCGTGCGACACCATCGCCACCAGATCGGTGGGTGCGCGTTCGGTCTGCCCGGGTGCCGTGCTGTCAGATGCTCCCTTGTATCGGGACGCGGGCTCCGAGCGCAACCCGGCCTCGGGATTTAAGATACGACCCGTCATTGCTATCCGAAGTCTAGCCCTTGGCCGGTCTTTGTCAACCGCGGAAGGGTGTTGACTAAGACCAACGTTTTGGCATAGTTGTGGCGGGAACGGCACCCATGATTCCCTTGGTTCGTTCGCTCGGACTCGGCCTGCTTCTGGCCGGCGTCGCGCTGGCCGGCTGGCAGCCGATTGACTCGATCACAAACCGCAGCACAAGCGACATCACCTGTCAGAGCAACGCCCGTAGCGTCGCCTGCGACTCTGCGGGTAATATCCACGTGGTCTGGCGAGGGAGGATTGGTGGCGTCTGGCAGCTTTGGTGTTTGCATCTCAATGCGGGTGACACCCTGTGGGCCACTGGTGAAACGCTGACCAGCACGGCTGGCGGCATCTGCGACCCAAGCTGCATCGTCGGCTCCAATGGATCGTTCTATGTCTGCTGGAACGACAGCGCATCGGGTACGCTCCATCTGCTCATGCGCGACACGCTGGGTCTCTGGGTTGAGCTCGACTCGATCGGTGGCCAGCCAGGCGACAGTATGGTCTCCGTTTGCACGGACGACAGCGGGACGATACATGCGGTGTGGCGGAGGAAGTACCTGAGTGGCTCCGTGGTTTGCTTTGCATCGCTCCACGATGCCGGTTGGAGCAGACCGGAAACGCTGACCGCGCCCGGGGTGTACGGGTCATGGCCATCGATCGCATGCAGTCCCGGTGATACCGCCATGGCAGTCTGGGTTGGCTCCTCCGGGCAGTCGATAGTCTCCCGCCGTCGCGCGGCTGGTTCCTGGCAGGTGCCGGAGACGGTCTATGTCGGCGCAGCCGCGAGTCCGTGCGTCACGTGGAGCGCAGATAGCTTCTACGTCGGGTGGCTCTCCGGCATGAAACCCAATCAGCACGTCCTGATACGGGTGCGTTCGGCCTCCGGCTGGGCGGATACCTCGAAACTCAATGGGTGGCGAGTAGAGCAGCCCGGCGTGTCAGTGGCCGCAGACAAAGATGGAGCGCTGGATGTTGTCTGGCTGGGGCTTGACTCGGTCAACTGGAACTACCCCGCAGTCCAGTACCGCCATCGTCCGGCCGGCGACACCTGGTACGCTCAGGAGTTCCTGGATACGGAATTCGGCGACAGACTGCGAGCGTCAGTGTCCGCTTCGCTGGGGCGAGTCCAGGTCGCCTGGTCCTACTCGCCAACGCCCGGCGGCGGAACCTACTCGGTCCGCCTGCGACGGTACGAACAACTCCACGACGTCGGCGCGGCGCAGATTGTGCAGCCTGCAGACACGGTGGATTCGGGGGCAGTTGTGCAGCCGGTAGTAGAAGTCAGAAACTACGGGGACCTGCCTGAGAACGGCATTCCGGTCAGCTTCAGCTTCGGCTCTTATCTGAGTGAGAAGTTGGTGCAGGAACTGGCGCCGGGTGAGGCAGGCAGTGTTGTCTTCGACACCTGCGCTGTTGTGATGCGCGGCTGGAATGTCGCCACAGGCTCGACGGGCCTCGCCGGCGATGCCAATCCCGGCAATGATGCCGTGACTGACTCGTTCTTCGTGAGAGTGCGTGATGTAAGCGCGGACAGCATCGTTGCTCCGGCCGATACGATACTCGACACGCTACTGACGCCGCGCGTTCGCATACGGAACCGGGGAAACACCACGGCTGACGTCGTTCTTCACGCCTGGATTGCCGGTACAACCTACTGTGATTCGCTGACCGCCCGGCTCGGTGCCGGCGACGATTCCGTGGTGAACCTCGGCTCCTGGAGAACGGAACTCGATACGAACCTGTTTCGGTGTTCGGTTGCCTGCCCGTTTGACGTGCATGCCGAGAACGATACCTTGAGTAGACGTTTCCGGGTTGTCGTGTCGGACGTTGGCGTTACCGGAATCGTCACGCCGACCGATACCGTGGACTCGGGCCAATTCGTCACTCCCGTGGCAGCTGTCCGCAACCTGGGGGTCGTCCCGGCGACCTTTGATGTACTCCTACGTATCGGCTCACTCTACAGCGATACCGTCCGAGCAAATGCGCTGGAGCCGGAAAGCAGCATGGTGGTGTCTTTCGAAGAGTGGCGACCCCGCGAACGCGGCATGCTCGCTGTGCGCTGTTCTACGATGCTGGCCGGCGACCGCGACCCAAACAATGACATCATGTGTTGTTCAGTATTCGTGCGAGTCGAGTCGCTTGAGAGCAGTCAGTGGCAGGAACTCAAGCCGGTGCCGTTCGGGCCATGGCGAAGGCCGGTGAAGGACGGCGGGTGTCTGGTTGCGGTTGAGGGCGGGTTGCTCGCGCTGAAGGGTTCGAACACGCGTGAGTTCTACCGGTATGAGGCGGCCGTGGACTCATGGATGACGCTCGCCGGCATGCCTCTCGGCGACAGCGGGCGCCGGGTCAGGGCCGGCGCCGCGCTTTGCTGGGACGGCAACAACGCGGTCTACGCTCTGAAGGGCAACAGCACTCGCGAGTTCTGGCGCTACGACATCGCCGCCGATTCCTGGTGCGGGCTGACGGACATTCCAGAACACACTACACCAGTGAGACACAGCAGTGGACTTGTCTTGCTGCCCGCCACCGGCTCGGACCAGGTGTTGTCGGTCAAAGGCGGCAACTGTCGCGAGTTCCTCGCGTACCGGGTCGGACAGGGTGACTGGCACTCTCGGCGGTCGCTGCCGGCCGGGTCGGACACCACTCTTGCCAGCTATGGCACGTGCACGGCCATGCTCGGCGAGCACGTTTTCTGTCTGAAAGGCGGAACGTGCGAATTCTACGAGTATTTCCCCAGCGGTGATTCGTGGCGCGAAAGGGCCAGACTGCCGCGCCTGGGCCGCGGCGACCGTAGACGGAGGCTTGGAAGAGGCGCGGCGCTGGTCTCTGACGGCAGTCGGTTCCTGTATGCGTTCAAAGGCGGGTCCAGCAACGAGTTCTGGAGGTACGATGCCGGCGCGGATTCATGGACGCAGCTGGACGACATACCCGCGGGCACGCGGCGGCGCAAGGTCGGACGCGGTGGAGCGCTGGCCTGGTACGACGGCCGCGCCTACGCCCTCAAGGGGAACGGGTCATGTCAGTTCTGGAGCTTCGACCCGTCTGCTACTCCGTTGACATACCTGCAACCCGGACGTGACGGCGTGGTCGAACCAGCGATTGCACTCTCGCCGGCCAACCGCTGTGCGCCGGGGCTGGTGCGGTGTGGTCACCCTGTGGCGTACCCGGTACCTGAAGGTGCAAAGACGGTTCTAGTCGTTGACGCGGCGGGCCGGGTTGTATCCCGTGGCGCTGCCACTCGTTTGTTCACGGACTTGTGTTTCAACCGACCGGGCGTGTACTTCGTGGTAATGGCGGGCGACTCCGGGTTGTCCACCACGAAGTCGATGGTTGTCCGGTAACCTGCCTACGGCGCTCCCGCCGGCGGGCTCAGCGTAGAGGCTATACCTGGACCGGGCGGGATGACGCTCGCCACTCCAGGACCGAGGGGAGGTCGAGCGTCTGGGATACACCTGGTCGGTGGCGCCAGTTCTCCTCCGGTATCTCTGAGTGGAATTCCTCAACCTCAAACGGTAGCGGCGGCGTCACACGCGGCAGCCGGCCGCGAGTGACAAGCTCGCGGTCGATCTTCGCGTCGGCGAACGCCGACGTACCCGGGTCTTCGCATGATCCCGGGTGAGCAGGATACGCGGTTCTCACGGCAGTGGTCTCCTTCGGTTCGGTTGCAGGCGCTTGCGCACACTTGACGGCAGGCGAGAGTGGATTTTCTCTCTTCTGCCTGAGACATGTCCGAATCCCACTCGCTCGTTCGA
>Ga0163210_1000068_pt1 | contig 31963 bp, 25 predicted proteins | sample Kivu_220m_FD_113536 | JGI IMG/M metagenome (GOLD analysis project Ga0163210, IMG submission 113536) | Freshwater microbial communities from Lake Kivu, Western Province, Rwanda to study Microbial Dark Matter (Phase II) - Kivu_220m | ecosystem: Environmental > Aquatic > Freshwater > Lake ...
TCCCACGGCGATGATGGCGCCAATGATCTCCTTGATGGTGATCTTCTCTTTCAGAAAGATCGCGGAGGGGGCGATGATCAAGACAGGAACAATCGACATCAGGGTGGCTGCCACACCGGCCGGGGCGTACTTGACAGCGATCAGTGAGAAGGAGACGCCAAGGAAGGGGCCGAAGAAGGCGCCCAACGACATCTGGAGCATCGCTTTGCGAAAGGTAAAGGCAAGAAAGACATCCCGCCAGCGGCGGAGAAGGGCAAAGATCATCACGAAGCCGAAGATCCCGGCCAGGATCCGGATCTGCGAGGCGGCAAAGGCGTCGTACTGCTTCATCCCGAACTTACTGAGCACCAATCCTCCCGCTTGTCCGACTGCCCCGCCCAGGGCTAACAGTACACCCACCAACGGTAACCCGATCTGTAAGCGGTTGAACATCCCTTTCCGGCTGGAGCGTTCGGCTTTTTTCAGCACGACGATCGAGATCCCTCCCATCGTCAGGGCCATCCCAAGCCAGTTCTGAAGGGTCAGCGTTTCGCCCAACCCCACCAACGGGGAGTTCGATCTCCGGATTCATGTCATCGGCACGGAGTTATTATCTTGGCGCATCCGGTCATCCGGAGGGCAAATCCTCCTGGACGAAAAAGAGATCCCGGTACAGGGATCCTGTATCCGGCACCTGGATCTCCGGAACCCCGACAACCGGCATCTGGCCTCAGGCATCTACTTCCTGGAGATCGAGCGGAAAAGCGGGACGGTCACCGAAAAAATAATTGTTTTTTAATCCCAATGCGCATCATATAGGCAGGTTATCCCTCTTCTAAAACAGCATCCCTCCCGTCAGGTTAAAACCCACTACCGTGAGGGATAGCTGTTTCAGACCGGAGACCAATGGAAAGACCAATGGTCTTCAGGTCAGAACCTGAGTTTGAGGTTGACGAAGAACTCCCTCCCAGGAGCCGGCTGATAGGAGTTGTAGTCGGGACTGTTGTTCGGTTCGGTGAAGCCGAAGTAATGCTCATCCAGGAGGTTCTTGACATAAACGCCCAGATCTCCCTTGAGCCAGCCAATCTTCCAGTAATAATCGAGCCCGAGGTTGAAGATCTTGTACCCGTCAACCCATGAACTTTGCACGCTTTCCGGTTGGTAATAGGTTTGGCTGATCGTGTAATAGTTGTAGATCGAGTCATCCACCTGGATGCACCATTTGGACTGCCACTGCGCACCCAGCGTGGCACGGAAATGTTTCAGGAAATCATAGGAGACCTGCGCCGTAAGCATGTGCTCGGGAACATTGGGTAGCCAGTGCCCTTTGATATCATAGATCCCGTTGGTGGTGTCGGTATAGTCAGGCGCCGTGAAACGGAAATGGGAAAAGGTATAGGAAGCCTCGATCTCCACATTTTTCACAGGGGAGTAGGAGGCGAATGTCTCGATGCCCCATTTGTTGCTGCTGCCGATATTTTTGTAAAAGGCTTCATTGTTCCCTCTTCCCGGAACACTGAACCGGGCAAACTCATTGTCGGAGATGATCTCAAATCCGGTTACATCCATGTGGAATTTATTGTCCAGATCGCACCGCACACCCAGTTCAAACCCCTGTGAATTGGAAGGTTCAATAAGTTCGTTAAATCCTCCGTAGGCCTCAGGATTGTTGTACAGCTCGTCGTTGGAAGGGGTCAGGAAGCCGGTTCCCCAACTGGCGTAGATGTTGAAGGATTTTGAGATGTCGTACGCCAGCCCGATCCGGAAGGTCGGTTTGTCGAAAACACGTTCCCCGTTAGGATTCACGGAGTCAGGTACGGGAATATGGTTTCCCAGGCTATTGTAAACATAATCGTAACGCACATTCAGAATGGCGTAAAGCTTCTTGACAATATCCAGTTTGTCGATGAGATAGACCCCTGCGCTCCGCTGCCTGATCATCTGGTTGATCAGGATCTCGTTCTGATCAAAGCACTCCCTGCTCCAGTAGGAGTCCAAGCGGTTGGAATCCCGTTCGTTTTCGGGCGGCACGGCATATTCATGCTGGGTGATGGTTTGTGCCTGGAAATCGACTCCCACACTCAGGTGGTTCATCAGCATCTCGTTCCCGAAATGCAGGTTGTACTGGGCAGATCCCCCGTAATTGATATAGGGTTTATAATTGTCGCCATTGTTGGAGGTTTCCCTGTAGTAATTGGACCGTGCAAAACCCATCAGCCGGATATCCTGGTTCCTTGCCAGGGTGAAGGTGCCGATCAACGCTCCGGTCAACCGTTTGGTATCGTGAAATTCATTGTAGGGAACCGCGTCGGTATTGGCAGCGCGGGGGCCGAATGTTTCGTACCGGTACATGTTGATCCCTTCGGAATTTTGATTGAAATAGCTGGTAAAGGTCAGGATCTGGGTCAGTTTCACTTTGCCGGAAGGGGTCCAGGTCATCTTTTCCCCGAAGTTGTCGGACATGAATGACTGGTGTTCCCGGTAACCGTGACCCTGCATATGGGAATAGGAAACGCTGTAGTTCACATTTCCCTGAGTTCCATCAGTATGTCCCAGGATCTTCCAGAAACCGTAGGATCCCGCCGAGGCGGAGAGGAAGCTGTTCACCGGTTTTTTGCCTCCGTCGAGGGTAGTGATGTTGACCACACCCCCATTGGCATTGGCCCCGTAAAGTGAGGCAGCCAGTCCTCTGACCACCTCCACATCCTTTACGGTGCCCCAGTCCACATCAAAGAGGTCCGGGCAATAGCCACCGGGATCATTTACAGGAATCCCATCGATCAACACCTGAATCCCGCGGAACCCGCTTTCAGAAAGGATCCCCTGTCCGCGTATCGACATGTGGACCCGTGATCCGTCAGTGCCGTTTTCCACCCGCACGCCGGGAACCAGCCGCAGCGCTTCGTCCGGGGCAATGGTTTTCCCCAGGGTAGAGAGCTGATAACCGGAGACCACCGAGATCGAGGCGGGCATCTCGTTCAGCGGAATATCCGTACGCAACGCCTGGATCACCACCTCCTTCAACTGGATCGTATCCTGGTTCGCGTCAGGGACTTGTTCTTTCACGGGTTTATTCTGGGCCTGAAGCTGCATTCCGGCAACCATCAGGCAAGTAATGAGTATTGTTATTCTTGTTTTCATGTGATTTTTTTTTTCTTGGTTGAGTGAACCTCCATGCATGATGCAACTTCAGCATCCTTCGATGCTTCCGGTCATACCGATGACGCCTCTCCTCTCTTTCTGAAAACCCCGTTTCATGGAGTCTTCTGCAGAGATTTTAAAAGCGGCAGAATGAAATAAAGGGGATTACCCGGCTTCGGGCGGATGGGGATTCGTGGCCATGTATACAGGCAGGAAGTGAGAAAAATAGCCCGGATACCGGATTTCCGTTCCGGGATATGTTGCTGATGGTTGCGGGTCGACCGGCAGTGCCTGGGTGATCAGATGGTGCAACAAAGCCAGGGTGACTTTCCCGTGCTGCACCTCCGCGAAGGTTTTACAGAGCAACTCCTCCTTGAGGTCATGCACACAGTGGATGACCGTGATCCCCTGCTGCACAGTCTCATCTAGGATATCATACAATCGACCTTTGTATATGAATTCCCTGCTTTCGATCCGCTGGAAGTCCGGATCCCGTTCCGGCTGAAAAAATCTGAAGGTCAGGATCAGGACATGCTCTTTATGTGCACAAAGGAACGCCTTCATCTGTTGTTTCGCCAGGTACTTGTCGATCTCAAATACCATGTAGTTCCCCATGGTCTTATACAGAAAGATGACAAGAAAGAAACAGGCAATGCTTTTCTTAACAGGATCGGTAAAGCAGGTACCCGGCATCATGGAGGATTTGATTGCCTTGTGAGAAGGTAGATTTACCTCCTCCGGCGAGGCTCAAAATTAAACATTTTCTGCAAATCAGAGAAAAAACAAGGTTACCCCTCCCACCGCGATCACTGCCCCGATGACCTCCTTCAGGGTTACTTTCTCTTTCAGGAAGAGAGCCGAGGGGGCAATGATCAGCACCGGTACAATCGACATCAGGGTGGCTGCCACGCCGGCCGGGGCGTATTTGACTGCGATCAGTGAGAAGGAGACGCCAAGGAAGGGGCCGAAGAAGGCGCCCAATGACATCTGGAGCATTGCTTTGCGGAAGGTAAAGGCAAGAAAGAGATCCCGCCAGCGGCGGAGGAGGGTAAAGATCATCACGAAGCCGAAGATCCCTGCCAGGATCCGGATCTGAGAGGCGGCAAAGGCATCGTACTGTTTCATCCCGAACTTGCTGAGCACCAGTCCGCCCGCTTGTCCGACTGCCCCGCCCAGGGCTAACAGTACACCCACCAAGGGTAACCCGATCTGTAAGCGGTGGAACATGCCTTTCCGGCTGGAGCGTTCGGCTTTTTTCAGCACGACGATCGAGATCCCTCCCATCGTCAGGGCCATCCCAAGCCAGTTCTGAAGGGTCAGCGTTTCGCCCAACACAACCCAGCTGATCAGGGCGGTGAACGGCGGGACGAGGGACATGATCAGCATGGAGATGCGGGCGCCGATCATCACGAATGCCTGGAAGAGGCAGAGGTCCCCGATGACAAAACCAATCAATCCGGAGATCAGCAGGTAGAACCATGCCTCCGCTGTAGCGTCCAGAGGCAAAAAATAGCCTCTGTAAATCAGGGTAAAGGTACTCAGGAAGAGAAATCCGAGAATCAACCGGAGCAGGTTCAGCACCAGGGAACCGATCTTCCTGCCGGCAGCTTCGAATGTCAGGGCCGTGACGGTCCAGAACCCTGCCGTGATCAGCGCGGCTATTTCCCCCCAGTGCGGATTCATCGGTTGCTCAGCCAAACTTGTGGATCCATGATCGTTTTGGCCTGCCACACCTGGAAGTTGATCTCCGATTTCCCCTCTTCCCTGTCGTAGTGGGCCTTACCGATGACCTGGCCGGTGACCACCGTCTGACCTCCCGTCACAAACACTTCATCCAGGTTGGAGTAGACAGTCAGGAAATCGCCATGCCGCAACATCACCACCTTGTTCAGGTTGGGGATGGAGAGGACCTTGCTGACCACCCCATTGAAAACCGCTTTCACCTGGGCGTTTGCACTCGTCATGATGTCGATCCCGTTGTTGTTCACCTTCACGTATTTCAATACCGGGTGGGGGTGCTCCCCGAAGGTGGAGGTGACCACTCCCTGATCGGTGGGCCAGGGAAGCCGTCCCCGGTTGGCGGCAAAGTTGGAGGATAAGCGCATCTCGGCCGCTTTGGCACCGGCGTCCATGGGTTTACCCGTTGCACGGGCACGCGCCTCTTCGGCCAGGATCCGTTCAATTTCCTGTTGCAGGCTCATTAATGCCCTTTGCTTGGTCCGCAAAGTGTTCAACAATTGTTTCTCTTTCTTTGAAAGATCCTGGATGGTTCTGTCTTTCTGCTGTTTTTCCCTGTCGAGCTTCGATTTTTCCTGCGTTTCCGATTCCGCTAACTTCATCTTTTCGGCCCGGGTCATCTCAAAGGCATTCATCTGTTTGCTCAGGTCGATCTGTGCCTCGCGGATACGGTCGGCCTGTTTCCTGCGGTAAGCTGAATACTGCTGATAATACTTCAACCGCTGATAGGCCTGGTTGAAATCCTTGGCGGAAAAGATAAAGACCAGCTGGTTCTGGCCTTTCATGATCTTGTAAGCCGTATAGATCATCCGGGCGTATTCCTCCTTCAACTCCTTCAGCTCCATGGCTTTCCGGTCGATCTGTCGCTGATCCTCACGGATCTTTCCGTTCACTTCGTCAATCTCCCGGCCAATCGTATGGATGAGGCTCTCCCTTTTCCTGATCCGGCTGTTGAGCAGCTGCAGATCGTGCAGGGAGGTCTCCTTGCTCTTTTTTGTCTCATCCAGCAACCTGGTCGTGTATTCGATCTCGCTTTCCAGCTTCTGGCGATCCTGGTTCAGTTGCTCCCTGGTGGTTTGCCCCGAAGCGCTCAAACAGATGAAAAGAGTAAAAATGATCAGGGAAACTAAGAATAACCGGTTGAGAAAATAGTTAACCATTTGGCTCTTCATGGCCGGATCGGTGTAAAATTATCCGGAATTTTAAATGGGAATTTCATCGGCTCATCGATCGTGATCCGTGAAAACTTCACATCCACCATAATACGGTTTTCTGCCGTGATCTGGTAGGTCATCTCCCGGGGGAAGAGCAGATTGCCGATGGATTCAAATGAGGAGTAAGTGGCATCGAGTTTCATGTTGTCTTTCCGTAACTCCTTGACATCCGCCCGGGTGATCTTGAAGGTCTGCGGATTGAGCCAGATGTTTTGAACAAAAACATTCACTGCATCCTCCTGTTTCCTGATGTATTTTTTCATCTTCATCCGGGCAGCGGCCGACAGCTTGTACTCATCCTTGTCAATAGATGCCTTGAATTTTCCGTCCTCATAAAACGAGATGTCGTTGCCGATAAGAAAGGATTGCAGAATATCGTATTCTATATGGGTATGCAGGAACCGGTTCAGATCGTCCCAATCGCCGGTAAGGTAAGTGTCGTTTAACCGGTTGATGTATTTGATCGAATCCTGGGAGATCATCAGGCGCATCCCTTCGATCCCCATTACCGAAAGGGAGAGCCAGATCAGGGTGTCTTTCTGGATACGGATCTGTCCGGAGAAAGCATACTTCTGATTCCCATTCTGGTAATCGGCTGAAAACCGGGCACTGAATGTGGCAAATTGCAACTCTCTCTCTTTCAGCTTTCTGAATAAGTAGTCCGCTCCTTCCTCTTTAATGGGTTTCTTGATCAGATTGCGGTGGGTGGTGCAGGCTGAAAAAAGGAGGATTCCAGTAAAAACCAGGAACATCCACCGGGTGAGTTGCGTCATACGTTGCTTCATTCGTTCCCTCCTGTCTTACCGGTAAGTTTCTCCTGAAGCAGTTCGGATCCGCCTCCCTCTTCCAGCGCTTTTTTCCAGTACTCCCTCGCCTCGTGATCCCGGCCCAGTTTATACAGGATATCGCCATAATGTTCCAGCACTTCGCCCGAGCTGTTTTCGCGGTCCTTCATCGATTTCCCCACCCATTCAAGTGCCTCCTCATACCGGCCCAGCTTATAAAGAACCCAACCGTAGGTATCCTGGAAAGAGGAGTTGTCAGGTTCGATCGTCACGGCCTCCTTGGCCATCTTCTCCGCTTTCTCCAGGTTCATCCCGCGAAGGGCCAGGTAGTAACTGTAGTTGTTCAATACGTAGGCATTGTTGTCTTTGATCTGCAGCGATTTTTCATAGGCTTTGTCCGACTCTTCCGGACGGTCGAGCGCATGGTATGTATCCCCCAGGTACATGTAAAACTGGGCCAGAAGTTCGTTGTTGCCCACCACCAGCTTTACCCCTCTGTCGAGGAGTTTTTCCGTTTCCGCATACTGTTTCAGTTGAAATTCTCCCAGGGCGGTGAACAGGTAGAGGTAAGGCTGTTCCGGGAAAAGTTCAATGGCCCGGTGTCCGTAGAGGCTGAGATCCTGATAATCGCTTGTCAGTAAATCCATTCTCAACAACTCCTCCCAGACAACGTACTTGCTGCTGTCGAGGTCGATCACCCGCAAAAAGGCATCCCGGGCCTTTTCAAATTGCTGGTCCTGCGCCAGCAAATCACCGTAGATGGAGTAAACTTTCGGATCGTCGGGATGGGTCTGCATTAAAATACCGGCCAGTTCAAACGCCTCCTTTTTCAGATCGGTCACAATCTCATTGACCGTATAGAAAGAGAGAAGAATCTGGACTTTTGTATCCACATCCAGGTTAGGATTGGCGAATCCCAACTTGAGCTCACTGAACACCTTCTCCGTTTCACCGGTCTTCCGGTAATAATCAGCCAGGGTCATATGGATATAAGCGTTGTCAGGGTCAATCTCCAGGATTTTTCTGTAGAGTTCGAGCGCCTTATCCTTTTTATCTCTCGACATATAGTATTCGGCCAGGATGCTGAAATAACGACTGTCGTCGGGATGGGCATCCATCAGTTTCACCAGTTCGGCTTCCGCTTCTGGATAATCCTTGAGATGGAGGTAGATCTTGTGCTTCTGCAACGAGATCTCCTCGGTGATTCCGATCCGTTTCTCGATCCGGTTGTATATCTCAATCGCCTGGGGGTATTTCCCCAATCCAAGATAGAGTGTGGCCAGCTGGTAATAATAATCCAGGTTGTCGGGATTGGTGGCCACGATCTCCTCAAAGATCGACACGGCCTGGTCGTAATCCTGTGTTAACTGGCAAGTTTCCGCAAGAAAAAGCTGGTACCAGATATTGGATGGCTCCAGCTTCCAAGCTTTCTCGGCTAACAGTCTGGCTTCGTCAAAATTCTTCCGGCCGGCCAGGAGCTTCGCCAGTTCATAGAAGCCCACCGGATCATTCGGGTATTTCTCAACATAATTTCGCAGTGTGCTTTCAGCATCCCCATAATTTCCATCGATCATCATCTTCTTGGCGTCGATCAGCAAAGAAGCATTACTCACAGCGGTATCCTGCTGCGACAGTCTGGCGGGACTCTGAAGAGACTGGGCAACTAATGATATTTCCGGCAATATACTTGTTAAAAACAGCAGTATTAATAGAGCGTGCCTGGTTCTGAGTTGGTTCATTGATCTCTTTGTGCTTACGAGTATTCCTGCAAATTACTTACGTTTTTCCTGTATGGCAGAAAACGCCGTCAGGGGATGAAGGGACCCGTTGACGATCTTGATCTTCATAATGCATTGAAAGCGGCAAAGTTAATAAAAAGAGGGTTGAACCTACCTGTTTTTTCTTCGGATGGAGGCCCACAGTGATGCCAATTCCCTTCTTTCCGTCAACCCGATGATCACAAGGTACAGGAGCAGTATAAGCGTATGAAAGGTGATCCGGAGCAATGCATGGGAGGGTGTGACAAAAACGGTGATGTAATAAAACCCGACGGCCAATCCGAGATAGGTGAAAATTCGTTTCAGCTGATAAGGAACCCGGTAATGTTTCTGCCCGAGGAAATAGGAGAGGATCAGCATGATCCCGTAACCGATGAAGGTGGCCCAGGCGGAACCCATGTATCCCGAGAAGTAATGGTCGGGTGAGCGGGGGATCCAAAGAATATTCAGCCCCACGGTGATGACCGCCCCCAGGATGCCCAGCCAGGCGCCATAGTTGGTCTGTCCGGTAAGCTTGTACCAGATGGAGAGGTTGTAATAGAGTCCCAGGAAGAGGTGAGCCAGCATCAGGACCGGGATCACGGCCCTCCCCGAATGGTATTTCTCCCCGATAAGCAGCGGCAGGATGAGATCATCCAGGTAGAGCATCGTGGTCAGGAAGATCACGGAGACCGCGATCACGAAATAATTCATCACCCGGGCATAGGTGAGCCGGGCATCTTTTTCCTTCGCATAGGAGAAGAAGAATGGGTCGGCGGCATAACGGTAGGCGGTGATGAAGATCGTCATCAGGATCGCAATCTTGTAACAGGCGCTGTAGATCCCCACTTCGGCTTCGGCAATATCGGCCGGAAGCAGGTACCGGAGCAGGATCCGGTCGAAGGTCTCGTTGATGATCCCCGCCATCCCGGCAAACAGCAGGGGAAAGGCGTAGATGAACATCCTTCGCCAGAGAACCCGGTCAAAAACCAGCTTGAATCCGGTCATTTCGGGGATCAGCAAAAGAAAGGTCACCACCGAGGCAGCCAGGTTGGAAAGGAAGATGTATTCGATGCCCCATTCGGGATCGTAGATCCACCGGATGGCCGGTTGCAGGAAACCCCACCCGGAATGGTTCAGAATGTAAGGGCAGAGCAGGAGAAAGAAGAGGTTCAGGAAGATGTTGACGGAGATGTTGATGATCTTCAGATAGGCGAACCGGATCGGCCGGTTAAGTGCCCGGAGTTTGGCAAAAGGGATGGTGGTCAGCACATCGAACCCGATGATCATGGCAAACCAGAACACGTAGATCTGTTGGTCGGGGTACTGGATCCAGCGGGCGATGGTGCCTGAAAAGCCGATGGTGAGCAACAGAAAGAGCCCGGTCGACGCGATCAGCGAAATGAACGAGGTGCTGAACACCCTGTTTTTATCCTTTTCTTCCTGCGAATATCGAAAGAAGGCGGTCTCCATGCCATAAGTCAGGATGACCAGCAGAAGCGCCGTGTAGGAATAGAAGACATTGACGGTTCCGTATTCCCCCGGCAGGAAGACACGGGTGTACAGCGGCACCAGCAGGTAACTCAGGATCCTTCCGATAATGAAAGGAAATCCGTAGATGGCGGTTTGACCTGCCAGACGCTTGATCGGGTTCATGGTACAAATGTAACGAAAGAATTGTGTGTTTATGATTATTGTATCTTTGGGCCGGAGGGATTATAACCGTGCCAAAGAACAAGTTTTACGTCGTATGGATCGGGAAGCAACCCGGGATCTATACAAGCTGGAGCGATTGCCAAAAGCAGGTTGAGGGGCATGAAGGAGCCCGCTACAAAGGCTTCCCCACCCGGGAGTTAGCCGAGGCTGCCTTTCATGACGACCATGAAAAATACCTCTCCCGCGAACTGAACAGCCCGAAGAAGATCGTCTGCGACAACCCGCTGATAGGGACTCCCATCCCCGACAGCATCTGTGTGGATGCGGCCTGCAGCGGCAATCCCGGGATCCTGGAATACCGCGGTGTGGATACAAAGTCGGGAGCTGAATTGTTCCGCCAGGGCCCCTTCCCCGAAGGGACCGTGAACATCGGGGAGTTCCTGGCAGTGGTGCACGCCCTGGCTTACCTCAGGCAGCGGAACAGCGACTGGCCGGTCTATTCCGACTCCCGGACCGCCATAGCATGGATCAGGAAAAAGAGCGCCAACACCAAGATGGAGCGAACCGCGAAAAGCGAAAAACTCTTCGAGCTGATCTCCAGAGCTGAAACCTGGCTCCGCACCAATACCTGGCCAAACAACATCCTCAAGTGGGAAACCGAATACTGGGGAGAGATCCCGGCGGATTTCGGCAGAAAATGATTGTTTATTAATTTTGCCTCTTTTATTTTCCCGATCATGAAACGAATTGCCACACTGCTTTTGATGCTTTCCATCGTTGTTGCATTCGCACTGTTTTCACGGTGCAGCAAAAACGAACATGATGAAACTTATGGATATCCCCTGCGGTTCATCACCGAATCCTATCCCCCTTTCAACTATGCCGGTCCGGATGGCGTGACCGGACTTGGCGGCGACCTGCTGAAAGAGATCTGCCGCCGCCTGGACATTCCCTTTGAGGTGGAATTGCTTCCCTGGTCGGAGGGATACGCCCTGACCCAGGAAACCAGTAATGCCATGCTCTTCTCCACCATCATCAACGATGAGCGGAAAGATCTCTTCAAATGGGCAGGCCCTTATGCCTCCATCAACTGGTACTTCTATGCATCAGCCGACCATCCCGTCTCCCTGGGTTCCCTGGATGATGCCAAACTGGTCGGGAAGATCGGCGTAATCCCCGATTACTCCATCACGCAATACCTGGAGGAGTCAGGATTCCAAAACCTGGTCTATTGTACTGACCAGGCAGATGCGATGAATCAACTGCTTCAGGGGGAGGTTGACCTCTGCCCTTGCGGCGAGTTTGCTGCGCAAAGCGCGCTGGAATCGCTTGGGAAAACGATCTATTCAGTGATCCCCGAGATCACCATCCGCATCGAGATGGTCTACTTTGCCTTCAACAAGCAGGTGCCCGATCAGGTAGTGGCTGATTTCCAGCGTGAGATTGACCGAACGAAAACCAATGGCTTCCTGCAGCAACTCACGGAGAAATACCTCAACTCACCGGATTTTCCCGGGACCCTTCAGATCTATACCGAGCAGTACCCGCCGCTGACCTTCCGCAACAACATCGGGGAGATTAGCGGTTTCGGGACCGATATCGTCAGGGAGATCATGAAGCGGAATGACACCTATGCCAATATCACCCTCTCCCTATGGAGCATCGGATATGACCTGGCGCTGGTCAACCCGAATTTCTGCCTCTTCACGATGGACCGCACCCCCATCCGCGATACCCTGTTCCAGTGGGTGGGCCCCCTGGGGACCAATGCCACTTACTTCTACACCCTTGCCGGGTCAGGCATTACCATCACCTCTCTCGAGGATGCGAAGAACCTATCAGCGATTGGCACTGTGACATCTTGGTTTTCTGATCAGTACCTTCGTGATCTCGGATTCACCAACCTGGTTTCTGATCCCGACCCGGAGGTGGTGACCGAAATGCTCTTCCAGGGGCATATCGATGCCTTTGTCTGCTCCTCCGTCACCTTTCCGGATATTCTCAGAAGCCTGAACTACAGCTACGATCAGGTGGTGCCTGAATATGTGCTGATGTCGTCCGATTATTATGTTGCCTTCTCAAAGAATACCTCTCTTGACTTGGTTGGACAATGGCAGTCGGCCCTGGAGGCGATGAAGACCGATGGCACCTATGACGCCATCTACCACCGCTGGTTTCCCTGATCCAGTAAGACCTTGATCAAATTCCCTGTTTGTTGTTCGTATACTTTTCGATCAGGGTGATCCGCAGGTCCTGAAACATCTTGTGGATCTCATTCATCCGGCCGATCGTCAGGTTCGTCAGATACTCCTTTCCCTTGACCGGATCCTCTTTCAACAGTCGGGCCGCCAGCTTGTCCACCTCCGGCTGATCGTCAAACAGTTTCTGCTCAAACGGGTCCCTGACCGCATGCAGATCCTTCACGGCATCCTGCCAGCGGAGGTAGAGCAGGTTATCGACAAAATCAACACACCAGCGGATGGAGTTTTCGTCGAAATGCTCTTTATCCCATCGGTTGTAGCATTCCGCCACATTGGTCACCCCCGCGTAAATCGGGACATAGGCACAGGTGTAAGCATTGTCCACATACACATAATAAATCCCTCCCACCTCATTTGGAAGCCAGGATCTCAACTGGGCGATCATGCCGTATTCGCCCCGTGCCCGGGCCACGTTGCGGCGCCGGTTGATGTTCAGCAACTTGCGCATCTCGATCGTGGGGAATGGCGTCGTCAGCACACTTCGTTCCAGCGTGCCGCTGTCGGTGGGCAGGTACCAATCCGGCGCCATCTCCTTGTCGTAAATCGTTCCGGTGAAGGTGGAGCGCTGGAACGCCATGATATCCTGCACCGTGAACAGTTTGTTTGGTTTGAAGGAGAAAGGATAGAGCGACAACGGCTCCACGAACTGGGTGTACTGGTCGTCGCCTTTGAACGGGTCGGTGGTCCACCGGTCAGGAAGCTCCTGCAGGTCCGGGTTGTAGAGGGCGTTGAAGAGCCAGAAACGATCGGTGGCCCATTCGCGGGGAACGGGTGTATAGATCTCCTGCCAAACAAATTCCCTTCCGCCGGCCGGATCCCACCAGCCATGGTCGATGGCTACCTGCTGGTAATTTGTCGAAGCCCTGAAATTGTTGGTGTCGCTGACATCGATGCTCTTGATGATGCTCCAGTTGGGGATCATGGTCACCTGGTCGTCAGGCAACCGCTGGGCGGCCCACAGGGCGCCGGGTTTTCCGCTGCCTGGTTTCCAGTGGGGACCTACCGAGAAGAGCTCAAGGATCCAGACTTCATGCGGGTCGGCAATAGCCAGGCATTCCGATTCGGGACCGCAGGAGGGGAGGAAGCCGTAAGTATCCACCAGGTTGGTGATCAACGTCAGTGCTTCCCGGGCTGTTTTGCAGCGTTGAAGTGCAAAGATCATCGCTTGCTCCACCGTCATGATCTGTTTGGTGTCAGGCCCCTTGTCCACCTGCAACGCCTCCTTCTGGCTCATGGTGCTCTCCCCGATGGCAAGCTGAAACTCATTGATGTGACTGTAGGCTGAATGGATGTATTGATAGGTCTCTTCCACCTGCGGGATAAACCCCAGGGTGTCGCCATACGAATCGAGCGGTTGCTGAGGGTTCTGTATCCCCCAGTAGGCCGGAGCCATGGCTCCTTTCGGAAAATGCATCCGGGGGATGACCCTGAAACGGCAATCAGGACCTCCGTCAGAATGGGAGACCAGCACGGACCCGTCTTTGGTGGCTTTTTTCCCGGCCGCAATGATCGTGCAGGCATTTATATCCAAGGATCCTGCCACTATCAGGATCACGAAAAGAGAGAGGTATTTTTTCATCATGGAAGAGTGTATTGATTAGAAAGATCAAAAATATAGGTTTTTAATTTTTCTCATTGACTTCTGATTGAAAAAGAGAAGAATTGATCGATTGTCGTTTGTCGATTGTCGACAATCTTTAGTACCTCCCTGCCAAAAACGCATCGGGAATATGGTTGACGGTGGTACGGTCATGCCGGACCAGAATGGAAATGACGTCAAACCGGGTCTCCCCACTCCAGCGGTTCCATTTGACGTAGGCATTCGCCGAGCGGATGATGGCCCGCTGCTTCTCCCGGGTCACAGCCAGTTCCGGCTCTCCGAACAAGTCGGATTGGCGGGTCTTGACTTCGGCGACAACGAGTACATTCCCCTCTTTGGCGATCAGGTCCAGTTCGTTGCGGCCAAAGCGCCAGTTGGTCGCCAGGATCTGGTATCCCCTCTCTTTCAGGTAGGCAGCAGCCAGCTCTTCGCCGCGTTTGCCCAGTTCATGGATGTCTGACATATGAAAACAGTGGTATGGTGTTGACAAGCGGACAGGCGGACAAGCGGACAGGCGGACAGGCGGACAGGCGGACAAGCGGACAGCAGAAACCGAACCTGAAACTTGAAACCTGAAACTTGAAACCTGAAATCTTTTACTCAAACACCAGGGAGATCTCTTTGTCGATCTTGAGTTTTGCCTTGCGTCCCAGGTAGAGGGCAACGTTCAGCTTTTCGTGTCCGGCCGGGAAGTCGAAACAAACCGGGTAGGAATATTCCCTGACTGCTTCCAGGATGATCTCATTGGCGCTTTTCCCAAAGGGGACCTGATTGTCATTCATCCCGGTAAACCCTCCAACAATCAATCCGCTCAGATCGTTCAGTTTGCCAGTCCGCTTCAGGCTGATCATCATCCGGTCGAGGTGATAGAGGTATTCATCCACATCCTCAAGCAACAGGATCTTCTTCCGGGTGTCGACATCGGAGACCGATCCGGCTAAACTGTAAAGAATGGAGAGGTTCCCTCCCACCAGGATTCCCTCTGTTAATCCGGTTCGGTCGGAAAAGGTTAACTGCTTGGCGTAAGAAATTTTTTCACCAAACAGGGCTTTTCGCAACGATTCAATTGTTATCTGGTTGATATCCTGATCTTTGATGCTGAACGGCATGGTGGCATGAAGCGTCTGGATCCCGAGGTGCCCGTGAATGTGCGAATGAAGTACCGTGACGTCGCTGAATCCCACGATCCATTTAGGATGCCGGGCAAAGACTTTAAAATCCAGCTGATCAATGATCCTGACCGTTCCATACCCGCCCCTCGCCATCACCACAGCCCTGATCGAAGGGTCATCCAGCATCTGCTGAAGGTCAAACCGCCGCTGGTCATCGGTTCCGCTGAACTGATTGCTCTTCCCGAAAACATGGGTTCCCAGGACGACCTCCAGTCCCCATTTCTGAAACAGTTTCATCGCCGGGAAGACCTCTTCGAAGGTGATGCTTCTGGCAGGGGAAACGATGGCGATCTTGTCGCCTCTCTGAAGGTAAGGGGGAAGGATGGTATCCATAATCCCGGGTTTGTGTTGCAAAGTTATGAATCCTTCAAAAAACGGCTGACACGGGAGATATTTTCCGGAGTTCCCAACAGGTAAAGCACATCATCCCGGTAAATTTCAGTCTCCGCATCAATGTGTGTGATGTATTTTTGGTCGCGTTGAATCGCCAGCAGTGTCACCCCGAACTCTTTCCGAAGCCCTGATTCCATTACGCTCTTTCCCACCACCCTGTTGCTTTCGTATTGCACCTGGATGGAATAGATCCGGATATGCGGGATGTCCGGGTGCAGGTTCCCCCGCTTCAGCATTCCGCCGACCCCCCTGAGCATTTCGTAGTTGTCGGCTCTGACCGAGTCAATGAACGCTGTGATCTCATTTTCGGAGACAAGGTACTTCTGAAGTACCCGGGCAAAGATCTCGATCGAGGTCTCAAACTCTTCCGGGATTACCTCATCCGCCCCGATCCTGAGGTTCCCGTCGATCTCCTTCAGGTTTCTTGTCCGCACGATAAGATACACCGTGTCGGAAAGGGCCCGGATCTTCGAAACGATCACCCTGGTAGCCTCAGGATCGGAGATCGAGATCACGACGACCCGGGCTGAATAAACATGCAGATGCCTCAGGATGACCTCCTGGGTGGCATCTCCGAAAACGACGGTTTCATCGTTCATCTGAGCCTCCCGGAAGGCTTCAGGGTCCTGATCCGCCACGATATAGGGGATCGCAGCCCCGCGCGCCGCCTTGGCTACATTTTTCCCGTTGATCCCATAGCCAATGATCACCAGATGATCGTTTATCTCCTCCGGGAACCTGTGGCTCTGCTCCTTCACCCGCTGAATGGAATCCAGCCGGAGTTTCACCCGCTGTGACAGGGGAAGCTTCAGTAAAAAGCGGGTAATTCCGGGAGACCAGTTGATGATGAACGGGGTGGCCCCCATCGACATGATGGAAACAGCCAAAAAATACTGGTAGTTTTCCGGTGACAGCAGCCCTTCGGCAATGCCTTTCGCTGAGAGGATAAAGGCAAATTCTCCCACCTGAAACAGGGTTAAAGCTGATAAAAGAACCACCCTCAGCGGATACCTGAGAATGATCACCACCAGTGCAATGACCAGCAGTTTGGTGAGAAGTGAAAGGATGGCAAGAAAATGGATATACAGAATCTCCCGGAAGAAAAAATCCAGATCGAGCAGCATGCCGATCGAGACAAAAAAGAAACTGATAAAGATCTCCCGGAAAGGCAGGATATTCGCGGTAGCCTGATGACTAAAAGGGGATTCGGAGATGACCAGTCCGGCAAAAAAGGCCCCGAGTGCCAGCGACAATCCGATGCTGTTGGTGAGCCAGGCAGTGGCAAAACAGAAAACAATGATGGTCAGGAGAAACAACTCGTTGTTTTTCGTCCGGATGACCAGGTCCAGGATCTTCGGAACGATGTGCCGGGAAAGCAACAGGAGGACCACCAGAACACCGGCAAATTTCCCGGTGAGGATCAGCAGCGTCATTCCAATGTCCGGGGAGTTCCCTGCCAGCAATGGCGTGAGAAGGATCAGCGGCACCACGATGATATCCTGAAATATCAAGATACCCACTGAGACCCTCCCCTGGGGGGAGGTGATCTCGCCCCTGGCCTGAAGGAGCCGCAGAACAATCGCTGTACTGCTTAAGGAAAACAGGAACCCCATGAAAACCGCCTGGGGCAACGACAGTCCAAATCCCATACTGATCAACGTGATGAACCCGATGGTGAGGGAGACCTGTAAAAATCCACCCAGGAACACGGTTCGTTTGATCGACATCAGCCCCTTGACAGAAAACTCGATCCCGATCATGAAAAGCAAAAAGATCACGCCAAGTTCCGCCATCATCTCCACTTCATGAGAAACGTTGATCAGGCTGAGGCCATGAGGGCCGATGATGATCCCTGTGAGTAAGAACCCAATGATGGAGGGGATCCGGAACCTGTGAAAGACCAGGATGATCAGGACCGACAGCCCCAGGATGATGACGACATCTTTAAGGATGGAGAAATCCATTCAGCATAGTTCGTGTTTCAACCACGAAATTAAGAAAATCAGGGAATCTCCCGGAGGCCCTTCATCTTCAGAAGCACGTTCATCAGTTCCTCCCCACTCATCCTAATTTTATAACCGGGATTCACATATTCATACTGATGGCCACGATCTGGTATCCCATCGCCAGGATCCGCTCTTCATCATCAGCCATCTCAGCAAGATGCTGGTTGCAGTATGGGCACCACCCGCCCCGGTAAAAGATCAGGACTGTGGGCTTCTCTTTCAACAGGTTGCTGATTGGGATGGTCTCACCTGCAATTGATTTTACATTGAGCGAATGGATGGTCTCTCCTATCTTCAATGGTTTGACATCTTCGGCTTTCCCGGGCAACTGGCTCACGGAGACCACAGGAAGTGACAGGAGCACCATCCAGAAAATGGTTCTGATATGCACGGTGTTGTTTGTTGAATGCAACAAAATATAGAATATTTCTAAATAACGACAGCGGATCATGAATATTTCCCTGATCTTTTTATATTTTTGTTGGATTGATCTATGAAAGCCAAACTCTTATACCTGCTTTTTCTTGTAGTCACCGTCATCGTCGGTCTGGAGATCGTCTTGCGAATCTACAATCCGTTTCCGGCCCGGCTCAGGATTGACAAGATCGTGCTGCCCAGGGATCAGCACATTGTGATCCATAACGACTATGTCCCCAGCCTTGATCCGGTGATCTATGTCAGCAAGAACAGCCTGGGATTCAGAGGGCCTGAACTGCCATCCGACACCAGCCACATGGTCTCGCTGATCACCGTGGGGGGAAGCACCACCGAGTGCGACGTGATCTCCGATTCCACCACCTGGCCATTTCTTCTCGGAGAATCCCTTGGCCGTGAGATCCCGAACCTGTGGGTCAACAATGCCGGCCTGGACGGTCACAGCACCTTCGGGCACCAGATCCTGCTGAATGATTACCTCCTGAAACTCCATCCCACCTTTCTCCTGTTCCTGGTGGGGGTTAACGATGTGGAAAGGTACGACCTGAACAACTTTGACAAACGGTTCATCTCCAAAGGGATCAAAGGGATCCTGGAAAAAAGTGAAATCGTGGTGCTTCTGGTAAACATTCACCGGAACTGGATGGCCCGAAAACTCAAGATCCAGCATCAATACAAACCCTTCTCCGACCTCACGGAGGATAACATCCGGTTCCCCGTGCGGTACACCGATTCCGTCCTGACGATCCAGACACCTTACCTTGCCGCCTACAAGCAGCGGCTGACAACCCTGATGGACTCCTGCCTCGCTCACGGCATCACGCCGATTCTTGTGACCCAGCCCTCGCTGTTCGGAGGAGGGATCGATACGTTGTCGGGAGCCGACCTTTCCAACATGAACCTGCATGACGGGACCAACGGCGACCTTTACTGGGAGCGCCTTGAGCTTTACAATGATGTGACAAGGGAGGTAGCCAGGGAAAAGGGGATCTTCCTGGCCGACCTGGCCCGTGAGATGCCGAAAAGCACCCGCTACTTCTATGACGCGGTGCACTACACGGTGAAAGGATGCCGGGAAGTGTCCGCGATCCTTTCGCGCGATCTGGGAGAAAACCCGGTGATCAGGGAGTATATGGCCGGTAATACCCTGCACTGAACAGACTCGCCCTACAGCTTCCTCTGGAAGAAATTCGTATCTTTGCCCTCCCGAATCAGACAAGCATGAAATCAACCCATCCCACATTCAGGCGGACCACGGTGACCTCGGCGCTGCCTTATGCAAACGGACCTCTCCACATCGGACACTTGGCCGGGGTGTACATCCCGGCCGATATCTATGTCAGGTTTTTGCGAATGACCGGCGAGGATGTGATCTTCATCGGCGGATCTGATGAACATGGCGTTCCCATCACCATCAAAGCCATGCAGGAGGGAGTCTCCCCACAGCAGATCGTGGACAGGTATCACGAGATCATCAAACGCTCCTTTTCCGAATTCGGGATCTCATTCGACATTTATTCACGTACATCCAATCAGATCCATCATGAGACCGCTTCTGAATTTTTCAGGAAAATGTATGATGCCGGAAAATTCATCGAAAAAGTCTCGGAGCAATATTACGACGAAGCAACCGGTTGTTTCCTGGCCGACCGCTACATCACAGGCACCTGCCCGGTTTGCGGATACGAGAAAGCCTACGGAGACCAGTGCGAGAAATGCGGCTCCTCGCTGAACGCCACCGATCTGATCAACCCGAAATCGGTCCTGAGCGGCAATGCCCCTGTCATGAAGGAGACACGCCACTGGTACCTTCCCTTAGACCGTTACGAGCCCTGGCTGCGCGAATGGATCCTGGAGGGACACAAGGAGGACTGGAAGACCAATGTCTATGGACAGTGCAAATCGTGGATCGACCAGGGGCTTCAGCCCCGGGCGGTCACCCGCGACCTCGACTGGGGGGTGAAGGTCCCGGTGGAGGGAGCCGACGGGAAGGTGCTCTATGTCTGGTTCGACGCACCCATCGGATATATCTCGGCCACCAAGGAGCTGACCCCCGACTGGGAGAAATACTGGAAAGATCCGGAAACGCGGCTAATCCATTTTATCGGAAAGGATAACATCGTATTTCACTGCATCATCTTCCCCTCCATGCTGAAAGGGGAGGGCAGCTTCATCGTTCCCGACAACGTTCCCGCTTTCGAGTTCATGAACCTCGAGAATGAAAAGATCTCCACCTCGAGGAACTGGGCGGTGTGGCTGCACGAGTACCTGGAGGAGTTCCCCGGGAAACAGGATGTGCTACGCTATGTCCTCACCTCCAATGCGCCTGAGACCAAGGACAACGACTTCACCTGGAAGGACTTCCAGGCAAAGAACAACAACGAGTTGGTGGCCATCTTCGGGAATTTCGTGAACCGGACCCTGGTCCTTACGGAGAAATATTTCGAAGGGAAGGTGCCTGCGCAGGGAACGCTGACCGATCTTGACCTGGCCACCTTGGAAGAGATGAAGGAGATCCCGGGAAGGATCGCCGACAGTCTGAACCATTTCAGGTTCCGCGAAGGGCTAGCGAACATGATGAACCTTGCCAGGCTGGGGAACAAGTACCTCACCGAGAGTGAGCCTTGGAAAGTGATTGCCACCAACCGTGACCGCGTGGCAACCGTGCTGAACATCTCCCTGCAGATCTGTGCCCAGCTCTCGATCGTGGCCACCCCATTCCTTCCCTTCACCACCGAGAAGATCCGGAGGATGCTCGGGACCAATGCATATAACTGGAGCGAAGCCACGATGCTGACCTGGCTTCCGGAGGGCCATCCCCTGAACAAAGCCCAATTGCTCTTTGAGAAGATCGACGACCAGGTCATCGAAGCGCAGATCCTGAAGCTTCACAGCACCAAAAAACCGGAGAGTGGTCCTGCCATATCACCTTCCGGTGCCGAACCGCCGGCTGAGCCACCCATCCCGGCAGCACTCCCGGAAATCACCTATGATGATTTTATCAAACTTGACATCCGTGCCGCGACGATCCTTGAAGCCGAACCGGTTCCCAAAACCGACAAGCTGTTGAAATTGAAGATTGACACCGGCCTCGACCGGCGGACGGTGGTATCGGGGATCGCGCAGTATTTCAAGCCCGAAGAGCTGATCGGCCGCCGGATCACCATCCTGGCCAACCTGGCGCCCCGTATGTTGCGGGGGATTGAATCAAAGGGAATGGTCCTGCTGGCTGAGAACCCCGATGGCACACTCTGTTTCATCACCCCTGACGAAGGAACCGTGACCGGGGCGGCAGTGAAATAGCCCATGACGGCCTGAAACAACTCATCCCTTATTCGGGTGCGTGCTCTTTCCCATGGTATTCCTGCACTTTCTCATTCATCCATTGCCTGATCCGGTCACTCATCTCCTCCACCGAAGCCATGTCCACCCGGCCTCCCTCCGGGACCGGAACGTTCGGATAAACCGGCTCCCCTACAACAGAGGTGATCATGAGGACATTGTTTGAACGAACCTTCCCGAAGATCTTCCTGGGTTGAAAGAGGTGGACGATGGGCACCACCGGGCAGTTCGCCAGGTGCGCCAGGTAAAAGGGGCCCTTCTGGAAATAGCTGATGCCCTGGTAGAGGTGCCATAACTCCGCTTCCGGGAAAAAATGGACGATGGTTCCCCGTTTTACGGCTTCGGTCACCGGTTTGATGATGCGGCGAAGCCCGATCGGCCCGTCGGGGATTGGGAATCCCCGCAGGATACGAAACATCTTACGGTAATAAGGCGCTTCAAAATTACGCTGTACCGAAGCGAACCAGGGCCTCCGGGGAAGGACTGACACGCCGGTCAGCACGGTGTCGAAAATATGGCAATGGTTGGCCACTGTGATGAACCCCTGATTTTTCAGTGGCCGGAGATGCTGTTTCTCTTTCACACGGTGCCGGCCGATGAGCTGGAAAAACCCAATGCCTAAAACCAGGTGAAAAGCCGTATAGGCGATGTGTGAAAAAAAAAGGTAGGAAAAATTGGTCTTGATGAATGGGTAATCTGGGGGAATGGTGATGGGGTAAACAGACTCCATCGGAACCTGCTGCTGGCGAACTTGGTCAGACTTCATACCTGGTTCGCTTTCCTGACGGTGGCAATTTTCCCCCCGTGGATGGTGGGGATCCGCTTCACAGCCGGAGGATTCACCACATTGCGGATAAAGGTCTCGTAATCATCCACCGCTTTGTCGAACCGATAGGGAGCCGCTTCAGACAGCACCCGTTCTTTCATGCGCTCACTTCTCAGCTCTTCCCGGTGTTCGTACCAGTAGTCCAGTTTCTCGGCCAGGCTATCCGGGTTATCTGAAGTGAAGAGGAAGCGGTTGTCGAGGGCAAACTGGGGAGCGGCGGAATAATCTGAGTCACTCACCAGGCAGGGCAGCCCGCAACCGATCGCTTCGAGGCAGGAGAGGCTCTCCAATTCCACGATCGAGGCATGGACAAACAGGTCGGCCGTGTTCAGGTACTGCAGCTTTTCCTCCATCGTGATGTAATTGATGAAGGGCTCCACCGGAAGCTCTTTCGCCTTCTCCTTCAATTCTTCGGTACGCTCTCCCCGGCCGGCCAGGATCAGTTTGATCTTGTCGGCGTACTTCGAACGCTTCACCCCTTCGATCAGGATGAGTTGACGTTTTTCATAAGCATGACGCCCGATGTTCAACAGAACCAGGTGATCTCCGAACCACCCCGGCCGGTTATAATTCCCGGGGGTGTACTCCACGGGGATGCCGTTGGAGATCGGGAACATATCGGCCACGATCCCTCTCGACTCAAGCAGTTCCGCTGCAAAACGCGAGGGGGTGGTGATGGTGTCCACCCGGTTGAAAAGAAAATAGTTGAAAAAGAACCACAGGGTCCATTCCATTCGTTTGCTTGTTTTTCCCATAGCCGCCATGATGTTCTGCGGCTGCACATGGAAGGCGCCCACCACCGGCTTGCCAAGGCGCCTGGCCGTTTTCACCGCCCCCCGGGCCATCAGGAAGGGGAACTGCACCTGCACCACATCGGCATCCTTCATGGCCTGTTCATAGACTTTCCGGTCGCTTCGGCCGAAGAGGAATTTCATGTTCTCCAGGGAGGCCTCCGTGCCGGGCAGCACAAAACCGGGAACCTTGTAAAAGTCCGGATCGCCGGGATCTTCGTGAACAGCCGTGACGATATTGATCTTGTGACCACGGTTCCTGAGCTCCCCGATCAAGCGTTTCGTTGCAATGGTTCCGCCATTGGCATCATTGTAAGAATCTATGACAAAGACAATGTTCATGGGGTGATTGGGTTTGGTGATAAAATCATTCATGGATTTACAGGCTGTTGAGGGCTTTGTTGGCTTTATCCTCTATGTACTCATAGTAATCACTCTTGTAGAGTTTGATCGATTTCTTATAGTACTCGCCTGCCAGCGATTTTTGTCCTGTCTCCTGATAGATCTTTCCCAGTCTTAAAGCGGCTTCAGAAGCAAAATAATAGTCCTTTCCCTCCCCTAATTCAATGGTTTTTTTGAATTCCGAGATGGCTAAATTAGTGTTTTTTACCATTGCCTCATACCGGCCTCTCAGGAAATGGTACTCAATTTTATACGCTGCCACCTTGCCATGTCCCGCCTCAAATGCCCTGATCTCTTTTTTGAATTCATCCAGGTATCCGCCATCGATCAACAACCTTGCTTTGACCAGATGCAGGTCGGGGGTGTAATCCAGCGAGGCATCATACAGCGCCTCCCTGTCCCGTTCGTTCAGGTCCATCCCCTGGTTCCGCACCACTTCGCAAAGCGATTGGTACCTGGGCAGGTTCCCGTTGATGAAATAAAAGAGCGCCAGGTCATAGGTGATCTCCTTCAGGTACTCCTTTTTCGCCAGATGGCTGAGGTAACTCTTCAGGTACCGTTCGGCCCCGGGATCCAGTTTTCGGAGAAGGACCTTTCCCATCAGGTAACTGTAAATGACATCCCCTATCTGACTACGGTCGTCCTGAAGTTGCCTCAGAGTGGCAAGTGCCTCTTCATTCCGTCCGGTCCGGTAAGCGATATTTGCCCTGAAGTAAGTGTGAATGAAGGTGTTTGCCACATCCTTGTCCAACGACTTCGTGAATTCATAGACCCGCTCCGGCGTTTTATTGATCTTGGCCGCGAGGATCATGTAGAGGGCCGCTTCGGCATTGAGCCCTTTGCTGTTTTTCTGTGAGAGGTAGTACTGGTTGAGTGTCCGGAAACCGTAATCCATGTTCACCTTAACGCCGAAAAAGGAGATCGCCCACTTCACGAAAGGGGGAAGGTTGGCAATGGCGACATTGAAAAATCCGTCGAGTTTCCGGTTCGGCTCAAACGAAGGGAATCGTTCAATGTTCCGGTAGACATTCTTGTAGGCGGCATACCCCTTCTTCAGTCCGGTCCACTGGGCGCCGTGCATGACGCTGAAGACCGCCACCTGCAGCTCCATCTCGGCATAGCACGCCAGGTAATAAGGCGAATTTTCATCTTTCCCGTCCATGATCTCCCGCCGTTTCTCAAAATTCCGCACAAAGGCGTTGTACTCCTCTTCGCTGCTGTTGATCATCAACCGGAACACATCGCAGGTCTGGTCTAAGTAATATGCGTAATAATTGTCAGGATGTGCCCTGATCTCCCCGGCCAACAGCTGTTTGGCCTGGTCGATCCGGAGATCCATCGCCAGCATCCAGGCTTCGCGGCAAGTTTCATTGACATCGTATTTAGCGGAGGTTTCCAGGCTCAGAAAGAAGAAAAGAAGAAAAGGGAAGAGGGTTTTAGTCATTCTTAGTTCACGAGAATTTGGGCAAAAGTACAAAAACCGGTTGGAACACAACATGGCAGATCCTGTTAGCAAGTCGTTAATAATTAATTAACAATAAATTAATCCGGAGGGATGTTCTTTCTATTTTTGGAGAAACATCCCTGATGAACAGAACAGGCCGTCTATTCCTGCATCACCCGTTATGGGGCCTTATGTTGTTGTCAATCTCCCCGCTCCTCCTCACTGCCCAGCACACCAATGACACCCTGCCCAAAAGAAAACTCTCCGTGCAGGACCAGCTGTATGGTTTTGAAGAGCGGATCACGGAAGCGGAGAACCAGTTGTTTAAACTTACACGGATCCATCTTTCCGGGTATATCCAGGCCCAATGGCAACATTTTGAGAATCCGGCTGTTTATCCCAACAACTATTTCTCGATCCCCCGGGCCCGGTTCAAGATCAAGTACCAGCCCTATTCAGGGGTGAGTTTTGTTCTTGAACCGGATTTCACTCCCTCCAAAGTGTCGATCAAAGCGGCGTACGCCTGTCTGAACGACCCGTGGATCAACACCTTCGCCTTGTATGCCGGACATATCAAGAGGCTGAATTATGAAAATGAATTGTCCAGCAGTGCATTGGCTGTGCTTACCCGCTCGATGGTGGTGTCGGCCCTCTATCCTGGGGAATATGATATCGGTGCGAAATTCGAGGTCAATCCGCCCCAGCTCCCCTTTCATCTGCAGTTGGCCCTGTTCAACGGCAACGAGAGCCTGGTGATCACCAACGCCGAGGGGGACAACATCAATCCGGCGAACAAGGATTTTGATCCCTACAAAGACCTGATGGGACGTTTTGTCTACAATTTTCGCCTGGGTAACATCGGTGGGATTGATGTGGGTGTGAGCGGATACTACGGATGGATCAAAGCCAATTCAACCACCTTGTTGCACAGCGATTATACCTTTGCCAGAGAGTTGTCGGTGGGGAACTCCGTGCCACGCCGCTGGATGGGTGTGGAGATGCAGCTCTACCTGGATCTTCTGGGAGGGATATCGGTGATCGGTGAATACCTCTTCGGGACCAATGCCTATCCCGGTTATATGGGTTCATCCACCATCACGGCTCCCTCCGCGGTTGAGCTGATCAACGATACCATGTTCATCACCAACAGCGTAACGAATACTTCGGTCGTCACGCCGGCCATCTCCCGGAACTTCATGGGGGCCTACATCTACTTCATCAAAAATATCGGAAAAAAGAATAAATTTGCCATACGGTGGGAGTTTTACGACCCGAATACAGCGTTGACAGCCAACCGCATCGGGATAGCCTCCTTTGATGAAAGTACGCATAATACCGTGACAGAGACCACAGTGACCGGGCATGATCCGGTGGTGTCGGAGAGTGACATCCATCAGACAAACGATGTCAACACCCTCAAAAGCGGCGTGGCCGACATTGCGTACCAGAACATCTCGATGGCCTGGAGCTATTACGTGACGGAGCACATCACCCTGCAGGCGGCCTATGATATTCCGCTGAATCAGAAGGTGGGAACGAATGCGGCCGGTCAGGGGAATGTCATCCGCAGCTATACGGTGAACGACAACACGGTTGTGAATGACTACAGCCGTGTGTTTCCGCAAAACATCCTGACCATCAGGATGCAGGTCAAGTTCTGACGGATCCGGCCACCAGAATGAACAGCCTATGAGAAAAGCAAGAACGATCGCATGGTATACGCTGGCAATCCTGCTGGCTTTTATCCTCCCGTCATTCGCCCCCCCTGCTGAGATCATCACGGTGAAGGGATCGGACACCATGGTCATTCTGGCGCAGCGATGGGCGGAAGTCTACATGAGAACTCATCATGATGTATCCATCCAGGTGACAGGTGACGGGAGCGGGACCGGTATTTTTGCGCTGATCAACGGCCTGACAGACATTTGTAATTCAAGCAGGAAAATGACCAAGGCGGAGATTGCTATGCTCAAGGAGCGGTACAGCTCCCTCGGGGTGGAGATCCCGTGCGCCAGGGATGGGATCACCATCTACCTCAATCTCTCCAACCCGGTGGAGGAGCTGACCCTGAAACAACTCAGCGATATCTTTGCAGGACGCATTGCAAACTGGAAAGATGTTGGCGGGAACAGCGCCCCGATCAACCTCTACGGCAGGGAGACCAATTCGGGGACCTATTACGTGTTCAAGGATGAAGTGGTGAAGACCGACTTTTCGAGAAGCTGCCAGTCGCTGCCCGGCACCCTTGCCATTGTGAATGCGGTGATCCGTGATGACAACGGCATCGGCTACGGCGGCGCGGCATTTGCCAATGGGGTGAAGCGCTGCAAAATAAAAGTGGATGACAACAGTCCGGGCTATATTGCCACGGAGGAGACCATGGAGCAGAACCTCTATCCCATGGCCAGGGATCTTTACATGTATACAAGAAACCGTCCTACCGGTGCCGTGAAGAAGTTCATCGACTGGGTCCTGAGCCCGGAAGGACAGAAAGAGGTCATTGCCACGGTCTATTTCCCGCTGAAATAAAATTTAAAATGTAAAGTGCAAAGTGTATTAATTTGCACGTCGCATTAGATTCCTTTCCTTTCCCTTCGGGTTTCCTTTCTTTTTCCTTTCTGTTTCCTTCCTCATTCGTTAAGAGTGCTCCCGACATGCTTCCATGTTACTCAGGAGATGATCCCGGAGAAAACAATCAGCCGGCAACCCGTCCGGGCCTTCAGAAAACCTTCGTCCACTCGACATTATGGCCGGGCAAGTCACGGGATACAATACGGAGGAGTGATCCTTTATACTGCAGGTTGGAGCGGGTGGTGGTGTACTGCCAGTCGCACCCTGAGGGTTGTATGGCAGCAGGGCCCGATTCAATCGTTTCCCCCTGTGGGTTTTCGATCGTAACGATCACCGATACGACCGGAACAATGTTGTTGATCCGGATGGCCATGCTGTAGCCTGTCCTGCCAATGTAGCCTGTTGTGACGACCTTCGCGATCACGGCCGGCATCAGGTAATCTTTCACGGCCATGGAATTGGCGCTGTTGAACCCTCCGGCCACCTTTTCGTAGAGTGCTTTCACCTCAGGGTTTTGCAGAATGGCGGAGGCGTATTTTGTGGCATAGTGAAACTTCTTGACCTGTTCAGGCCACTCGCGATGATCGTTGTATTTTTTAAACGTCGGGCATCGCTGCATGATCTCCCGGCCGTTCACCATTCGCTGGTACATACCTGTATTGCCGATCTTTCCCGTGTAACCCGTCATGGGCCCCTTTTTTCCTGATTTCATGAGAAATGCAGTTTGGTTAAAAATGTTACTATTCTGATACCCTTAAAAAGATAAAGGCCTGTAATTCAATTAAATTACAGGCCTAATTCGTAGCCCCACCAGGAATCGAACCTGGATTTAAAGTTTAGGAAACTTCCGTTCTATCCGTTGAACTATAGGGCCGTGTTGAAGTTAGAGGTCAGAAGTCAGAAGTTAGGGGGGCAAAGATACGAAATTCCGAAACCTGCAAGGGTTTTTACCTGACTGATTGCGCTTTATTCGTACCGCAGGGCATCGATCGGATTCAGGTTGGCGGCTTTGCGGGCCGGATACCAACCGAAGAAAATTCCGATCGCCGATGAGAAGAGGAAGGAGAGCAGGATCGATTGCAACGTGATCGATGTAGGCCACATCATCAATTTGGCGATGACTGCCGAAGCAACTGACCCGATGATGATCCCCAGGATCCCTCCCAGGAAGCTGATCATCAGGGCTTCGATCAGGAACTGCATCAGTACATCCCTGCCCCGGGCTCCCACGCTCATCCGGATGCCGATCTCCCTCGTACGTTCGGTCACCGATACCAGCATGATGTTCATGATGCCGATCCCGCCCACGATCAGGGAGATGCTGGCAATGGTAGCCAGCAGGATGGTCATGATATCGGAGGTGGAGGAGAAGGTGGAGGAGATCTCGGTCTGGGTACGGACGGAGAAGTCGGGTTCTTCAGAGGGCCCCAGCTTGTGCCGCTCCTTCAGCAGGGCGGTCACCTCCTCGGCCGCCTGCGGGATCAGCTCCTGCGACAGCGCCGAGAGGTAGATCATCTGCACGTAGGTGATGGTCAGCATCCGTTTCTGGACGGTGGTGAATGGGGCCAGCACGACATCGTCCTGATCCTGCCCGAAAGAGTTCTCCCCCTTGGGCTCCAGGGTTCCGATGATCCTGAAAGGGATCTGGTTGATCCGGATCGTCTTGCCGATGGGATCTTCATACTCGCCGAACAGGTTTGTAGCCACCGTTTTTCCTATGATACACACTTTCGCAGCACTTTTCAGGTCTGCCGAAGTAAAACCATCTCCCTGGCCGATCTGCATGTTGCGGATCTGCAGGTATTCGGGATCCACCCCGTACACAGAGCTCCGCCAGTTCTGGCCGCCGTAGATCATCTGCCCGCTGGTGCGGACCATCGGCGACATGTAAAGCACCGAAGGGCAACGGTCGAGGATCGCTTCGGCATCTTCGTTCGTGAGTCGTTGCGAGGTGCCGGCCTCCATCCGTACATTGCCCTGGGAGCTGGCTTCCGGCCTGATCATGAGGATGTTGGTCCCCAGGCTGGCAATCTGGGCCTCGATGCTTTTTTTGGACCCCTGGCCAATGGCTAACATGGCAATCACCGACCCCACCCCGATGATGATGCCGAGCATCGTCAGGAAGGTCCTCATCTTGTTCCGGTTCATGGAACGCAGTGCGATCTTCAGCAGATTTTTTACCCTCATTGCTCCTCCTCCTCGTTGATCACCGGCATGGTGAGTAATTCCTGCCTGGCAAATTTCCTGGATTCCACCTCCTGCATCCGCGTGATCAGCCCGTCCCTGAAATGCACGTTCCTCTTGGTAAACCTGGCAATGTCGGGTTCATGGGTCACCACGATGATGGTGATCCCCTGATCATTCATCTCCTGGAAGATCTCCATCATCTCCACGCTGGTGCGGGTATCCAGGTTCCCTGTCGGCTCATCGGCCAAAATCACCCTCGGATCGTTGATCAGGGCACGGGCCAGTGCAATCCGCTGCTGTTCCCCTCCCGACAACTGGCTCGGGATGTGCATGGCCCTGTCGGCCAAACCGACAGATTCCAACGCATGCATCGCTCTCTCTTTCATCTCTTTCGTCCCCACTGAAAGGTTGTACATGAGCGGAAGTTCCACATTTTCCAGCGCGGAGGTCCGGGCTAGAAGGTTGTAGGATTGAAATACAAAGCCGATCTTCAGGTTTCTCAGGCGGGCCAATTCATCCTTGGTCAGGGTCGTAACATCCACGCCATCCAGAAGGTATTTCCCGCTGGTCGGCACATCCAGGCATCCGAGGATGTTCATGAAAGTTGATTTTCCCGAGCCGCTCTTTCCCATGATGGTGACAAACTCCCCGGGGAAGACCTCCAGGCTCACCCCCCGAAGGGCATGTACTGCCAGTTCGCCCATCTGATAAACCTTGGTGAGCTGCTTCACCGATATAATCGCCTGTTCCACTCTAAACTTCTAACTTCTAACTTACCTTTTAACTTCCACCTTCTAACTTCTAACTTAACTTCTAACTTCTGACCTCTAACTTCTAACTTCCCATTATCTTCTCCTCCCAAACTGCGGTGCAAACGGGCTTCTCTGCTGCGTCGTTTCAGCGGTCGCATTCTCCATCCCGACCACCACCTCCTCTCCCTCTTCCAGCCGGCGGCCCATGACCTGGGTATAGGACCCGTCGGTCAATCCGGTTCGCACCCTCCTCATTGTGATGTTGTCTCCCTCTTTGATCCACAACGTCCCCATATTCGCCCTGTTAAATCCACCCGGACCGCCTGTCCGCCTGTCCGCTGGTTCACTTGTCCGCTTGTCCGCTTGTCCGCTTGTCCGCTTGTCCGCTTGTTGTCCGCCTGTCCGCTTGTCCGCTTGTCCGCTGGTCCCCATCCACTGCCTCACGGAATCGGGCAGCGACGCCATCCACGTTTCGATATAATCGGCCGGAGGAGTGAACCGCAATGCAGCGGAAGGCACCTTCAGCACATCTTCAGCCACATCGACGATGATGGTGATATTGGCTGTCATCCCGGGTAAAAGCTTCCTGTCGGGATTGGGGACATCGATGATCACGGTGTAGTTCACCACATTCTGGGTGACGGTGGGGAGCAACCGGATCTGGCTGACAGTGCCTGAAAACGTCTCGCCGGCATAGGCATCCACCGTAAAGGTGACCGGCTGATCCACCATGATCTTTCCGATATCCGCCTCATCCACACTCGCCTGCACCTGCATCTTGGTAAGATCCTGTGCAATGGTGAAGAGGGTGGGGGTATTGAAGCTGGATGCCACGGTTTGCCCCACATCCACGGCACGCGATACCACCACGCCCGAGATCGGGGAACGGATGGTGGCGTACTCGAGATTGATCCTGGCCCTGTTGAGTGCAGCTCCCGAGGAGCTCAGGGTGCTCTCCGCCGTTTCATAGGCGGTGAGCGCCAAGTCGTAGTCGGCATCAGCCACCACCTTTTCGTCATAGAGTTGCTTTGTGCGATCGTACTCCCGCTTGGCCTGCCGCAACTGGATCTCGTTCCGGTGATAGGTGGCTTCGGCATCCCTGACCGACGCCACCAGGTAGGTGGTGTCAATAATGGCAATGACCTCGCCTTTCTTCACCTGATCGTTGAAATCCACCAGGATCTTGCTGATCGTTCCCGACACCTGGGTGCCTACCTGAACGGTGGTAACCGCGCTCAGGGTTCCGGTGGCGGTCACCGAGGTGCTGACATCCCCCTTCTCAATGGCGGCGAACTTCCAGACGTACTCTTTCTCTTTTTCCACTCCCCTGTAAATGAAATAGGCGGCAACCAGAAGCAGCAGGAGACCAACCACGAGGATCCAATATTTCTTTTTCATGTGTATATTTTTTTGTTAGCTAATCCGTAAAACGTTGTGGTTAAGAGAGTAAAGTTTCATGTACGTGCTTCCGAAACGGGTAAACGTTTCTTTGCGACAGTGGTTGGTGCTTAA